>Ga0157363_1001549_pt1 | contig 19261 bp, 13 predicted proteins | sample AttsexASBM1_FD_111477 | JGI IMG/M metagenome (GOLD analysis project Ga0157363, IMG submission 111477) | Fungus gardens microbial communities from leaf cutter ant in Ribeirão Preto, State of São Paulo, Brazil - Atta sexdens ASBM1 | ecosystem: Host-associated > Fungi > Mycelium > Unclassified ... | reverse complement strand
TTCATATCTTCTGTGTAGAGGAGATCGTCGGGAATTCTCTTGAAAATTACTCGTAAAGACCAGGCGTATATCATATTATCGTACGTCGTCGATAATTATGTTGTGTCCGCATCATCCACGTCGAAACGTTTATTGCCAAACATCAATCCATCCTTGTGTAGATAAACGCCGTACACATATACATCTCTTCTGTTTATCTCGCGTTCAGGACAGCCTCGACGTACTTTTGACCCAGCGGGCTCAAGTCGGCTTGCAATGCTTCTCGACCTTCTGACGTTTGCAACCGATTTTGAACTTTCGTTGCTAGCGAGTTGTTCATCGTTTTGAAAACGTCCTCCAACAATTCTATCGTCATACACGGAGTGGAGGTTATCGGCTGTACACGATCGTTCGGATTTATGTGGAGTCACGAAATCCTCAAACGTCTCGCTCGCTTTCTCTTTCTCGCCCTCTTTTTCCTTCTCCTCCTCTTTTCTCTCACGCTTGGAAGCAGACGCTGCGTCATCTTCGTGCGGCTGTCTCTTTATCACGCGCACGGGACTGTCAATGATTGTCACAGAGATTTGATAATAGGCTTAAAATGTCTGTCCAATGCCATGTCCTCCTCGATTCTACCGAGTTTCAGAGCGCGATGTTTCTTGCGGATTGACTCGTCTTCTCGATCTCCCTCGATTTTTTCACGCTCGCGCACATCAGCCATGTTTGTCTCTGGCGAAGTAGTGATAACTAGTCATGTTATAATATTGCGAACTCGTTAAATCCCTTCTGTATTTCCCGTCTTTAAGCGTACTGTCTATCACTAAAAATATTTTTGTTGCCAACAGTCGCGACACAATAAACAAAATTCATCATATGATATGTCGATATTCACGTGATCGTTATAAACATGTTTCAAATACAATTCTGTTTGAACAGGATCAGCAGAGTCGCGTCAGATGTTTATCCTCGCGTACGTCTGACAGAGATAGAAGTGGTCAATGTGGCGGTCCATCGAAAAGTATTCTCTCACCACATTCTCTCTCCTGCTTGTCGCATGCCACGTCATCAAAGATAAAAATAGAATTTGGGCGCGCGTCGCTCGGTGAAACGACATCGCTGTTGTTGGAGAACGTGAAATAGCCGAATTCGTCGATAGACGAAATTATACTTTGGCTGTTGCAACGATTTCGAGCAGATGTATACGTTCTCGAAACGTATGCCGTTTGGACTCAGTAGGTATACTAGGCGGGTTCTGGACCATGGGCTAGAGGGGGACGCGGGGGATACTGGTAGGCGCGGGGAAGGAAGGGGAGGTGCGAAAAGGCATTGTCGGTGTTTATAACGATACGTGATGCCATGTTGTTGGTATTATTGGGGACCGTCATCCCACATCTCGCCGCCGCCTTCTATAAGATGAAAAATAATATAAATAAAAAAATATATAACAATATATAAAAATAATGTATAACGTAAAATATATAAATATATAAAATATATAAATATATAAATATATAAATATATAAAAATATATAAAAATATATAAAAATAATAAATATATAAGTATTTCTTTTTTTAAGTTATTTTTTAAGTTAAGTAATTAGTATTTCTTTTTTATTCATGAAATTTTATCAAACTTATAATTCCAGTCTTCTGGCTCTGGATTAGACTCGTATGGGCAGAGGCCGAAAAGTTCCATAAAGAAAAAATCTCGTTCTTCCCAAATATCGATTAATTTCCGGTGCCACTGCTTCTCTGCACGTGTTCTTTCAATTAAAATTTCTTCATTCTTCAATTAAAAATGTTAACGAATCCTTTAATTGTAACTGCGATGTGTCCCCTGAAAAAAGTATTATACAAAGTAAATTAGAAAAAGATAATTTGAAAATATCTAATTTGTAATTTGAACTGAACTTACTAAAGAAATCAGAGAGTTCCCTAGAATTCCCACTTCGTTTAATAATTGCAGCCGCACAACTCTTTGGTCGACTACAATATACTGGAACAAAAAAATAAAAGAAATGTTATAAGCATAAATCAGCAAAAAAAAAGAGAGAGATACAAATTGAAGGAAAAAAAATGACTTACCTCCTCAACGGGATATTCATAAGTATTTCCAAGAAATCTTTCAAGTTGCTCATAATGTTGCGGGAAAAAAGTTTTTCGGATTTATATTAAAGTGGTTAATTGCATGTTATTTATACGTACCTTGCAATCAAGAAATGTTGTAAATATAGGTGAGTCCACACAACTTATGAGTAATAAATTTAACTATTTATATGATGGAGAACGTATTATATTTAACATTAGAACTGTTACAAGGAGAACACAGAAGTAACAAAAGAAACAAATATGACACTCAAAAAGAAAATCAGAAGCACCATTTAAAACCAACTGTTTAATATCATTATAAACAATAATAATAAGAATCTTATTTTAGACCATACATGTAAGAACACAATCAATACTAAAAATTAAATGCCTATAACGATTGAAGTTGCATCTTTAATGCTTAAATAATTCGATGTGAATTATACGCACCCATATATACTATATAGGTACATGCATACATTTGTAGTCATTCGAGTTATGCGCCGAACACATTATTCACATTATTAAAAATCTACCTAGGCCATTATAGGCATTTAATATCTAGTATATCATCGTATTGTATCATATTGATAATATCATATCTAGCGCCACAATAATATTACGCATGCTTCATATCCTAATATTCTCTCACGCGTAACTACAGTTAATAAATTGAAAGAATTTTTACTAATCTATACTGTCATTATAGAAATTATTTTTCTCATATGACAGGTTTTGTAAGCGCATCCGCGATTATTTCCTTAGTTTAAGTATAAAAAAGATCTATTTCTTTATTTGTAACCTTTTCTTTAATAAAATTGTACTCAATATGCCTTGAACTGCGCATGATAATTATTTCAATGTACAAAGTTTTATTACGCTCTTATTATCTGTAAATATAAAGTTTAATCGGTTTTGTAACACTAGAACTTTTGGTGAATGTTCATTTTTACACAGCTCACTCCGATTGAACTCCGAGTGATGATTTTGACTCTCAAAGAGGTTAAGGTCACTGATCTTTTTCGTTCATTATTCATTAAAAAGTTATTAATAAAAACGTTTTTATGAATAAATAATGTTTAAACTTACCCTTGATATATCTCATAATTGACTTAGGATTAGGTTATTATATCATGGAGCAATATACTCACTTTGCTAAATCAGTAGACGAACCGTTATAGTGCTTTAACAGCATCGTTTTCTTATCAATGTTATTGTAGGTAATTCAAATATGTGTACAAAGGCAGCTCTATCCTTCCTTTCCTTCAAGAGACACATACGACTTCCATAATTGTATTGTTGCATATAGGTTTCGAAATCTATTTTAAAGCAAAGAATTTTTGTTTTTCTTTCACATGTTATTCATTACTTGATGATACATCATTTAATAGATATAAAGAAGCTATTAATTTAAAAAATTATTATATATACCCGTAGATATATAAACCTAACCCTAACCAAACCATGATACATGTTGAATTAGGGTTAGATTATGAATACCCATGAATATATAATGCATTCTGATGAAATGCCGGGTAGATGATTCTGGGGTGCACTCATCTAATCTGGCGGTAGTGCTGCATACAGGAAGAGTTTTTTAGCAAGTAGAAGATGTGTCTGCTATTTCTTTTGGGGATGCAGATGCTTTGAATCCTGTATACTCAAGGGATCGACTCCTGGATGTCTTCCTATCGTTTCGGATAAGTTCTCTTCGGAGCACCCCGGATGGGCATAATAAAGATTTTTCTCCTTTTTTGCAAACAAAAAAATGAGTTAAAAATAACCCACGTGGTACATTAAAGGTGAGTTCAAAACTTATCTATTATTCATAAAAACGTTTTTTCATTATCAATTTCTTAATGAATAAGGAGCGATGAAAAAGGTCAGTAATCTTGATCTCTTTGAGGATCAAGATCACTCGGAGGTCATTTGGAGCGGGCTGTAAACATTTACGAACTTTTGGTTTTCTTCAATAACCTTTTTAACCTTTAACCTTTTTAACCATATTCTTTATTGACTAAAGTTATAGCAATAATCGACAAGTTCTATATATTTTGAATCTCGGAAAGTTAAATTAAAGTCTTTGTCTCCAATAAATACCATAAAACATGTTTTAATGCTCCAGTGAACTTTCCTGGATTCTCAGCGAATAAGCTGAGTGTTGTGACAGCAACCGAAATCCGGTCGTATGGTAGGCTAACCTCAGGCATCCGAATGTTTCTCTGTAAAGCATATTCTTCATGGCATCCTTTTCTGAATCGTTTCTCTATGATATTTCCTTTGACAATTTTTGATTAATATCCAATGGAGTCTTCACTGGAATACAGTTTTCCATGTGAAAACGTTTTAGAGTTTCTTCAACGTAGTTCTTTTGATCGAGATGTATGTATTTCTGTTCCAATTATTCCGATATACATTGATTTCAAATATCTTCATGACGGGACTTAGATCTCTTGTCTTGCTGGGTAGCTTTTCAATTATTGAGTGTTTCGGAATTCGGTCATTTGTGAACAGTAGATTATCAACATAAATCAATAAATATATAATACTTTCGTTCTTAAGAATATATAAATTACGATCCGCTTACGAACGTTTGAAATTCAATTCATATAAAACTTGTTCAAGTTTTTTGTTTCACGCATAAGCTCCTTGCTTCAGCCTGTACAATGCCTTTCTGAGTTTACATACTTTTTTTTCGTTACCTTTCTTAATAAATTCTTTAAGCATATAAATTTCCTCTTCAAGATCACCGTTAAAGAAAGCTGTGGCAATCTATGTCGTAATCGTGATTTGCAGTTGCGAAGAGACAGTGAGTATGTTAAACCTTACAACCGGACAAAAAATATCATAGAAATCTGCACCAAGAATCTGCTTGTACTCCTTTACCTTACTCGATATCGATATGGACCACCTTTTGGATTAGGTTTAATCTTAGAAACTCATTTTGATTTTAGAATTTTTCTTCTTTCAGGTAAATTCCATAGTTCTCTGGTTTAATTAAAGCGTTATATTCTTTTTTCAAATTTCCACTCTTCCACAATATGCGCCGCTTATGGGTTCAGCTTCTATTGGTTCAACAGCTACATTGAATGTAAAATAATTTTGCCATCTTCTTAGCTTTTTTAAAAGATGTTTGCTCCTAACAAGACAATTCATCTCCATTATCTTCCTGTCGATGTCGAGTCACATCTTCAATGCCGTCGACATCTTCAATCATCGACATCTTTCATCCTGCCTTTGTACTAAACTTGGTTCATCAACTTTTTCAGAAGTTCCAGTACGCTCTTCTTAGAAGAATTAGAATTAAAATTATCAACAGATCATCAAGTTCATCCCTGAATGAGCGTCTGATACACTTCTCTTCTGAAGTAAGGAAGAAATTTTATTTTGTCAACAGATACTTTTTCTTCTATGTATATTCCTTCAGCTATGAATCCTAGAAAAAAATAACATTCCTGCAAATCTTCTGTATTTTCTCATCATAGAGACGGCGTTCGAGTGCTCAAAGTATTCTAGGAAAATATAAGCTTTAGACTTCTCATTTCATTTCGTCCGTATTTCGGTATATGCGCTAGAGCTTTACAACCAAAAGTTTTTTAATGAAACAAATCTAGTTTGTTTCCCATCTAGATATCATATGGAATGCAAAAACTAAGGCCTTTTGCTGGAGAACGATTAATTATTAGATAGACTGTCGTCAAACAAGTTTCAGTCAAAAACTTTTTGGGAAGCTTAAAATAATCTGTTGAATATTTTCTTTACGCAGAAACCGTTTAAAATTTGATTAATAAATTCGCGTCTGTTATCTGACTGTAGAGCTAGTATGTGACGATCTGTTTGTTTTTCTACGAATATTTTGTATGTATTAATAAAATATATACTTAACAATCTTGTGTAATCATCGATAAAAAAATAAGTACTTCAAACTTCCGACTGAGGTTTGCTTCATCTATCCGCAAATATTTAGTTGCAGTGGTTTCAAAGTCCTCTGCTTCCACTAATTTCGTAAATAGTCGTCGTGCTTGTTTGCCTTTTATGTAGATTCCATATAGATCATTGTTCAAGTCAAAATCTATATCAAACACACAATTGTCACGCAAATGTTTCATACCCAACCTATTCAAATATCCAAGCCGTTTATGCCAAAGTTGATTTGTAATAGTTTTGCAACTAGGCAATGTCCTCTGGTTCAATTAATAGATGTTATTCATCAGCTCAGCAGCAACTTTACTGTCACAGTGCACAATTTCGCATTTTTGTTTTTTAAAATTCATTCATATCCTCATATAATCCTTTTCGATTATTTTTCGCACTAGTAGCAAATTTACACGTAGTCTGGAACGTAGAGTACAACGTCCTGTACAACATTATCGCTTCTTTTACCGCAAACAACAATAGATACTGTTATTATTCCCTTTCTCTCAGCTTTTATTGTCTACAACTATTATCTTCGATTTGTCCAATTGCACGAAAGAATCCTTGTGGATAACTTTTGCAGACATGTGCAACTAACGCCGCAGAGTCAACAATTCAATCCACTTTTCTTGTGGTTTGACAGCAGAAAAACGCTGTCTTCGTAGCGCTTTCTATTTTTCACTTCTCTCATTTCTTCTTCTCTTTTTCTTCGTTTTTCTTCTCAATGTAATCGTTCGCTGCATATCCAGCATTTAACGAGTTTAGTTTTAATTTTCAACTTCGCAACTCCTTGCCTGTTTTACGTGACAGCATCGACTTCGATTTTTTAAAGCAACTCGACTCTTAAAACAGTTTTATTTATAGAATTGCCAGTAATTGGCATTCATGAATTCTCCAGCGCCATAATCATAGTTTGGAAATGTTCGGCAAGGACTGTTCCTAACTATTCTTCATTGAAAACCGATTGCTGACAGTTGATGCATCGCTGACATATTATCATTTACCTCTCCATTGTATTAGTTCTCTAACTGCATAATCATTTTGCACATCAACCCGACTTTTCGAGTAAGCTCGATTCTCAAATGCATATTTTAGATTTTTCCACGCATCTTTCACAGTGACTATTTTTGCCACATGTAAAGTTTCATCTACACTCAGGATGATCTTGATTTTTGCCTTCGCTATTTTGTCTGCATTCGCCTCCGTACCGTGATTATCACAATCCGTCTAAGTTTAACAAATTTTCAACTGCGATCTTCTATGTTGCGTAGTTATCTCTCTTACGAAGCTTCGCGATAGAAAGTGTTTGTAGAAATTAAAGCATCAGCCATCTCCTCAATATAATAATATATAACTGGGCTCATAACTAAATATTGTATTGGGAGTACAAATTAGTTCGGTCTGTTTTTTTGTGCATTTATTTCAAAACAAAATGAATGAACAGATCAATTAAAATATTATCCATCGCTGCCTACTTTTTCCTATCTCAAGTAATTTTCGAATTCCATCTTGAAAAAATGATTCGTCTTTGGAGGCGATCCAATTTTGGAGTCAATTTTCTATTTCTGCGAAAGAAGTGAACCGGAACTTGCTGCATCCTTCGGAACAATCAGTAATCAGAAGGAGCAATGTCTAGAGAATACGGCGGGTGCGGTAAAACATCCCATTTGAGTGTTTCCAAATATTTTTTTATGATCTTAGCGACATGAGGCCGAGCGTTGTCATGAAGAAGAATAACTTTATCATGTCTTTGCTCGTAACCGGCCGTTTTTCTCGCAATGCACGGCTCAAACGAATCAATTGTAGCCGATATCGATCACCCGTAATGGAATCGCCAGGTTTCAGCAGCTCATAGTAAACAAGACTTTTTGGTCACTAGATACAGAGCATGATCTTCGAACCATGAATGTTCGTGGTGTTGATGTGAGGTCGATGGCAACGATTGACCGGACTTAGCGTAGTATTTTTTTCTTCTTGGAGTTGTCGTAGAATATCTACTTCTCATCTCCAGTCACAATCCGATGCAAAAAACTTTTCTCTGTTGTCTTTGAATCAGTTGTTCGCAAGTGAAAAATCGCCTTTCAACTTTCGGTCTCATAAGGCATCCAATTTCTTTGTTTTTGAATCATTCCCATGGCTCTCAATCGTACAGAAACGGCTTGTTGAGTTACCCCCAATGATTCTGCAAGCTCGTCTTGCGTTTGTCTCTGATTTTCTTCGAGTAATGCCTCTAATTCTTTGTCTTCGAATTTTTTTGGCTGTCCAGCGAGGCTTGTCTTCAACGCTGAAATCTTCATCCATGAAACGTCGAAACCATTCCTTACATGATTTATCAGTTGGAGCAGTGTCATAAACTTCGATAAGCATTCGATCGGCTTCAGCCGCACTTTTCTTCCAATTAAAACAGAAAATCAAAACCTCCCGCAAATGCTGCTTGGTTAATACAAGATTCACATTTCAAACACAGTAAAAATCAAGATTTTTGTATGAAACTCAAAGCGATATAAACTGAATATTATTAGCAGATGTTTAACCTCTCTGAAACCGTCAAAATCAGCTATCACTATGAACCATTCACAACAGCTGGGGCCATCTTTAGGGAAACGGACCGAACTAATTTGTGCTCCCAATAAATTTTCTAAGTGTCCACGCAATTAGAGTAATAAATTTAACTCTTTATACAATAGAGAATTATTTAACATAAAAACTATTAAAGAGAACATGAAAGTAAGAAACAAGCATGACAATCGAAAAGGAAATTAGTAACGCCAAAACTATCTAAAACTATCTAATACAATATTATGTGCATATCTAACGTCACAATAATACTATGTATGTCTCAAGATCGAATCCTAACAAGAAATATAAATAAAATTAATATAGAATATATTCAATAATTAAAAGAAAACAATTTGATGTGGTTAATTTATTTATTATAATTTATTTATATATAATTTATTTATTAATAGATGATTTAAAAGAATTTATTACATCGATCAAATTATCTCACAACACATGTAGAGCGAATTTCATTTCACGTCTGCGAATTACAATTATCAATATTGGAATGTTACAGTTTTTAGTATTATTTCACATCACAAGAAATGTCTGAAATCAAACTCGTCGTTTAAATCGAAATTGTCTTTATCTTTAAATTTTTCTTTAAATTCGCCTCGCGAACTCAAAAAAAAACTCTTACTTTGTGACTTGTATATTTTTATTCCGTACTCTGTTGTGACTTTTTTTGGATTCCGCTCATTACTCCTGTTTTCTGCAATATGCTGTCCTTTCCAGATACAATCGCAATATCTCGATAATAATCAATTGTCGACTGATAATTTGCGATTATTTATCGATCTATTTCTTTTACTCTCCTACAACTCGGCCATTCTTGCTATCATACTCGATTTCGAATGTGCAACCTCCATGCCTCGCAATTCTCGTCCTCGCCTTTGAAAAAGTCGTCACTGCTTCCGTCCATGACTTTATATAGTCGAAGTTGTCTGGATAGAAACCTAATCTTTTGAACTATATGTCTTTAATTCCTCATAATCCGTATAATCTCGTACAGCTTTAAATATTTGTCAGTAAGTTTCAGTGTTAAATTCTACTGAATATGCTTACTCGATTTGCTCTGGCACACGTTACCTTTGCAATAATCCCTAGTATGTCTTCTGTTCACTTGTTCTTCTGCTGGATTTTTACAATATTCTCCCTAACCTCAGCTCATAGCTACTCCTGAAAAGACACAAGCAGCTCCTTCTTTAGCGTCTCTTTGATCTCTTTAAGACGATAAACCTTTAGCCATGGATTCCTCAGAAGCACACAAAATGGAGGTGCTCCAGTGCTTCTGTGACATAGTATTCAAGTATTGCAGCACGATTGATATCAACATACTTGTACCATTCATGCGGCTTTAGAGAAGCCAATTTAGTCAGCAACGTCCTATTTATCCGCTCCCTGTCTGTCTCCTCTCCCTGTTGTGATCAGGATATGTTTAATATTTTCTGCTCGACAAAAAATTTTCTCTCTCAATTCGACGAAAAAGCAGTAACTCTATCAGAAACAAAGTTGCGAGTTGCAGAAGAGGCTGTCTGCCTCCTTAAGTGCGCCGATATCTCCTGAGTAATCGTAGATTTTGTGATGTGCAGCCACATAAATTTCGAAAAGGCATCGACGATCACATACTCTATACTCAACGCACGAATATGTGCTTATAAGACTTCTTCGTTGATGGCAGTGATCCCAAATGATCTACATATAGCGTGTTCAGCGGAATACTTCTCTTTTCGATGTGATGTAGAAAACATTTTTGTTTCCCTTGCTTCCTCTTGGAATGCATATAATGCAGTTATGCATAATTTCCTTGACTGCCGGAAATTCGAGTTCCAGTTGCTCCTCACTAAGTCCTCGGTTTTGCTCACCAAGAAATGATTATGCCTGTGTTCGGCGAATGATCTGCGCTTACATCCTCCTCGATACGTGTTGTAAATCAAATGAATAAATTATTTCGCAACACGTATCTGTCCACGAAAAATTAAGTCTTGGAGCCTTCTTCGGACCATCGTTCTCCTGTGCTCACCTATAGTCGCCTAGTAGTCAGCCACGCATCCGTCTCGTCACCATTGCATCGGCACATCGATAGCGACTGAGTGCGTCGATATGCCGCATACTTTTTCCGGGACAATGCTCTATATTGTAACTAAATTTCTCCATGAGCAATACTTATCGCACAACTCGTACACGTAGGTCCTACTTATTCATTATCAGCATAAAAGCACAACAATCTTGATTGTGTGATTCTAAATAAATAGACTCGAAACCTCTTCAACGTCTTGATGATGGCTAAGGCCTCATAGCTCACATATTTAGCTTTAATCAATATCATCTTCTCGTTCGAGTAATAAAAGAGATGAAAGATTATCCTCATTAGAGTAATATTGTACATATCCAAATCTTGAAGCATCTGTATGCAACTCTCTGCTCTGATTCGATATAAACTTAAGGTTTCTCGCTTAGCATCATTTTTAATCGTATAAAGGCGTTCTTCTCTGTACCAAAATCTTCTACTGTGCCAAAATTAAACTTCACACCTGCTTTTAACAGATTCGATAGCGAATGTGCTATCGCAGCGTATTCTCGAATAAATTTTCTAAAATAACCGCTTAAACCTAAAAAGTAAGCCTAAAAATCTTTTAAGCCTAAAAATCTCAGTGGCATGATCCAGAAAACTTTACTTTCTGCAGAAAACATACTTCTTCCAACTGATATCTAGCTCCGCTCGCAACTTTGAGCACTTTCTCGAGCCTCTTTATATATCATTCGCCAATTTTAATATCGTTCAATGATACAATTAGGTCATCCATATAAATTAGTACAATATCTTATCAGATCTCAGAAAGTTAAATTAATAAATTGTTGAAACACAGCCGGCGAATTATACAAATCGAACAGAACTCTCAGAAATTCGTAGTAGCCGACAAAGCAACAAAAGCAGTATATTTCTAATTCGATTCGTTCATTCTTATATAATTTGTTTTTCAAATCGGGTGTCATAAACACTCGAGCACCTTGCAACAGATCTATCATTTCTGTGATAGGCTCATATACATTTAAAAAAGAAAAAAATTATAAATATTTTCAGCAACATTTTTTTTTAAATAATGATAAAAATTTGTGTTATTTTCCAGGTGCCTGCACTATTTCATACAAACACGAAATTGAAAATCCACGCAATAGACTGTAGAAAATTTAACAACTACACGATTCGACTGCCCAGTGAGGACAACAAGTGATTGAGCTTCAGCAACTACTGCAGAAAGGAATGCATTCGTTCTTATATGCCGATCTCTGGAATGCACTCTGAAAAGGAAAGGATGAAAAAGGAAAATATGGAAACATTAAGCTGCACGTACTAACATCAGGTTTTTAGTATAGCGTACTATGTTCATTGCTCGTACGATGACTCTCTGTCGAAGTATTGATTTCATCGCGATAATAATTGCATAGCATGGTTCGCCGAGGAACTAAATAATTTAGTATATAATAAAACTATCTTATCCATTAACGTTTCTATGGCAGATTTTACGAGAGACGATTGGATAAAATTTAACAGCGCTATGCACTGTCATGTTTGTGAGAAGCCATTCGCAAAAGATGACACACGGGTACGTGATCATTGCCATCTCATCGGGCGATATAGAGGCCCTGCGCATTCAAATTGCAACTTAAATTACAAAGATTCATATTGCATTCCCAGTAGTTTTATAATTTAATTTCATAATCGGGATACGACACACATTTCATCATCAAAGAAATACCACTTACGAAAGACGTGTAAATTTATTACCGATAATGAAAGAAAAATACATTTCGTTTACGAAACATATTGATAGTACTATAGACAAAAATGATCAAAAGAAAATTTTTATAACATTACGTTTTATTGATTCGTTTAAATTTCTTGCATCAAGTTTAAAAAAATTGACATCGTATCTCGATAAAAATAAACTACGGATAATGTAACGTGAATTTTTTAATTTATCCGCAGAAAATTTCATTTATTAACCTGAAAAAGTATATTTCCGTTTGACTGCGTCAAAAAGTTAGAGGAAGTTGAGTTACCATCACGCGAATTAATAAAATCTAATAATAAAATCTTTTTATAATTCGTTTGACAGATGGTATCCGAAAGCGATTATGCGCATGTTGTGAATGTATGGCAGCGATTCTCCATTCAAACCTTCGGTGAATATAGCGACCTGTACTTAAAAACAGATGTATTGTTGTTGGCCGATATATTCGAGAATTTTCGGGATAGCATCACGAGTTATGGACTCGATCTTGCGTATTATTATACACTATCGAATTTTACGTGAGACGCGATGTTGAAACATATATATTAACATCGCATCAATTTCGAACTTCTTACCGTTGACATGGTTCTATTCATCGAACGTGATATATGGCGATCTGAGTCAATGTTCAAAGAGGCGCAGGCCAATAAGTGCAGGCGTACGATCCATCGAAACTATCAACGTACTGATGTACTGTGATGTCAACAACGTCCTGTATGGGCAATGTGTCAACCATTGCCATAAGCTGATTTTCGCTGGGTTGACGACAAAATAATTTTGATGTTATGAATGTCACGTTAGATTCACCGATGGGTTACGTTCTCGAGGTTAATTTTGAGTATTCGCAACATGTCCATGATGCGTATCCGATCTATCGCTTTGTCCAATGCGCGAGAAACCATCCGGCAAGCAAGAGGAGAAGCTCCTCGCAATATTGTATAATAAAAAGCGTCATACATTATCGCAATCTGCAGCAATGTACTCGTCACGATCTCCGCATTACAAAGATCCATCGTATACTGCACTAACTAATCTGAAGCTGATGATTGAATAAATCCTTCCGTAAGCCATTCATCGATCTGCGCATTCTTGGCTCTCTCTGACAGACTAGTTCGCTTAGCGAACTAGTTAAACTGGTTCATCGTCCTTCAATAAAATCTTTATTTTAACATCTTGCATTTTGTTCGGTTTATAATTCCCGATAACAGTAATGCTATCCGCTGTTCGGCGTTTCCTACGTTAATAATATCCACAGGATTTATTTCACAATTCTCATTAAATCAATTAAATTTATATCACATATCTCCAGTAATAGATTTTCAGTATCGCGCAAAAATTCTCGTAACGGGGGCTAACAGAATTTTTTCCAGCTTTAAGATTGATCGACGGTATTCAAAAAATCCGTTTATACCAGCATCAGTGTGTGAGACCACTCGTATGCACCCGGGATAAGAATGTTCATCAACGATAATCTCTGCTTCAAATTCTTTCAAAGTCACATTGCTATTTGAGCCCACACCACAGAATTCACATTCCATCTAGCTTCAATTGCGGAAAGCCTTTCATTTCACGTATTCTGCACACATTAATGTGAGACCGTTTCCGGATTTTATTAAACTCTTTAATCGACTTGACTTTGAATTGAGTCTTTAATATATTTTTGACTCGTAAGTCGCGTCGCAATAAGACAACTTTTCGTGATTTCCGTTTTCTTTTGATACTTCGATGCAATGTTGCGCTCGTTGCATGCAAAACACTTTGCGCCCAGATTTTTGGTTAGACAATTTACTCCCAAATGATCCCGCATACCGCAATTATGGCAGCGTATAAGAACATCTAAAGGTTTTTTCTTGTCATCGCTTTCTCGTTTTTTTCCCCCTATTCGGAATACTTCTTTTTCTATTGTGTTTCTGAACTAAACATATCTCGATCTCAGAGAGTTATCTTCTCGAAAGCCCTTAAAAGAGTATAAACGTAAATCCCTGAATGCGCGCTTGATTTCGGAGCATGTCGTATACCATCCGGTATACCATCGATAATATATTCCAACATCTCATTGTCGTCGATTGGAACACGATTTTTTCATGTATTCATATTCGTGGAAAGTCTCGTTCCTCTTGCATACGCGCTCTTCAAATTTTTTCTTTGTCGCTACCTTGGATCAACTGAAACATAATCCACAGTTGACCAAAAAAAATGTCAAATGATATCGGAATATATTTTGGTCTCGAGTGCTTTATCCTTTAATCACACACCGATTATCAATCGCGTTGAATCGTCCTTTAACTGATATCATCTTTAATAATATCATCTTTAATAATCGGGTCTGACTTTTCACGTATCATATTTTAGCGAATTTCCGTCTAAGTGACTGAACAAATTCGCGATAACTGTGACATTTCGGTATGAACACCGATCACATATTATTATATCATTGATGCGCTCATTAATTGTCGCACATTCTCTTAACCGATTTCGCAATTTCGCGACGTGCTCTAATTCGTGCTCTACTATTTCTTTCTCTCTTTTATAAATTTCGATTTCTAATTGCCATGCTTCATCTTATATATTTGAAGAACCAGCTTGAAACACTTCACGTCGTTGCACTGTCGCGAGACTCGTCATCGTCGTCGCGTATCCATTCGCCGCTCGGATCATCCTCCATTAGTCATGCGATTAATTCGTTTCTTTATCCCCGATGTAGCAAGATTTCGTTGTCTTAATAATTCCTTGAACGTTTCCACCGTTTATTCAGATCTATAATATTGTTTAATAAATAATATAGTTCATCGCGCGCAAATTATACGTATCACTTCGCCCGCTTATATCGCACTGTCTTTATATACTATTATCTCTCTATTACCGATTATTTTTCTTTATTCTAAATAATCAAACGCGCACTTGATTCTTTTGTTTGAGGGCATCCCTTTGTCCGTTACAATGTACCTCACTTTTGAAATGTTCGAAAATTTTTAACAACTCTCACATACGGCACGAGTCTTCAAAATTTTGTAGGATTTAATTAAGATATTTTCGATAATTAAAACGATTTGATGTGGATGATTAAGAACGTAATTTTTGAAAGAAATTATTATATCGTTCAAATTATCTTACAATACATGTAGAGCGAATTTTACTTCATGTCTGTGAATTACAATTATCGCTATTGGGATGTTACAATTTTGAGTATTATCTCACAGGAAATCTCTTAAACCAAACTGGTCGTTTAAATCAAACTCGTAATTGTCTTTAAATTTGCTCTTCTTAAAAAAAACTTTTGCTTCGACTTGTATATTTTTATTCTGTATTTTGTCGTGACTCTTTTTGGACTTCACTCATTATTCGCATTCTCTACAATACGCTGTCCTTTCCGAATACAATATCTCGATAATAATCAATTATCGATTGATAAATCGCAATTATATGTCGATCTATTTCTTTTGTTTTCCTACACTAATACAATATAATAATTAATAATAAATATTAGGGATGCATAGGATATCTGGAAAGTATCCGGTATTCGGTATTATCCGGTACTATCCGACTGGATAGCCGAATATCATTAATATCCGGTTGAAATTTGATATCATTAAATTGTTGATTTTTTTCTTATACAAATGTTCTAGAAATAAGTATGCATGGTGCTACAATATCTTATACATTGTTACAAAATTACAATACTTTTCTCTAAGATTTTTTTTTAGAAAACACCTTCTCGGAATCCGATCGAATGTCCGAATATCGAAGATTCAACTCAAAGAAATTGCCTTTTAGGACATCCGATCGAATACCGGATATCCAATTCTATTCTGTCCGGATATCCGGTAATTTTACGATCCGATGCATCCCTAATAAATATCTTAATTAGTAACAATCATGACTCTTTTTCTTAATAAATCAATTAATATAGATCAATGTTCATTTTAAAAAATCTTAATATTCAAGATTGTACATATTATTTATTACAACGAATTTTGAATAAAATTAAACATTTTTGTAAACATTAAAATATTATGATTATAAGCTATCAACGATGACAAATCAAATGCTCACTGATATAAAATGGTTGGATACAACAGGGTAATAGGAATCAAGCAAAATAATTCGTGTGCAAACCAAATGATTAACAAAACAATTTTATTAATATAATTAATCCACTTACATGTTTCGGCTCACTTTTGAGTCATCCTCAGAAATAATATGATGTTGTAGATACAAAAAAAAATTTTTTTCTTACAAACTAATTCATTTCAGTAGGCCACCTCCACCTGTTAACGGAAACTAATATAAAAACAAATTCTAATAACAATCTAAAGTGTATTAAAATTATCAAAAAGTACATTTTTTGGAAGCAAAAATGATTTATTGTAAAACAATAGAAGCTCACTAAAACAATAGTTTACTAAAACAAAAATTCACCATATCGCAAACACTAAATTCTATAGGTTTAGTCAAAAACTAGTCTTTAACCATTCAACGAATCAGTCAATTATGTTTAAATTAATAAATAACTTTTAATACACTTAGAATGTTAATCGCAAAGAAAAAGAAAAAAAAGAAGAAAAGAAAACTGTGATATTAATTATAATCCAGATGGACATCAAAATTAAATTTTTAATAATTTAATCTTAATGTAATCTCGAGAAGAATGTACACTTTGTTGATTGTATCGAGGGCTACCATCAAGCTACTTTAGAAGGTACAGGATATCAAATAATTGAAACAAAGCCGAAATAGTAAGTTCCTTTTTTTCCTTTTTATTATCCGCAAATCTTTAGTAATGTAATTGCCAATATAGTCACGATCAAGGAACAACCGCCCATTCAGAGGTTGATTCCGGAATCGGCCTTACATAGAAACGCGTAGATTGTTGGACAAGGCGTACGTAGAATTCCAACGATACGCGAATTCAGAAAATTTGGCAAATCCTATTGAAAACATCCGTTCATCAACATCACCACCGGCGTCGCCAGCGGATTCACCGCAATCTCCAATTCGGTTGCCTATAGTAGCGGCTTCCCGATCACCTTCCCTCTCCTTCCCACGTATCTTCTCCATTCCGAAATCTGCTTTCCCCACGTTGTCCGACGCTTTAACATTACGAATTTTCCCTGATATCCCTCCGCTAATATTCGATTCATCCTCGTCTCAATCTCGTTTTCTCTCAGAAGAATTCCTTCTCTGATGAATTTCACGGACAGCATGGAGAAGAAATTCCTCCTTCACCGAGATTCTATTTCCACCTTTAAGAAAGTGATTCATTTGAGTAACTTGTTAGACAATTTAGTTAAAAGGATTAGATTCCTTGATTCGAAATTTGGACCCACAATTGCATCGCTCATAGAAAACAGGTGTCACAGCGTTTTTGCAGGACATTCATCTATATTCCGAGGCAAGGACAAAGAGGTGCGTTCGACTCGCGGTACTCGTCTCTATGCGAATACCTGCGAGACAAGAGTTTGACCGTCATTCCAGGTACCCTCACTATTTTCGCTCTTTTTCTTTTTAGGATCATAAATTAAAAATTTCCAAGAGTTTGGATGTAACAATAATAAATTTCACTGTCTAAAAAAATGTCTCAGGTGACTGTAGAAACTGACCGACAACCAATGGATATGTATTCCATTATAAATAAAGCCGAAATGATCAGAAAGATAAATTTATCAGAAAGATAAATTATAAATTCTCGCAAAGGCTTACCTTGGCGGATGTAATGTAAAATTGGCAATATAAATTTATTTTCAGCAATAAAAAATTGACAAAAAATACAGAACTCTTAATTTTTAAAAAGACAATACAAATGTTACGTCCTATAGATACCACGATTTTTTTCTTCGAAAGAAAATCAACCCAAAAGAGGTTGATATATAACAATCTTAATGCAATGAATAACAATCTTAATGCAGGCCCGAAAAGTGACAAGATTGCAAAAGACTTTATAAATTCATCGAAGTCACGTAATAGTAAAAATCCAAGCTTTGTCGTCCCAGATTGATCAATAATCATCTTAAGAAAACAAGCATCAAAGCTTAAAAAGAGCTTAAAAAAATCATAAAACGCGGGATAACTTCCCATGGTAACGTTATTTATGATCGGACTCGCGACTGACAATGATTGCTCTGCACGTAAAACTAGTTGTACACAGTAACCGTCTGTTTACCTAACCATATTTTCTGTGAGGATAACAGAATTCGCCATCCGTCTGGAGCAATCTTGCTCTTTTAAAAAAAATATTAGATATGGGAAAAAGTTCGTGGCGTTTTTTAAATGCCATTTAACGGGAAAAACGCCACGAACTTTTACCCACACCTAATATAAATCATTTCTTTTCTTCTCAAAACCCCTCTAACGATGCACTTTAGATTAATAATAATAAGACACCATAAAAATCGTAAATCTCGCGCGATATTGCAATTAACTATTGCATTCTAGACAAAGGATATGCCCTTTTTTCGAGGTATAAATAGAGACCTTGCGGAAGCGCAGAGCGTTAGTACCAAAATCAAATTCAAAATCAACCTGATCATGTCAATACAAAAGTCAAACTAAATCGATTCACGTTAGTACAGTTCACGTCAGTGAAAAACCATAGTCGCGTCAGTAAACCCGTTCACGCCAGTTCGCGTATCCGTACTCGAGTGCATCAAATCATTGTTGACATCAGCTAGTCATCGCCCACTGTGACTACCTTCTTGCGTGGACAGCGGGGCATCTTTATCATCTTCGAGTAATATCCACCCAAGGTTTTGTGAACTAAGCAGCTAAACAGTAAGTCGGTTTGTATTCTATCTACTCATCCACACATCTCCCCCGTATAAATACACACACACACACGCACACACACGCACACACACACACACACACACACACACACACACACACACACACACACACACACACACACACACACACACACACACATA
>Ga0157363_1001548_pt1 | contig 19273 bp, 19 predicted proteins | sample AttsexASBM1_FD_111477 | JGI IMG/M metagenome (GOLD analysis project Ga0157363, IMG submission 111477) | Fungus gardens microbial communities from leaf cutter ant in Ribeirão Preto, State of São Paulo, Brazil - Atta sexdens ASBM1 | ecosystem: Host-associated > Fungi > Mycelium > Unclassified ... | reverse complement strand
AGCGCGAACGCCATGCCCGCCGGGCCAGCACCGACCACCGCAATCTGTTTAGGCTGTTCAACTGGGATTACCGGCATCAGGGTTTCGTGGCAGGCGCGGGGATTAACCAGACATGAAGTGACTTTGCCGACAAAGATCTGATCGAGACAGGCCTGATTGCAGGCGATGCAGGTGTTGATGGCATCCGGCTGCCCGGCCTGCGCTTTGCGCACAAAGGCCGCATCGGCAAGAAACGGACGTGCCATCGACACCATATCGGCAATGCCATCACGCAGTAGCGATTCTGCTACCTGCGGATGGTTGATACGGTTGGTGGCGATAACCGGCACTGACACCGCCTCGCGCAGATGCTGCGTTACCCACGCAAAACCGGCACGCGGTACGCAGGTGGCGATAGTGGGGATGCGCGCTTCGTGCCAGCCAATACCGCTGTTGAACAGCGTCACACCGCGCTGCTCCAGCGCCTTTGCCAGCGTCAGCGTCTCTTCCAGCGAACTGCCGTTGTTCACCAGATCGAGCATCGACAGGCGGAAGATGATGATAAATGCCGGGCCGACCGCTTCGCGCACCGCCTGCGTGACTTCCAGAGCAAAGCGACGACGGCGCTGCACATCGCCGCCCCACTCATCGTCACGATGGTTGGTGTGCGCCACCAGGAACTGATTAATCAGATAACCTTCGGAGCCCATGATCTCGACGCCGTCATAACCGGCCTGCTGGGCTAAGCGGGCACTGTGGGCAAAGTCCGCAATGGTCTGACGAATCTCGCCATCGCTCAGTTCGCGCGGCGTGAAAGGGTTAATCGGTGCCTGCAACGCTGAAGGCGCAACCAAATCGCGTTGATAGCTGTAACGCCCGGCATGCAGAATTTGCAGCGCGATTTTGCCGCCCTCGGCATGCACCGCATCGGTGAGGGTGCGATGCCAGTCGCACTGGCTCTCCTGATTGAGGATGGCGCCGCCGTGTGCCACCACGCCCTGTGGGTTGGGTGCGATGCCGCCGGTCACAATCAGTGCCACGCCTCCCCGCGCGCGTTCCGCATAAAACGCGGCTAATCGTGTGGCGCCATCAGTGTGTTCTTCCAGCCCGGTGTGCATGGAGCCCATCAGAAAACGATTCTTTAGTTGGGTAAATCCCAGATCCAGCGGGGCAAACAGGTGGGCGTAATGCTCAGTCATGAACACAGTCTCGGAAAGTGGTCGGATGAGTAAACTTTAGCGGGAATTGGTTGGGATGGAAATTCGCGGTGTTCAGGCTGTGAGAAACCTCAAAAAAAGCAGGGCGACAGGTCGCAGGCGAAAGGTTCGGACTCCTTCGCCCGGCACGGGAAGAGACCTGTGCACCCTGAAACAGCTTGAAGATGAGGGCTAATGATTTAGCTCTATAGTTATGACTCCTGTCAGACTCAATCCAGACGACTTTCCCGGGTGAGGGTGCGGCGATAATGACATAGCTCACTGCGGTTAATCCCCAAGACGAGTCTTGGTTTTCCCCAGCAAACAGTGATCCCGCTTCCATCTTCTGTACGAGCAGTTCACGTTCCAGGTAACAGCTATTTCGTAACATGATTTATAGTGATCTGGTTCACAGTTTTCAGCCTCTGATCCCGCTTTGATAGCCCCCATTGCAACAGCAACAAATGGGGAAACCATGAATATCGAAACGCAATCCTGCGTGATTACCGGGAAAAAACAGGTCAGCGTCGCACCGCAACAGGTGAATTGGGACGGCACAGGCACGCTGGTGCGTATTACGCGCGGCGGCATTTGTGGATCTGACCTGCATTACTATCAGGAAGGCAAAGTCGGCAGCTTCGAAGTCAAAATGCCGATGATCCTCGGTCATGAAGTGATTGGTCATGTGGTGGAGAGCGACAACCCGGACCTGAAGCCGAATCAGAAAGTGGCGGTCAATCCCTCCAAACCGTGCGGCGAGTGCAAATACTGCCAGCGCGATCAGGAAAACCAGTGCACCTCCATGCGCTTCTTCGGCAGTGCGATGTATGTGCCGCATGTCGACGGCGGTTTCACCCAGTACAAAGTGGTGGACAGCAAACAGTGCGTGCCTTTCCCACAGGATGCCGATGAAACCGTGATGGTGTTTGCCGAGCCGCTGGCGGTGTGCATTCACGCCACGCATCAGGCGGGCGATCTTACCGGCAAGCACGTGTTCATTTCCGGCGTCGGTCCGATTGGCTGCCTGATTGCCGCAGCGGCGAAAGCGCGCGGTGCCGCCTCTGTGGTATGCAGCGACATTAGCGAGCGTTCGCTGGAGATGGCGCAGCAGATGGGCGCGACCGATGTGATCCATGCCGCCGAGGGCGATTTCACGCCGTATCTGGCTGACAAAGGCTTTTTCGATGTGGCGTTTGAGGCCTCTGGCCATCCTTCCTCACTGCAGCGCTGCCTTGATGTGGTGTGCGCCAAAGGCACGCTGGTACAGGTCGGCATGGGCGGCACCATCCCGAATTTCCCGATCATGGCGCTGATCGCTAAAGAGATTCAGCTGGTCGGTTCCTTCCGTTTCACCCATGAATTCAATACCGCCGTCGAGTGGCTGGCGAACGGTGTGGTCAACCCGCTGCCGCTGTTCAGCGGTGAGTACGATTTGCAGGACATCGACGCGGCCTTGCAGTTTGCCGGCGATAAAACCCGTGCGGCGAAAGTCCAGTTAACCTTTTAAGGAGCAGTGATGAGTCAGTTATTTTCCCTCGAAGGCAAGCGTGTATTACTCACCGGTTCGGCGCGCGGTATTGGTTTTCTGCTGGCGCGTGGCCTGGGTGAAGCCGGTGCGGAAGTGATCGTCAACGCCACCACCAAAGAGGGTGCAGAGCAGGGCGCGGCGAAACTGCGTGAGCTGGGCCTGCGCGCCCATGCCAAAGCCTTTGATGTGACGCAGTCTGCGCAGGTGCAGCAGGCGGTGGATGAGATTGAAGCCGAATGGGGTCCGATTGATATTCTGGTGAACAACGCCGGGATCCAGCGCCGCCGTCCGTTCCTCGAATTCCCGGAGCAGGACTGGAATGACGTAATTGCCGTTAACCAGACAGCGGTGTTCCTGGTCTCTCAAACCGTGGCGAAAAAAATGGTCGATCGCCAGCGCGGTAAAATCATCAATATCGGTTCGATGCAAAGCGAACTGGGCCGCGACACCATCACGCCTTACGCCGCTTCCAAAGGCGCCGTCACCATGCTGACGCGCGGTATGTGCGTCGAGCTGGCGCGCCATAACATCCAGGTGAACGCCATCGCACCGGGCTACTTCGTCACGGAAATGACGCAGGCGCTGGCCGACGATCCGGCCTTTACCGGTTGGCTCACCAAACGCACGCCAGCCGCCCGCTGGGGTAAACCGGAAGAGCTGATCGGTGCTGCGGTGTTCCTCGCCTCGGGCGCGTCTGATTTCGTGAATGGTCACTTGCTGTTCGTTGATGGCGGTATGCGCGTCGCCGTGTAATGCCATGGCGCGGCTGGCATTTTCGCCGGGCCGCGCCTAAACCTTAATCACCCCTCTGTATTCCTAAGGATAATAAAAAATGCCAATAACCATTATTGTGCTGGGTGTGATACTGCTGCTGGTATTGATGATTGTATTTAAGGTCAACGGCTTTATTGCGTTGGTGTTTGTCTCGGCGGTGGTGGGTATCGCTGAAGGGATGACGCCGCTCAATGTGATGGCCTCGATCCAAAAAGGTATCGGCTCGACGCTCGGTGGATTAGCGATGATCCTCGGCTTCGGTGCCATGCTCGGGCGATTGGTCTCGGACACCGGCGCGGCACAACGCGTCGCCACCACCCTGATTGCTGCTTTTGGTAAAGAGCGGCTGCAATGGGCGCTGGTGGTCACCGGGCTGATCGTTGGTCTGGCGATGTTCTATGAAGTGGGCTTCGTGCTGCTGCTGCCGCTGGTGTTCACCATCGTCGCGGCGGCCGGTTTGCCGCTGCTGTACGTCGGCGTGCCGATGGTGGCTGCACTCTCGGTGACGCACTGCTTCCTGCCGCCGCATCCCGGTCCAACCGCGATTGCCACCATCTTTGGCGCCAACCTTGGCACCACGCTGCTGTACGGTATGATCATCACCATTCCGACGGTGATCGTGGCCGGTCCGATCTTCTCGAAATTCCTTAAGAGCTTTGAGAAGTCACCGCCAGAAGGCTTGTACAACCCGAAGATCTTCACTGAAGAAGAGATGCCAGGTTTCGGTATCAGTATTTTTGCCGCCATCATCCCGGTGGTGCTGATGGCGATTGCGGCGGTGTTTGAGCTGACCACGCCCAAAGAGAATCCGCTGCGCCAGTTCTTTGAGTTCATCGGTAACCCGGCGGTGGCGCTGTTTATTGCCGTAGTGATCGCGGTGCTGACGCTGGGTCTGCGCAACGGTCGCAAGATGGAAGAAGTCATGGATATGTGCGGCGAGTCGATTGCCGCTATCGCCATGATCGTCTTCATCATTGCTGGGGGTGGTGCGTTTAAGCAGGTGCTGGTGGACAGCGGCGTGGGCAACTATATCGCGGACATGATGAAAGGATCATCACTGTCTCCGCTGCTGATGTGCTGGACGGTAGCAGCGATGCTGCGTATCGCGCTGGGATCGGCCACGGTTGCGGCGATCACCACCGCTGGGATCGTCACGCCGATCATCGCGGTGACCCATGCCGATCCGGCATTGATGGTGCTGGCGGTAGGTTCGGGCAGCGTGATCGCCTCACACGTCAACGATCCGGGCTTCTGGCTGTTTAAGGGGTACTTCAACCTCAGCGTGGTAGAAACCCTGAAAACCTGGACGGTGATGGAGACGCTGATCTCGATTCTCGGTCTGGCCGGCGTGCTGGCACTCAACGCCATCATTCACTGATGCAATCGGCTGCACAAGGATGTGCAGCCACTCAGTCGCGACGACGAATCCACGAAAATCGCGATTGATAGCCGCTGTCAAAATGGGTGTTGTAGCGATAGCTCGATCCCGACTCCGCCATGCAATAAGTGCAGACGTTTAACACCTCGATCTGCTCGGCAGGAATGCCACGCTGTAACAGCAACCCTCGCGCCAGATGCGGCAAATCAAACCACACGCCCTGATGATGCGCCCGCGCCTGCGGACGGATCGCCGCGCTATTGCGTGGTTGCTCGCTTGCCCACTGCAGCGCAGGTAAATCTGCACGTTGCTGCATCTGCGTCACCAAATCTTTGCCCAGCTCATAACAGCACGGACCAATCGCCGGGCCAATGGCAACATGCAGCGTTTCGGTGCGGGCGCCACGTTTGAGCAATCCGTCAATGGCACTGTTTAGCACTCCACTCAGCGTGCCTTTCAATCCGGCGTGCACTGCCGCCACCTGATGCTGCGCGCTATCAGCGAACAGTACCGGCAAACAGTCAGCGGTATACACCGCCACCGGCAGCTGGTTTTCCCCAATCACGCCATCGGACTCGCAGCTTTTCGGCGGCAGGTTTTGGGTTGCCAGCACCACCTGGGCGCTGTGGCGCTGCTGGCCATAGGCGGCATCCGCAGGCACCGGTTGGCCCGCAGGCTGGAAGGCATAATCGAGCCACGGCAGGGCATCAAGCAGCGTTGAACGCGGTCCGGCATGTGACATAAGTGTCTCCTTTGACAGGGCGGCAGCTTTCTTCTGCCCACAGCTTACGTTAACTGCTACATTTTTAAAGCTTTACACAAACTGACCATAATCACTTAAGGATGATCTGATGAAAAACACCTCTTTGCTGGCAGCGTCCGGCATTCTTGCGCTGCTGCTGACCGGGTGCGCGCAACCGGCCAAACAGCAGGCGCAGCAGCAGCTCGGCCAGCAATCGGTATTGGCAGTGAACTGGTTCCAGCAGTCCGGTGAGTATCAGGCATTAAGCTGGCAGGCGTTTAACACTGCGCGCATGGCGTTTGATGCTGCGCCATCGCTGGCGGGCAAGCCGAAAGCGGTGATCGTCGATCTCGATGAAACCATGATCGATAACAGTGCCTATAGCGCATGGCAGGCGAAAAACGGCCAGCCGTTCTCCGGCAAAACCTGGTCAGCCTGGACTCAGGTGCGTCAGGCCACCGCCGTGCCAGGCGCGGTGGAGTTCGCCAACTACGTCAACAGCCATGGCGGCACCCTGTTCTACGTCTCGAACCGCGACCAGAAGGATTACGCTGCGACGGTGGACAACCTCAACAAGCTGGGCTTCAGCGGCGTGAGTGACAAAACCGTGCGTCTCAGCACCGGAAACTCCAATAAGCAGGCGCGCTTCGATGCGATTAAAAACGCGGGCTACAACGTGGTGCTGTACGTGGGCGATAACCTGAATGACTTTGGCGGCGCGACCTGGCATCAGGGTAATGCGCAGCGTCAGCAGTTCGTCAGCCTCAATCATCAGCATTTTGGTACGCAATTTATCGTGCTGCCTAACCCGCTGTACGGCGACTGGGAAAGCGGCATGGCGGAGAACTACAACAAACTGACGCCGGAACAACAGCTTCAGGTGCGTGAAGAACGCATGAAAGCGTGGAACGGTAAATAATTCGTCAAGCGAATTAGCGCCTGTTGCGGCAGGCGCGGTGATTTTTATTCAGGGCCAGTCATATTTACTTTTCATCGTCATTATTATTCTCCTTATTATTTTCCTGATCTCTTGCTTAATTACAGGCAAGCGATTGGCGGAAAATATCGCTATTCTGCTATTTACCCAGTGAATGACTCCAATCATAAATTTTATAATTAAGATTTTTCTCAACTCAAATCGTTCAATTCACCATACTAGTGCAAAGGCATGAAAAGACTGCGTGTATATTTTTGTCGATTCATTCCAGATGCATAATTTAATATTCAGAATAATTACATGATTCACATAAAAAATGTTGTTTTTTAATCAATTCTCTCGGCTTGCATTAAATTACTTTTAATCGACACTTCCTGACGTTTATTTTACAGGGAGTTCGATTTTGTTGTGTACGGAAATATTGATTGTGCAACCACAAGCATTAGCAGCTATAAACAATTTATGTGAGGAAGCTCTGCTTTCATCCTCCATCGATCGTCTTAGCGGCGTTTAAAACCCTGTGACTTTGCCTGAAAGCGATATTTCTGGACGTAGAGAGAAGATAATTGTGACGACACTTAAACCCTTATTAGCGAAAAATCGCAGTTGGGCATTACAGCGCCGCGAGCGTAATCCAGATTATTTCGAACAATATCTGCATCAACAAAAACCGCATTCGCTGTGGATCGGCTGTTCCGATAGCCGCGTACCTGCCGAAGTGCTGACTGGCTCGCATCCCGGCGAACTCTTTGTGCATCGCAATATCGCCAATATGGTGGTGCCCGATGACGATAACCTGATGAGCGTGCTGCAATACGCGATTTTCTACCTCGGCGTGGAGCGCATTGTCCTGTGCGGCCACTACGGTTGCGGCGGCGTGCAGGCCGCGCTGGGGTTGCCCGCCAGCCCGCTGGCAAAAGAGGATTCGGCGCTGGCAAGACGCATCGCCGCGTTGCGCAGTGGTCTGCAGCAAGGATTGGTGGAATATCACGCCAGTGCTGAGGAAGAGGAGAGCAGTAAGCTCAACCGCTTAGTCGAAGCCAACGTCATCGCCCAGTTTGCTCAGTTAGTGGCATGTGAGCCAGTGCGACAGGCCTGGCAGGCCGGGCAATCGCTGGAAGTGTTTGGCTGCGTGTATGACCTGCAGTCGGGTCATCTGAAAGAGCTTACTCAGCAATCTGCAGAGGAATCGGTGCCATGAATCTGAACACGCTGCGTCAGGATATTCCCGCCGGTCTGGTGGTGTTTTTGGTGGCGCTGCCGCTGTGCCTTGGCATCGCGCAGGCCAGCGGTTTACCGCCGTTTGCCGGATTGCTCACCGGGGTGATCGGCGGCCTGCTGGTCACTTCACTGAGTCCCTCGCGTTTTGCCGTCAGCGGCCCGGCGGCAGGTTTGGTGACTATTGTGGTGGCCTCGATCCAGACGCTTGGCAGCTTCTCCGCTTTCCTCACCGCGCTGATTCTGGCGGGCGTGTTGCAGTGCCTGCTGGGTTTGCTGCGGGCCGGTCGCTTTATCTCGCTGGTGCCGGGCAGTGTGATCAAAGGGATGCTGGCGGCGATCGGTATTTTGCTGATCATGCAGCAGATCCCGGTGGCCTTCGGTGCCGCAGGTGACGCTGAGCTGGTATCGCTGGTGAATGGCGAATTTCAGTTTTCGCTAAGCGCGATGCTGGTGGCGGGCATCGGTCTGCTGATTCTCTGGCTGTGGACCACGCCGATAGTGAAATCGGTCAAGCTGCTTGGCTGGATTCCGGGCCCACTGGTGGCCGTGTTGTTCGGCTGCATGGCGACGGTGTTTGGCGATCGCCTGTTCCCGAGACTGGCGGAAGGGCTACCGCGTATTGCGTTGCCAGCCTTTGATAGCCTGTCAGCGCTGGCGGCGGAGCTGGAAACCCCGGACTGGCTGGTTTGGCAAAATCCTTCAGTCTGGGTGGTTGCCGTGACGCTGGCGCTGGTGGCAAGCCTGGAAACGCTGCTGAGTCAGGAGGCGCTGAAAAAACTGCGTCCGCAGCATCCGGCACCTTCGCCAAATAAAGAGATGTTCGCACAGGGCATCGGCAACCTGACTGCTGGTTTCCTTGGTGCGATGCCGATTACGGCGGTAATTGTGCGCAGTTCGGTGAATGTCAGCGTCGGGGCGCAGACCAAACTGTCGATTTTGATCCACGGCGCGCTGTTGCTGATCTGCGGCTTGTGGTTCAGCGATCTGCTCAACGCCATTCCTTTAGCAAGCCTCGCCGCCGTCTTGCTGTATACCGGCTATAAGCTGGCAACACCGCGTCTGTTCATTGAACAGTTCCGCATGGGCGCTCAGCAGTACGTGCCGTTCCTCGCCACCATCGGCGGCATTATTGTGTTTGGCATGCTGGCGGGGATTGGTATCGGTATCGCCACACAGATTCTGTATAGCATCTACAAAAGCCACCGCAACGCGCTGCAGCTCACGCGCTATGACGATCACTACGTGCTGCGCTTCCAGCAAAACCTCACCTTTATGCACAACCCAAAACTGCAGGGATTGCTGGCGGAGATCCCGGAAAACAGCACGGTGATTGTTGATCACGATAACGCCGAGTACCTGGATCCGGACGTCAAAGCGGTGCTACAGGATTTCGGCGAAAACGCGCGCGATCGTGGTATTCGTCTGAGTCAGTGGCCCGTTGCGGTTAAATAGCAATAACGCTTTGCTGAAAAACTGGTTTTACGCGTAAAAATCGGATATCTCGGATATCCGATTTTTTTATTTGCAGGGCATAATTGCAGCAGCTCTCATCCTTGTTTCTCGGGTTTCAACCCTGCTAGCGCGCTCGCATCTCGCCGATCCGGCGCATTGAGTGCCGCCCAGTCGCAGAGTAGGATGACGAACACTCGCTTAATTGCCGAATCATCGCACAGTTATTTCAGGTTAAATGCTTGCTGATGCCCGTGGGCAAGAGGCAGCGATTTCCAGGTTACAGGGTTCAGACGTATGCGCGTTAAGCTGTTTGCTGAGAATAATTTAAAAAAGAATGCACTCTCGCTGTTCCTGATTACGCTTTTCTTCTGCTTTATTGGCAGTCATCTGCGCATTCCGGAGGAGTTCTCCCTGTTTTGGCCGGTGAACGCGCTGATTGCCGGTTTAATGGTGCGAAATCCTTTCCTGCATACCACGTCCAGCTATCTGGTGTGCTTTGCCGCGATGATTTTTAACGACACGGTGTTCTCCGGCTGGGCGCTGCCTGCGGTGACCGTGAACTTCGCTAATATCCTGTTTATCCTCGTTTCAGTTAGCATGTTGATCAAACACCTGCAGCCACCTTCGGCCAACAGCCAGGTGTTCAACGCCATGCGCATCTTCCCGGCCTGTTTCCTCGGTGCCGCCGCCTGTGCCACCTGGGGCGCTTGGGCGCAGGACATCGATTTCAACGCGCGCTTTGTGGTGGCGTGGGGCGACTGGTTTAGCGAGCAATTCTCGACTTCCTTGATGCTGTTGCCGGTGATGCTGGCGCGCTCCTTGCGTAACGTTTCACCGCGCACCTTATTGCATCCGGGCAAGCTGTTGCCGCTGGCGGCAGTGGTGCTGTCACTGACCATGGGGGCGATGATTGGCGGGGCAGGTAGCTTAACCTTCCCGGTGCCGGCGCTGATCTGGTGCGCCATCGTGTTACCGATTCCTGTTACAAGCCTGGTGATCCTGATTACCGGCATCACTGAGATCGTTCTCGTGTCTCACGGCGTAATGAATATTCAGGGCGATGACGCACTGCTGCCGATCAGCCATCTCACCTCGGCGCGATTGGGTGTGGCAACGGTGGCCCTCAGCCCGCTGCTGGTGGCAGTGAGTATGGATGCGATTCGCCAGCTCAATCATCGTCTGGCGCTGCGGGCGAATTTCGATTTCCTCACCCAGTTGCTGTCGCGTTCCGGCCTGTATGAAAGCCTGAAACAGGAGCCGTTCTCCTTACAGCGTGAAGCGGGCGTGGTGATGCTGGATGTCGACTATTTCAAAGCGATTAACGACAACTTTGGCCACGATGCCGGTGATGGCGTGCTGGAAGAGATTGCGCGCCGCATGCAACGCGTGGTGGGCAATCGCGGCATGGTGTGTCGCTTTGGTGGTGAAGAGTTTGTGGTGGTGGTGTTCGACTACAGCCATCTGCAACTTTACCAGCTGGCCGAAGCGATTCGTCAGGCGATGGTCAAAGAGAAGTTTTGGATTCAGGGCAACACGGTGACGGTCACCGCCAGTTTAGGCCTGGCGCGCGGCAGTGCGCAGAGTGAGCGGGAATGGCCGGGCGTGATTAACCGTCTGGTGTCGGCAGCGGATAAAAATCTCTACCTCTCGAAACGCAATGGCCGTAACCAAACCTCTCCAGCGATGGAGCCGCGCAGCATGGTGAATGACGTGGCGTGAAGTGCGTGATGGTCGCCATGAGTGGCGACCATAGGATGGCTTGATGCTGGGTTGTTTTGGTCGCCGTGAATGGCGACCTTACGATGGCTTGGTGCTGGTTTTTTCGGTCGCCATTGATGACAACCTCACAACTGCCTGACGCTAATTTGTTTCGATCGCCATCAATGACAAACCTGTTTAACCGTTGTAGGGTGCGCATTCATGCGCACCCGGAACGTGAAGATTAAACGCTGCTTTTTAGCTTGCTGCTCTGCTGATGGCGTTGCTGCGCCAGCTCAATCAAGCGCGTAATCAAATCGCTGTAGCTTAATCCTGCCGCCTGCCACAACTTCGGATACATGCTGATATTGGTAAAGCCCGGCAGAGTATTCACCTCGTTCACCACGATCTCGCCGCTCTCGGTCAGGAACACATCAACGCGTGCCATACCAAAGCACTCCAGCGCCTGGAACGCGCGAATCGCCACGGCCCGAATTACTTCGCTGTGTTCTTCACTGATGGCAGCGGGCACCACCACTTGGGCACCGTCGGCGCTGATGTATTTGGTGTCGTAGGAGTAGAAGGCATCATGCACCACCACTTCGCCACACGGGCTGGCTTCGGGCTCATCGTTGCCCAGCACCGCACACTCAATCTCGCGGCCTTTGATGCCTTGCTCAATCAGCACTTTGCGATCGAAGGTAAAGGCCAGATCCAGCGCCGCCGCCAGATCGTCGATATGATCCACTTTGCTGACACCGACAGACGATCCCTGATTGGCGGGCTTGATAAACAGCGGTAATCCGAACTGATCGATCACGGCTTGCGCATCCAGACGTGCGCGCTGTGCCTGCGTCACGCTGATCCACGGCGCGACTTCTAAGCCCGCATCGCGCAGCAAACGCTTGGTGAAATCTTTGTCCATGCTCACCGCTGAGCCCAGCACATCCGATCCCACAAACGGCAGATTCGCCATGCGCAACAAGCCCTGCAGCGAACCATCTTCACCCAGGGTGCCGTGCACGATCGGGAAGATCACATCCAGCTGTGACAGTGGCTGCGCCTGCTGACGGGTGATCAGCTGCTGCGAAGCACTGCCCGGCACCAGCGCGACGTTTTCACCTGAGCGATTCAGGGCAATCAACGCCGGATTATCGGCATTGAGCAGAAAACCGGAAGCATCATTCAGATGCCATTCACCCTGTTTATCGATGCCCAGCAGCACCACCTCGTATTTGCTCTTATCGATGGCTTCGAGGATGTTTTTCGCTGATTGTAACGACACTTCATGCTCGGCCGATTTGCCACCAAACACGATTCCTACACGTTGTTTTGCCATTGGTCTTGATCCGATTGCGGTATAGCGAGTGGGTAAGATAGCACGGTCAGATTCAGCTCAGACAGCCTGAGTTTTACATGGCAATCAGGAGGTGATATTTTCGCCAGCGGCTAATGATGGCCAACGAATTAAGGATGATTTGATGGGTATTTACGTATTCGATATTGATGGCACTATCTCAAAAGGTGGCTTAAAAGTGGAGCCTGAACTCTGCCAGAGCCTTGCCAGATTACAGCAACAACATCAGTTAATTTTTGCCTCCGCCAGACCCGTGCGCGATATGCTACCGATGCTCTCTGAAGAACTGCATACGGCAACCTTTATTGGCTGCAATGGCGGCATGGCGTATCAGGCGGGTGAAATTAAAACCAGTCATACACTCAATCCCGCTTTTGTGAAGCAGGTTGTGCACCATCTGGTCGCTCTGGACATCCCTTATGTGCTGGATGGCGAATGGAGTTTTTCGTTCTCCAGTCGAACGCATCCATTCCATGAATACATCCGCTCGCTCAGCAGTGAAGAGATTAGCGAACAAGCATTAATGGAAGAGGGTGTGACGAAAATCCTGATGCTTTCAGACGCGCACAAAGCATCAGTCATGGCATTGATTGAAGCTGAAGATGTCAGTGTGCACACCCATCGCAGCGATGGTTTCTACGACATCACGCCACAGGGGAATAATAAACACCGCGCCCTGAGCGAGTTGATTGGCAGCGAGAAATATACCGCGTTTGGTAACGATCAAAATGATTTCATCATGCTTAGCCATGCGGAAGTCGCTGTATTTATCGGCGAGGAAAAGGATTTTCCTCACGCCACGCATTACATCGAGATGGAGGCGATTCCTGAGCTGTTAATGCAGCTTGAGAGCGATGCAACTGCGTAAACATTTGATAAACAGAAGCGCAGTTGGATAGCAATTAACCGGCGCGAGGTTTACAATCGCGCCGAATTTTACCCAAGAGGATTACTGCATTGGACACCTGTCCCGAACGATTACAAAAGGTCCCTGCGGTAAGATAGCCCTCAACGCTGTCTTAACCGTGCGTTAAGACGGTGGATTTCCTTCCAGAATCTCCCCCTGTTTTTTGCGTGATGCTGCTGAGTTTCAGCGGTAGTGGCACCGGCTGTAATCCATTTATTACCCCCTGAAGTTCCGCCTGCCTGAAGCAGCGGAGTGAGGTTTATGATGGATTGGAAAATCTTTTTACTGCGCGTCACCGTCGCGCTGGTACTGGGCGCGCTGATTGGCAGCGAGCGCCAGCTTCGCCAACGTATGACCGGTTTGCGCACTAATGCGCTGGTCAGCACTGGCGCCTGTTTATTTGTTTTGATGACGCAAAGCGTACCCGGCATCGCTACTGATGCTTCCCGCGTGGCGGCCTATGTGGTCTCTGGCATTGGCTTTCTTGGCGGTGGGGTGATCATGCGCGACGGCCTTAACGTGCGCGGCCTGAATACTGCCGCAACACTATGGTGCACAGCTGCCGTTGGCGTGTTGTGTAGCATGGGATTGCTGCTGGAAGCGGCGATTGGTTGCATGGTGATTCTGTGCGCCAACATTCTGCTGCGCGATTTGGCGCAGGGGATTAATCGCCAGAGCCTGGTGCCTGCGGAAGAAGTGGTGCAGCACTATAAAGTACAGATCATCTGTCTGGCACAGGATGAAGTGCAGGTGCGCAGCCTGATGCTGCACAGCCTTGGCGGCAGCGGATTACGCCTCCAATCACTGCACAGCGAAGATATGAACCCGCCGCATCGCATGGAGGTGAATGCGGAGGTGCTGGGTAAACCGAGTATGACGGATCAGCTGGAGAGTCTGGTGGGACGGATTAGCCTGGAGAAAGGCGTCAGTTCGGTGCGGTGGCAGGTTTGTGGGTTGGAAGGGGAGTGATGGGGTGGGTTACGACTTTCTGGCCTTATCAAGTTGAGTGGCTTTAGCATCGATGACTTGGTTGGATGTTAGAAGAGAGTGCTGACAGAGGGTGTTGGAAATATTCAATACCATCTGTTGTATTTGATGTAGATGAAGGAAACAACGATCACCCAGGATATGCTAAGGAAGGCCGAGTAATTTGGCATAAAGCGGACGAAAATGTAGATCCCTGCTACAACAGCTGCGAGGGGAATGAGGTAGATAAATGACTGAATTAACCATAAAAGTGCTCTCTTCATTTTTTCAAAATCTCGTATAAAGCATCTGCAATTTTTTCTTCATTGTTATCACCGGATTTTACCTGATAAATGATTTCAGACATTTGCGGTTCAATGAGGAAGTAAAGCATCTCAATATTTTCTCTTGATAGAGCTTGATAATAAGCAGGATCTTGAAATTTTAATCTGTTGGCCGCAGAGGCAGCCGTTTGCGCTTTGGCATAAAGCGTAGCGCCATTCACAAACCATGTGGAAAATGAGTTAACGAGATTGATATGCTTTTTCTTGAAGTCGGCGCTGCCGAGCACTAAATTGGCAATCGTCAGTGATAAAGCCAATTTGCTCGATTTTGTTGAAGCATGTTCGGCCGCAATCCCTAACATTTTTTGGATGTGAGAGACTAGATTATTGCTTTTTGAACGCCAAGTTTTGTGAAGGTTTTACAAAATATATTTCGACCATATCTAATGCAACATCTTTTCTTTTATAGATCTCACCTAACGCCAGAACTAACCTTTTGTCCTCTCTCCATGTATCACGGCATGAGCTGCGATAATATTCATTAGGTACAAAGCATGAACCATAGTTGCTGAGCCGCTGTGCGCCCATTTTGAACATATCTAAAGTGGACAGCTGATCTACATGGATCTGGTTTAATGAATGAGTTAACGCGATCGCCAGCTGCTTATTGGACTGCATCTTCAGCTGTAAATAGGTTTGTGACATACCTTCGCTCCATAATGTATCCTATACCCAATTTTTGATCATGTTCGTAAGTAAGGGCAAGAAAGAAGATGAAGAAAAAAAACTCTGATTTATGCCTTGGTTGTTATTATGTATTTTCTAATTATACCGGAGATCATTCTTCGTACTTTAACCTCTGGACAGCTTGCTCGTTTGAGTGATTTCACTAGCTTGGGCGGAATAGTCAATCCTCTGCTTTCTCTACTTACATGTTTTGGCATTTTCGCTGTTGTGTTAGCTATTATTACCGTTTCTGGTGTAAGTAAACTGCTTGCAGGAACAAATAATAGTGAGGTTAGATAAATGAGGCCGCTTGGTTTGAACTAAAATGTTTGATTGAAAATAAATTTAACTATATCCGTGTGCCTTGCTGTGTGGTAAATAAATGGATACTAATACTCTTAAGCCTTGTGAACTCGATACTTTGGTAATCGCTCATTTTGGGCAGGATTGTGATTTGATTGATGAAAACTGTGAGCTGGATAATTTACTCGATGAGTATTTATCTACCTCAATGCCATTCAATCAGCGCATGTTGTTAGCAAATCTAATTGAAATCGAAGAGCAGCCCGATGGATACGACGTATTAATAGCGCGTTATCGTGGCGAGTTCGCACCCGAGCGATGGGAATTGTCAGCTGAAGAATGGGTAAAGATTGTTAAGAATCGAACAATTGAATTTCTTCACGCGAATGGGCATTCGAGTGAGCTATCGGGTGGTTAATTATGTTGCGAAAGCTATTAGCAAAAGTAGGAAGATTTGGTGGCCCCTGCTGGGTTTGAACCAGCGACCAAGCGATTATGAGTCGCCTGCTCTAACCACTGAGCTAAGGGGCCAGCGGAGCGGGGATTATAAAGTATCTCGGAGGGGTGATCCAGCGTTCGCCAATCGGTTGGTGAAAATTAGAACAATATCTGACTCCTTGATCTCCAAGCAAAAATCCCTTCCCACCACCTAAGATCGCTCAATCAGCCCACAACCTCAGCAGGTTTTTGAGACAGGTCATCCTTCCACCTCAGCTCAATCACCACTCACATCTCACAAATAGCGCGAAGCCGGCTTATTCAACGAGATATACGGCAGGATGGCGAAGCGCGCGCTCTCCATGCTCTGCCATAGTCCCAGATCTTCCACTGAAGGAATGGTGATCAGCTCACCGCTATCCAGCCCGCGCAGTGCCGCAGCCACCAAATCCTCAACCTCCATCACGCTCTCAGCCGGAAGGTCATCAACCGATTTCCCTGAGCGCTCGAAGATCTCGGTACGGGTTAAGCCCGGCAATACCGCCTGAATACGTACGCCACTCTCCGCCAGCTCACGCTGCATATTGCGCGTCAGCGAGAGCACAAAGGCCTTACTGGCGTTGTACGCACCATTCGCCATTTCATTCACCAGCGCCAACACGGAAGCGATATTCACAATCGTGCCTTCACCACGGCGGCAGAACGCTTGCGCAGCTGCATGCGCCAGCTGCGTCAGCGCTACAATGTTCAGTGTCAGCATGGTTTGTATCTGCGAGATATCACCCGCGACGAACTCGCCTTCAACTGCCATCCCGGCATTGTTCACCAGCATCGTAATCCGCTCGTTGTCCGCAAGGGTTTGCGCCACGCGTTGCAAATCTTCAGTGCGCGTCAGATCGGCGGCCAGCACACTCACTTCCACGCCGTGCGCGTCACGCAGCGACTGCGCCAGTTGGTTAAGACGTGATGCATCACGCGCCACCAGAATCAAATTGCTGCCGCGTGCGGCCAGCTGTTTCGCGTAAGTTGCACCAATGCCGCTGGATGCGCCGGTAATCAAGGCCAGTTGTTGTGTCATGGTCGGTTCCTGTAAATGATGGTTGTCATATCTGATGGAACTTAATATGACGATCATCATATTTTTCGTCAAGCTGGAATATGATGATCGTAATAATTACACTGATTACCATTAACGATGAGCAGGATGGTGAGAGATGGAAAAGCTGAGCCACAAGGCGCGCACGCGGCAGCGCATACTGGATGAGGCAGCAGTGGTGATGCGTGAATGCGGCACTGAAGGCATTGGCGTGGCGGCGCTGATGAAGCGCGCGGGCTTAACTCACGGCGGCTTCTACGCGCACTTTGATTCTCGGGAAGCGCTGGTTGAAGCGGTGATTGCCGAGATGTTTGCCGATTCGGCACAGCGCTTTGCCGCCATCACCCAACTCGAAGATCCAGCCGAGCGACTGACCCAACTGATCGACAACTATCTTTCTGAGCATCATCGCAACACGCCGGGAGAAGGCTGCCCGATGCCTGCGCTGGTGAGTGAGATTGCCCATCTGCCGATTGAAACACGCACGCTGTTCTCACAACGTCGTGATGCGGTGCGGCAACGGCTGGCGCAGGCACTCAACGAAATGCACCATCCTCAGGCTGATGATGTCGCCGCCAGTATGCTGGCCGAAATGGTCGGTGCGGTGGCGCTGGCGCGCGCCTGTCCGGATGATGAGGAAGCGCGCAATATGCTGGCGGTTAGCCGTCGCTCGGTTAAACAGCGCGCAGGATTGGAGAGTGCATGAGCGAGCACGATATTCAGGACATTATTGCACCGGATTTGCAGGTGCTGTTTTGTGGCATCAATCCGGGCAAGTCATCGGCGCACACCGGCTTCCACTTTGCTCATCCGGGGAATCGCTTCTGGAAGGTGATCCATCAGGCCGGTTTTACCCGCGAATTGCTGAAACCGGAACATGAGCAGCGGCTGCTGGAAACCGGTTGTGGCATCACTATGCTGGTTGAGCGTCCGACCATTCAGGCTAACGAGTTGGCGGGTGATGAGCTACGCGATGGTGGGGCGCGTTTGCAGGAGAAGATCTTACGCTATCAGCCGCGTGCACTGGCGGTGCTGGGCAAGGATGCGTTCCAGAAAGCGTTCCGACAGCGCAAAGTAGAGTGGGGCGAGCAGCCGCAAACGTTGGGCGAAACGAGCCTGTGGGTGCTGCCCAATCCCAGCGGGTTGAACCGCGCGACGATAGAGGAGATGGCGGCAGCTTATCGCCAACTTCATGATTGGTTACAGAATAACGCGTGAGCGTGCTCCGCTTAACGCGGCCCTAAAGTTGTTCAATTTGCGTTTTCTGACTAAACCCAAATCTCTATGGCAAATAAAGAGAGGGAAGATGAAACGCACAATCGCGTTAGCGGCGCTGCTGGTGATGGCGCAACAGACGGCACAGGCAGAGACGCTGAAAGTATTTAGCTCCGGTGGCATGTATCCGGTGATTGAGAGCCTGAAGCAGGATTATCAGCAGCAAACTGGCCATACCCTGCAGCTGGAAGCGGCGCCCTCGATGGGCGATACGCCGCAGGCGATCCCTAATCGTCTGAAACGTCAGGATAATGCCGATGTGCTGGTGATGGTTGATTACGCTATCAAGCCACTGGAGCAGGCCAAATTTGTTGATAGCAGCAGTCATCAGGTGTTGGCGCACTCCTATATCGCGATGGCGGTGAAGCAGGGCATGACGCCGCCGGATATCAGCACGGTGGCGAAATTCAAACAGGTCCTCACGGAAGCATCCAGCATCGCGATATCAGACAGCGCCAGCGGCAAATATATTCAAGGCAAGATGCTGAGTAAGCTGAAGTTGGGGCCGAAGACCGCCAGCAAAGTGTCCGTGATCCCTGCCACGCCGGTGGGTGAAGCGGTGGCGCAGGGCAAAGCGGAGCTGGGCTTCCAGCAGAACAGTGAACTGCAGGCAGTGAAGGGGATTACTATCGTCGGACTGATTCCGCCAACGGTGCAGCAGGATACGCTATACGGCGCGGTGATTACGCGCAGCACACAGCAGAAGCAGGCGGCGGCGCAGTTTGTGAAGTATTTGCAGAGCGACAAAGCGCGCAAAATGATGCAGGAAAAAGGGCTTACGCCGTTTTGAAGGCAATAAAAAACCCCGGCAAGCCGGGGTTTTTCGTCTTAACGAGGATTAATCGTCAAGGAAGCTACGCAGCACTTCGGAGCGGCTTGGGTGACGCAGCTTGCGCAGCGCCTTGGCTTCGATCTGACGAATACGCTCACGGGTAACGTCAAACTGTTTGCCAACCTCTTCCAGCGTGTGGTCGGTGTTCATATCGATACCGAAACGCATACGCAGGACTTTCGCT
>Ga0157363_1001547_pt1 | contig 19278 bp, 10 predicted proteins | sample AttsexASBM1_FD_111477 | JGI IMG/M metagenome (GOLD analysis project Ga0157363, IMG submission 111477) | Fungus gardens microbial communities from leaf cutter ant in Ribeirão Preto, State of São Paulo, Brazil - Atta sexdens ASBM1 | ecosystem: Host-associated > Fungi > Mycelium > Unclassified ... | reverse complement strand
TAGAAGGCCAAATGTTAACGCTTTAAAACCACAAAAAGGCGGGAAGATATATAAAATTTAAATTGTTATTTCGGTTGTATCAAATCTAAAGCTCAGAACTTTTTTGTACACCTAATAAAATACTCGATGATCTGCGTCATCTGCAATGAACAAATGTGCGACAACATACCATTTTTAACGAGAATGAAGAAATACAACGAGGAAAAATATATTAAAAATACCAAATATCAAATAACGATGTACGAAACATTGGAGAAATCCAACGATATTGATGATGTTGATGTTGACAACAGAAGAAGATACCTGTTGACCCGGATCATCGAAAAGATGCAAATTATATTAAGGATGAGTAAATATATAAATATTCAGTTGTAATAATAAAACAATCTATGAAATATAAAAAAAATTAAAATTTTCTTCTTTTTTCTTGTTTTTTGGAAAATTTTCTCCTTTAATTTTAATAAGACTTGTTTTGATCATAGGCGTGATGGGAAAAGAGTAATTTAAAAAAATCGTATTTTGATCGTTTTTTTATCAACTTTGTACTATAATAACTCGTAAACTTTTTATCGTATACAAAAAAATGGTTTAGACAAAAGTTAATAGGAAATTTTCTTCTCTACAACTTTAGGATCTAATTTGACCGTAGAAGTGATGGGAAAGGAATTATTTAAAAAAAAACGTATTTTTATCATCTTTTTTTTAGATGACGTATTAGTTTCTGTCTCGAAGTCGCAAATTTGGATTTTTTATTAGGGGCCCAAACTCTTTAACATATTCAAAAATCACGAATCCTCTAAAAATTGGGGTCCGATGCTAGATTGATTGGACTATATACAATACAATATTTTAAATAAATCACATTGTCTTATTACATCCATACATACATTATTTCGCATTTATTTGATTGCATCTCACCTTTCTAGCCTGAACCATTTATTGCGCTCCGAATTGAAATTTCCAACGAGCGCTACGTCCGCGCATAAAAATTAAGTAGTTACAAGAAAATTAAAGCTTCCATTACTTGCATTGTAATAAGAAAACCTGCAATAAAAATATTTTTGAAAAATTAAAACTATTACTACTTGAATTAGAATAATAAAAAGATACGTAACGTATCATTCTATTCAAGCATGTATATTCTTGGCACCTTTTTTTATCTTTTTTAAAAAGATAATTTTTTGAATGAATGATATGAATGAAATATTATGAATTTAACTTGGCGCCAGTTGTTATAATATTAAATCTTTTATACAAATAAGATATCATTAGAGTTAAGTAACAAAGATAGTATCATTAGATAATACTTAAGTTTTAGTTTTAGTATATATCTTGGTTAATTAAGACTACATTATTTGGGTTTTAATTTTTAATTTGGTACAATAGTTTTTTTTGAGAAGGAACAATTTTGACAGAGAATTAAAGTTGTTATTACTTGGGTTGGAATAAATAGAGGTTTTTGAATGAAACAGAACAGAATTTTTACTCACACAAATAATGTTTCGTATATACAAGCATGTTTGTTTCAATAAAACAAATTTTAGTTAAAGAAATAAGAATTCAAAGAAGCCTTTTGGTTTGTGTACTTTATCTTGCTAATATTCATTATATATTAATGAACAATCGAGCGTAACTTACTTTGTCATAATAACTGAAAGGACGCCGTTCTGTAGACTTCGCTTTTTTTCTTTATATGCAATAATAATTACTCATAATTCAATTGACGATTGTCACATTACTGCGATTTTCGAAGTATTTTTTTAATTCTTGGAAATTTAAATTTATTAAAAAAGAGATGATGAACTGGAAGTTTGAAAAGTAATTAAATTATGCAGATTGTAAAGAAGTATTGTGTGATAGCGCTGAGAGTCTAGACTTGTATATTGTATCGATTGCAACGATGGCGGAAGTAGCGAACGTAGCAAAATTTATACCAACGTTCATTTTTAAATAAGGCAGAACTTATCGTAATAACTGTGGTATGCATCTAATAGCGTATGGATAGTATGACTTTGTAAAATTGCATGTTATGTTTCATGAAATAATTAATAAAACTTATTTATGCATGAATTATCTACAGCGGAAGTCAAAGTAATTCCTAAATGAGAGAGAATAAAGAAAGCGATATGGTATGAAACGCAGACACAGAGAAAATGAAACCTGCAATATAATATAGCATCAGAACATTGTCTCGCAAGAAATATTTTTTATCGAGACATCGCCTAAGATCTTCGAGACCTATCTTTAAAATTTCAACTAAGAACGATGCACACTCTTCCGCTGTCATTCGCACTATTGACATGCGCCGGATACTGGCGACCTATTAACTTGACATCTGTCAAATATTGGGCGTATACTGTTTATTCTATTGCCATGAATTTTTTACTTCATTCATTCACATTTTGCGGTTTAGTCGACTGTTTCATAAGCGAAGATCTTAAGACGTTCATCGAGAAATTCTCGCTATTTCTGTCAGTACTTGGCGTTAGCTGCAAAGTGACAAATCTGGCGGCACGTCGAGATGAGATCATCAATCTTACCGATATGTTGTTGGATGATATCTGCGTACCCCGGAACGCTCACGAATCGAATATTCAGCGACGCTTCAATCGCAATGCAAAGTACGTATAAAAATTAAACAATTAGCAAAGTATACTTTTATTTTTCATCAATCGACCATATGTTATATTTTTATGATTCTGATGATTCTAACAAATTTTGTAAACATTGATAATGATCCGATCGTGATTGAAAATCTGTTAGCCGGCATGTTTTATTAAAGTTTTATTAAAGTATGTTCATAATAATTAAATAAGACATCTTTTTAGAAATCTTTTTAAGATATCTTATCTACCAATTTTTCTATACGTTATATTTCTAGTTCATAGCCCTTTTCTTTTAACTCGTTAACCCTTTTTAAACAATTAGCCTCAAAAACCTCAAAATTATATTATAATATATTATTGTAATTAAAAGATTGAAAAAGTATTTATATTTCGTAAAAATATATTTTAAATATATTTATATATTATAAATATATTTTTGAAAATATATTTATAATAATTATATTTTGTAAAAAATTTGGAAGTATTTTGTATTGTGTATTTCAAATCCAAAAATTGATAATATTTTGTGTTTTTTATTTTAAATACTCCAATGATTTTGCTCAGTCTTGCCTCATACAGCAACAGTCCTAACTTATCGGCCAGGATATCTATCATGGAACATGTATGTCGGAATGAATTTCGATCAGAATTATTCCGTTTTTCATAGAAGACACGATAAAATTTTAGAGAATAATTGAATAATTCCGATCGGAATCTATTTCGATTTGTCCCATAATAGGTGCCCTGATTTACCTAGGGAAGATCGATATTAATAATGAATGCGCACACATTTTGTGGGAAGGTGCACATCGGAAAGAGACATTTTACATTGGCACTGAGATAAAATAATAAGAAAAATAAATAATTTAGAAGGTGGGTGAAATAAAGGCACAATTCTATTTAGCTTTTTCCGGAGATTAGCAGCTCTTTTACATAATATTGATCGTAATATAGAAAAGAAAGTATAACATATAACTTCTTAAAAACATTGCACAAATTCATTTTGATATTGTATCCATTTGTGTATAATAAAAAAGTAACATATTTTAATTTTTATTAAAATCAAGATTCTGTAATTAGGCCTTTATTCCACCCAGTCTCTTAATTGTTAATTTGTTTTATCTTTCTTCTTTTTCTCTTTAATTTAGAAATGCATTTTTCATGAATTATATCCCCAACGTTGTTTGGATCATTTTATTGATATTGATTTATTAATATTGATTTTATTTATAAATTTGTTTATTTATCGAATTTGTAATTGACATTACTTCTCATCAATTAAATCGGACTCAATTTAAGAATACGACAGTAGTCAATATAGAAATTTCACTTTGCAATATTCATTTGGTATCTTGCCATTGAACGTCCATCAAAGCGTTCGCGCGGCCGATCGCTTAGTTGTGACGTTCCTGACGGCGCGAATTTCACGCCCTGTGGTTGGTTATTTTCACATGCTCACCGTTTGAAAATTGATGTCTTAAGATTTTGCTGTTAACATTTTCGATTTATTTTTTCATGAGAAATATGTACGTTCGGCCCTTGCGCTAACTTTGGTTTTATTCTTCCTGTATTCTTTACTAAAAATGCTTACAAAAATCACTTTTATTTTGAGGGGCCACAATTATCGTAATCGTGCCCTAAGTAATCTTATAAGAATTGTAATTATCTGGTTAATTACGTATGAACAACTCATTATATTTTCCCAATATTTTTCTAATATTTTTCCAGGATAATCACCATATGCTGCGAAATACTAAATGAGTCAGCTGCCTTTTTTTCGATTGCTCAATTTCGACATTTTGTCAACACTCGGACTTTACCGCTCTATGACTGGGTGCCCTATGATATCTCATCAACAATGATTTTTTGGGCAACTTTGTTGCACCAAACTATCATAATAATGATTTGCGCGAATACTAGTGTTGCCCACGAGACTCTCATTTCTGGTTTTATGATTCAAATTTGCGCCCAGTTAGATATACTCTGCCATCGAGCTCGCATACTGCCGGATTTGTTACAAGAGGCCTGGAAATGCAGCATCTCGAAAGAAGATTTCAAAATGCGAGAACGGCAATTAATTCGCGAAATTGTACATCATCATCGCTACGTATATAGGTGAAAATAGAATTTATTCGCGTTTAAAGAAAAAGAAATATATATACATATATACATATATAGTGAATAAATAATTGTAATGGTGCAGATTTGCGGAACGCATCAATGCGGTATTCACGTTAATGATTTTCGTGCAATTCACCATAAGCTCGACAGTGCTCTGTCTTTGCATCTATCAAATGTTGACGACAAACTTATTAAGCGTCGAGTTTGCGTATAGCTCGTCATACCTTGGTTCTATGCTTATACAGATTTATTTGTATTGCTGGTTCGGCAACGAAGTGACACTGAAGGTCGATTATTTAAATATTCTTAAACCTTTTAAAACGTTATCTTTTTCAGGAATATTTAATTTACTTAAAGCCATTTTAGCAAACTTGCTTTTTAATCAACTTCTTAAATACATAGAGCACTGAAATCGGAAACGCCGTTTACGAAATGGATTGGCCGATGCTTCCAGTTGATTTAATGAAGACTCTTTTGATAATTATTACACGATCTGTGAAACCAATTAAAATAACTAGCGGATACATAATTACTTTATCCAACGACTCTTTTATGAAGGTGAACGGGATGATATCAATGATATATTTAGCGATAAACATTTGAAAACATTGAAAACATTTTTAATCTATTTAATTAGGGGACGCCGACTTGTTAATTTGTGGAGTTGAACAACGTGAACGGAGGGCACAACAAAATTTTTACAATTACTTCCAAAATCTTTTTATAGACTTTCATATCAAGATTATAACAGAATATATACTTTTTTGTTAAGACTGTAACAGACTAATAAACAATGAAATTCTTCTAATAATAAATTCTTATAAATATATTTGTTTAATTTGTTGAAACACTTAGAGAAAATGTTGAACTCCAAATATTGTTTTTTATAATGAAATCATCCATAAGTGCATCAATATCCAAAATCTCAGCAATATCGGAATGCACATGCAATGCAATCACTAAATTCAACTGAACTTGCTGTATTGTAGAACGAAAATATGTTTTCAATCTTCTCAAGGCAGAAAAAACGCACAGTTATCATCAACATTATATTTAAAAAAGTTATATTTATATTTAAATTATATTTAAAATTATATTTAAATTATATTTAAAAAAGTTATATATTTAAAAAATAGTTCATATGCGGAATTCCACATATAAAAAATTCTGATGAAATATATCACACACCGCATAAAAGTCGGCGCCCATGTGATTATACTTCGATTCACACATGTCATTATGTTTCTTCTTTTAGATCATCAAAATATCCTATTCGGCGTACAACGTTTTGCAGGGATCTTAATACAAGCAAAAGTAATTATCTTCTTCAATACATACCTTGAAGAAACCAGATGGACAAATAATTATTTCTACGTAAATAGTTAATTTCTAACAATTGCCGAATAAGTGGATAAAATTGATATATAAAACAACATTAAAGTATCTTTCAAAGTTCTTTATGAAATATCTTAAAAATATCTAAAGATTTCTTAAAGATATTCTAAAGTTGTTTCATGCGTTCCGCATTTTAGACATTCCGCTTATTGGGTAACTAAAAAAAATTGCAAAATAGTAGAGGACTTTTTTATTCAATTTTTCATAAAGTACGTTCATATGCACATACCACACAGATATTGATCTGAATATAGATGATCAAAAATGAAATTTTCAACTTTTTCTGAATTGAAAATTTAATTTCTTGTAAAATAATTTCTATTAGTGTGTAAAATTTTTAAAATATTTTTTTCCCAAAAAAAAAATAAAGTTATAATTAACAATAAAATTTGAAAAAAATGCTTTATCTTCCTATGGTTAAATTAATGAAATAATCAATATACATCATTGAACAAGGTATTTTAGGTAACTAATAATATGCAAATTAAATTATTCTTTTAAAGTTAAATTACTATTAAATTTACTTAAAAAGAAATTTAGTTTTCAATGAAAAAGTTGAAAAATTTCATTTTTGATTTCTTATATTCAGATCGGTACCATTGTGTGCCGACTAATCTGGATCACTCTTTATAACATACTAGTCAAAGTAAATGAAAAATTGTAAAAAAAAATCAAAATTGTTGATTAAATAATTTTTTATTTAAACAGTAATAATCTTTAATTTTTTGTCAAAATCAATTGTCTAAAATGATACAACGTAATGAAATATTAGATGTGGGAAAAAGTTCGTGGCGTTTTTCCCGTTAGATGGCATTAAAAAGACGCCACGAACTTTTTCCCATACCTAATAAATAAATGAATTAATGTTTTACAATATAATACTTCTTGTGTATTATTATAAACAACATTGTAAAATAGATATATACTGCCTAATACAATATCAAATCGATTTATGTATATAACATTACTTCATACGTAAATAGATTTAGACAAATCAGAAAAGAGTATAGGGGAAAGTGGGGCAACTGTGCGCAGCGGGTAATTCTGCGCATCCTAGTTTGATACTTTTCCAATGGATGAAGACATCACTGTGGTGAAATTTTTACGCAGGAGATCGTCCTTTAAGATATAACTACAAAAGATACGACATAAATACGTTGTTAAGAGAAATACAAAAAAAATGAAATCACATCTTTTCTTGTTTGTATTTTAGCAGTCAGAAAATAAGATGGTATTTGGTATTTTTAATTTGTTTGATTAAAGTTATATATGTTATTAAAGTATATTATTATGTACGTCTTTTGAGTTGTTATTTATTAAGTTTGATTAAGAAATGTTAAAATAATCGTATTTCATATCGAGTCAGGTCACGGCGGGTAACTATGCGTAAGCGTTTTGAAATGCGCACAATTACCCATCTTCCATATACTACATGACTAGCACTAATTTTTTCATTTTTTCTTTGCAATATTATTTTATTTTGCCAAAGTCTGTGTGTATTATTATTATATTAGTTTTGTATTTTTGCTTAATATATGTAATATATATTTAAAATATATTTCTTATTTAAAATATATTTAATATATATTTATATTGCAATATAATAAATATATTTTCTGATTTCTTTGTCAACATTTCATAATTCATTCATTTCCTATAACTTTAGCTTTGCATAATTATCCAACTCATACGAGAGATTCATGCGAGAAATTTTTTCGTTTTCCCGTTTCTTCCTTTTTATCAAATACAACTTTATTGAATGAAAATTTGTTCGATATGAGGATACGTAATGATAGAAGAATGTTTATAGTTTCTATTTTCATACTTATATTGCTTTGAATTTGGAAAATCATTCCAGGACAATAAATTTACCTTAGGTGCGCACAATTCACCCATTTTCCTCTACATATAAAAAAAGCATATATTATATAAAAGACATAGAAAACATCAGTCTTGTAAATATCTAAACGATATCTTTTTAAATATATCTTCAATACATTCTAGAAAAGATACCTAGAAGTTATCTAAAATATATTTATAAAGATTTTGTTGACGATATCTTCGTAGAATTTCTAAAAGATATATCTATAGAATCTTAAGAAGTCTTGAAAAATACTTTTAAAATATTTGAAATATTGTTACGTCATTTAGATATTTTCTGTAATTTAGATATTTTCGCGTTATGAATTACTGTGTTAGGATGCAAGCATTCTTGTTATCCCATCACTGACCAGAAATATTATGAATTCTTATGTTAAAAATAGCTAATAGTCATGGATTGAATATTTTTATTGTGTTGCGTCACTGCCGAGCGGAGTGGGAAGAGAGAGAGAGAGAGAGAGAGAGAGAGAGAGAGAGAGAAAGAGAGAAATCCAGCGCGGCGAGCGAACAGGATATAGGATTGAAAGAGTGTTTATTAGAATAGGGGAGGTATGATCAGAGAGTGGAAGCGAGTCTCAGATTGAGCAAGCCAAAGACTGCTAGCGCCATCGTATTGCATGCTATAGGAGTCCTTTTAATAATTGATCTATTATAATTGATTTAGAATTTTAAATTAATAGTTACTATTTTCTTGAAATGTAATTCGGCATTGTTCTTTATCAATATGAAACATCATGAATTATTTGCTTGAGCAATTTATAAATTATTTGTTGAATTTGCCATTGGTGTTAATGCGAATAATCGTAAATGTTAAATTGATTAGAGTTCATTTAACAAAGAAATTAATGATCCGAACAATTCAAGCCGTTTCATCATTTCATGATTCCCCGGGAGGGGGATGAAGGAATGAATTGAATGAAAGTTGAATGTAACACCATATTAAAGTTTAAATTATTGAACTAGCTAACACACTGGTTATATTGAAATTGACGCGAATCTCTTGGTTGATCATTGTATCAAAAATGTTTTTGTTTAAATTACCGAAGCGGTTGGTTAAATAATAGCATTAGAAAAGCAGAATTAGAAATTAATTGTTGAAGAAACAGATAGTAGTGAAGAAAGAAGAATTGAGTTCCTACGAGTGCGGTCAATTCCGAAAAGGGACAGACAAAGCAGCTCCTACAAGTACGGTTAGTCCGTAGGAAAGGAGATAAATTAGCAGCTCCTACGAGCGCGGTTAGCTTATCCCCTTTTCTATGGACTAACCATACCTAGGAGAAGGGAATATAAGAAATGGTATATTCCGCGACTGATATGCCACTTGTGCTATTCGGCGCTACTCGTAAACTTGTTGTCATCTCGATGCATTCGATACTCCTTAATGACGGATATTTAAAAAGACAAACGCGCCGATCATTGAAATTGTAAGATTGTTGAATTGATTTATATTTTTATTGAATTAAATTAATTTTATTCAATAAAGCTTTGTCCATTTAACTTAAAATAATTAGAAGAAAGCTATTCGTTGCCCTCCAAAAGAAATCCTGAAACATTCGCAAATCAAGCTCGGAAGTGAGATAATAAATCGGATTTGGTTTTGATCTTGTGATTTGCTTCTAGAGTTTATGGTGTCCGAGTCCTTTACATCTGCTGTCAGGTAGTCTTGACCTGGAAATTTGAATAAATTTCCATTAAATGAATTCAAGTAGAAGCATTCAATAAAAGGTCAGCTATCAATTAATATGTCTTATTGACTTATAAGATAAATTAGATTCCTTTCTAACGGTATTTCTCCGGATGGAAGTATTTCTGTAATCTCTAACGTAAGTGATAACTATGATAAGAAAGAGGCACTTTCGACTATTTGTAATATTAACGACTCCAAGATCACTGCGAATTATGATATATATAAGCGCGCACCACCCAGACAAAATAGCACCAGCAAAATTTCCAGGAACACTAAGTGCCCGCATTGAAAATCGACGATGCTCAAGCCGAATACCGAAACCTCGGAAAACCTTAAACTTATAAGTGGATTTGTATTTTCTTTTTTTCGTTTTTGTTCTTTCAAATTAAGTGATGAGGAAATTGTAGTTTGTAATCGCTGCCATTAGCTGTAAAAAGCGCTGCTAGAGTATTTTCTTTTCTTCCCGAATGATGTTGTGAGGTGGCGTGTTGAGCGTAAAAAAAGCGGGAGATTTTCCCACTTGTATTACAATAGCGATTGATATATTATATGGAAATATATGCATAGACATATTCTGTCTATTTATTTTTTGCGGTGTATCTTCCGATGCGTGCAAAAACATTACAATAATAAATAAATTATATTTTTGTTCAAAGACACTTAATGGCGTGATAAAGCTTTCACATTGATATGCTTTGTTAAAAAGCGAGAATCCTAGGTGTCAACCTAAAAGTTGCTTACAAGTTAACCATTGACTATATTGAGTCTCGGTATTATCAAAAAATGAATGTTACACTAGCATTTCAAGTACATTTACTCGACTTTCACACACAATTAAAATGTTTCTTATATATTAGAATTATTAGATGATTCTGTAGTATACTACTAATTTCAGTTTTTTGGAGTGACAGAATCCAAGCAACTATTTCAATAGGAATGTAATGAACTACATGATTCTATACCGACGCAATCATTCTGCTCCAGAATAAAAAAGCTCATTAAAGCTATGAATTGCCGAACACTAAAAGATGCTATGAAGCTGGGTAATGAAGCATGGAAGGTATAATTGATCATGTTCAACCTAAATGGATGCTTCGTTCCGCTTACTTGAACATATCAAATTTTATTTTTTAATCTCAATTGTTACAGATAGTAAAAGAATTTTTGATATACATAATTACCTAGGAAACGGAAGTTAAGAAGAGTTCCATTTCATATCCGACTCTACATGCCATGGATTTAAAGTATCATTGAAAGATATTCTTGAAGTTTGTCAGTATCTGACAAAAGACTACAGATTTGATTATTTAATGACGAGCGAAATTCAAAGCGAGAATCAAAATAATTTGAAAGTATTACAAAAAAATATCTAATCAAATAATTAAAAAATAATAAAATTGTTTATTGAATGAAATTTCGTACATTGCTCAAAGGCTGAAAGCATTTTTTTCGTATAAATTGAATCAAAAAATTAACATTTCTGTTTTATGAAATTTCATGTATTTGTTATTAAAAATTTTAAAAGTGTACTTGTAAAAATTTAATCTTTATATAAAATTTATATCTTTAATATTATTTCTTTAATATTATTTCCAAAATTAATCATAAACAAAATTCTAAACTGTTTATATTGCCATTATATTTAAAGAAATGTTTTTGTTGAAGCTATTTTTTGGAATGATGCACAGCTACTGTGGATCGAATGATCATCTGGATTCTACATTATTTATACAAATATACCGGTTAATATTGACATACTCACTTGCCTCAACGAAAGCCTCCGAAAGGAAGTAACATCTTTGGTGAAGAAATACTGAAAGTTCTGCTTCTGATGAATTAAAGCTTCTGAAAATTAAAGATATTTAATATAGACGGACATTTAATATAGACAACAGAAAGAAATACTCAGTGGGATGCTCAAATAGATATTGGATCATGCAATAAAGAAGAAGTTATCTCAGGAGCAGCGTCCATTGTTGAAGACCATGATTATTTTACACAGCATTGCTTCGGAATATGTAATCGCATACATACCACTGATTACGTGGCAAGAAAAACGTCACGATTCACATTTTTGTATTGGCCAGAAGCATGTGCTATGCAAGAACTGCATAGCAATACTGCAATTTTGTCTTTGTCAGAATTAGTTCCAGAAAGCTACAAACTTATTTCGCTTAGATCCAAGGGCAATCTCATCAATCAACCTTTCGCTTTTGATTTCAATCCTTGAAAAAACAATTTTGAATATTTTTAATAGTAACGAATTAAATGCGAATACTTTTTTTGAAATTATTATTTACAAAAATTGTGGAGAATCTGTGATCCTTATTACTAGTTGGATGTTGCGAACACGATATGATTTTAATTTACAGCATTATTCGCTTTTATCTAACTCGAATTTATTTTATTTGTAAACAAGAAAATAAGAATAACAACATGCAGAATCAGCGGATTCGAGAAAGAAGGAAAGCTGCTAAACTGACATGTAAGGAAATGAAAAACATTGAAGTCGAATCAAATGGAGGCAATAAAAGAAAAAATGAAGAAAGAAATGTAATAAACAACAAAAGGAAAAGAATTGATATCATATAAAATGATATATACAAGATGATGAATATAAAGTATAATTATTACAATTTATTTTTATATTTAAAATAAATGATGTTTTTACAAGATTCGACTGTACTTATTTATCATTTAATTCAATGTACAATTTCAATTTATTAAGATTCCTGAGTAGTCACTGTGATATTCTAACGTCATAAGCATAACGTCATATACAAATTAGTAATTAGTTATTGTATACACAGTTTACATCATCGTTGCTATCAAAGATTCAACCTGTCCACATCCTTGAGAACATTTATTGATTTAACAATGCATGTGACATATGGTACATATATTTTGTAAAGGATAGATCAAGTTGTTGCTCTGGCTGTCCATCGTGTATCTCTATTTCTATTAAAACATCATTGTGTAATTTGTGAGTAACGTCCACATACCAACAATTTCATGTAGATTAAATTATAATTTGATTATACAAATGTGCTGACGAGTATTTTTTGGATTACGAGAGTGTAATAGACTTTTAAAATATAAATGAAATAAACATTTACTTAAGCTCAGTTTCTGACAATCCTTTGCTTCGTTGTATTTTTTTAGCCGAAGGTAACGCAGCCAAATCGGAGATTACGTTCGTGACACTTTTCTTACGGCGCACTCATTATGCGCAGAATTACTAAATTCATGTGCGCTACGAGTGTCGAGAATCGGAACCTTAAATCGGTCTATATTTTGTAGACTGGCTAGACTGTGTGGAGTCTCCCTTCCTTTATGTGCCTCTCGGAACGTTAGCTGGAGCGTTCTAAGATATTTGGCGGGAAACTTTCACGGCGACTTCATTTAAATTTTCAAGATGCAATACCAAATTACAGATCACGAAACCAGTAACATCTATTGTATATATTTAACCTGACTGAAGAAGAATATCTTCGTGCTTCGAATATTTAAAATATTTTTTTAATATTTTTATTCTGCTTTTTCTGCTTTAGATATGCACGAAATAGAAAAGGTTAAAAATGCTACATACAAAAAAATTTTAAGATAATTTACAATATATCCAAATTTTAGTTTCTTTCCTTTTAGATTTAGTATATTGTACCCAATTATTAGAAAAAAAAGAAAGAAAATAATGAAAATATTGTACAGCAAAAAATACAGTCTGATAATAAAATTTATAATAGTATGTATAAATATACTTATATATACTATATGTATATGTTGTAAGATTTCAGTTCGTTTTTCCGTGCCCGGCACGGGGACGTCGCCAATGGTACACATTGACGAACGCGGCCGACCAGACGCGAAAGATTCTTGTCAGAAAAGGAGGGAGACTTTGATTTAGAATAGCTGTATTATTTTATGTCCATGAATATATTTATTCTCCATTGTGTATAATCTTAAATTAACGGAGCGCGAAAAGAACAGAACTGTAACTCACGAACGACTTGCTTGACCCACGATTCATTTTCGATTCGCTCCGGTTCATGCCGTTCGCATGCTTCGGAGTACCCGCGCATACGCAGATAATTCGTGATTTCAAATGCTCATTGGTTCCATATGAGCTTTCGCGGCAATAATGCTCCACCTACGCAGTGGTTTCAGGAATTTTCTTACAGCTCAGCCAGCCTGAGTATGGCATTCGACCGCGAATGTCCCTTTTATTTAAAGGGACATATATTATGAATACAGAATTATATTGCTGTACAAAAAAAGTTAGTTTCTTACTGCTAGTGCTTATACCCTTATATTAGCGTAACTTAAGCTAATGAAAAGTTTGACAATATTCTATAAACTTAATGACTAGTTTAAAATTTTTGTTTTGCATCGTCCAAAGCCGACCGTCGGATCTGATCCACAGCTTAGGTCGAGCGGGCGATAATATAGAGTATATATGATTTTTATTAAATTAAAGCCAGGTATATTTTGAATCAAATATCAGTTCTTGTTTAGAACTTTCATAATCAGGACTTCTATATTTTGATCGTAGCTTTTGGTTTGTGCTAGGTTTCAGTTGATCATCCTTCACGAGGATTAAGTCGCCTTGTTTGTAAAAAGTCGGTTGTCGATGTTTTTGATCATAATATTGCTTATTGTAACTTTGAAGTAACTTTTCAGTTGCTTCAACGGCTATTTCTCTATTTATCGTTCGCTGTTTTTCTATATCGGAATCTATTTGTGTGAATTCCTTAATAAATTCAGCGAGCAAGAAATCGCTTCTATCCCTCGTAGCCAACTAAGAGTTTTGACGGAGTCGACTTTGTTCCCTGATGGAACGTGTTATTAATTATATACGCAGCTTTACTGAAAATGCTTCCAGTGGCTCGTCCACGAGTTTTTGCAAAGTAGATTTGAGGAATCTATTGACTCGCTCCATGATGCCGTTGACCCATGACGCAACAATAGCTACTTTATGATGGACAATATTATTTAAATTTATCATAGCATCGAACTCGCGACAAGTAAATGCAATTCCTCTGTCTGAAATAACTTCTTTTGGCAATCTAAAAATATTAAACAATAATTTCAAAAAGTCGATTGCTTCTTTCGATGACGTTGACTTCATTGAATGAAGCCACGCGAATCGTGTGAAAGCATCTACAACTATAAAAACGAATTTAAAATTATCTTCAATTTGCTGTAGAGGACCAAAGTTTATATAAAGTATATCGAACGGCTTTTTCGGGATTGTGGTGATTTGCATTTCACCTTTTTTCTGGTTTTGCGAAACGCAGTTAGTCATTAAACAAGTAAGACAATGATCGATATGATTTCTTATTTTTTTCCTTAGATGGGAACCAATACGTAGCATTTATGCCCTAAAACATTTTCTCAGTGCCGCAATGTGCCATCTCATCATGATATGCCCTAATAATATTGCCTATCATCGATTCGGGGATTACGAAACGCGGATAATCCGGTGCTTTACAAGTCCGTCGAATAATTCGAATTTTTCGCTGTTGGCTAATTCCAGTTCGCTATGGCCTTTATAATGGATCCTGTAATTGCTTGTATTCTAATTCCCTCTCAAGTAGCATAGCATTTACGTATGCTATTGCTCGGCTAAGGGCATCGACATGCAGCATATCCATACCTTTTCTATGCAATAATTTAAAGCGATAGTTTTGCAAACTGAGTGCCCATCGCGCGATTCTGGAATTAAGCTTTATTCATCGCATAGATCAATCCGTCACTACAGTAAATTCAATTCTGTATAAGTAAATGTGAAATCTCTCTATAGCGCGGACTATTGCGAACATTTCCAGTTGAAAACTATGATAGTTCATTTCAGCCTTATTTGTTACATAGTAAGCAACAGGTGCCCATCGGATGCTTTTGCATAAGGATCGCTCCCAATGCACTCGCATTCGTGTGGAATTGGATTTTCGTTAGATTATAAATTTTCAAGAAATGACATTAAGAGATTTTTCAATTCTTGAAAGGATTCAAGATAAGGAGAATCAAAATCAACGTTGAAATCAATGTTTTTCTTGAGCAGATTGTATAACGGTCATGCTTTAAGCGAATAATGTTTAATAAATCTTCTGAAATAATTTGTTAATCCCAGAAAGCGCTGGACTTCCACTAAATTACGATTGCGGAAAATTCCATACTGCCTCCGTAACTCTTTAACTTATTGCTATTGAATTACACGAAAGAGTATAGCCAAGATATATTCAATCTTGATTTTCAGAAATTGAGTAATTCAATGCGTATTTTTTCAATGTAACGAGCATTTGTCATAATATTTCTAAATTTTCATCAACAGAATCTGTCGCCACTAAAATATCATTAATATAAACGATCAATTTATCTGTTCTAATAAGCGGTTGAAGAATTTGTATGAGACGTTTTTTAACTTAGCGGGCGCGTCGCAGAATTCGAATAATAATCTATTGTATTCGAATTGCCCGTCGGGTGTTGCAAAAGAGAAGTACTTTGTGTTATCCAGATGCACCTTAATTTGATGAAAAACATCTTTCATATCAAGAAAAGTGAAGACTGCTTTATTTGTGAAATGCGATAAACAGTTTTTAATAAATGGAAATGGGTACTTCTGTTTTGCGACTCGATTGTTCAAAAGGCGAAAATCAATATATAGGCATGGTCCCGTTTTTCTTGCGAACTAGCACAATATGCGCGCAATAAGGTGAGACGCTCGTTTTTATGATATCGCGCGACAATAGATTGTTTGTAATTTCTCAAATTTGCTTGCGTTCCGTCCACGCAAATTTCCGAGATGCATACGCGTACGTGAAGGTATCCTTGAGATTAATTCGTACGCAATAATCGTCTTTTACCGATATAACCGACGATTGATCTAATTCTAGCAATAAATATTTTAACTTAGATTTAATTGACGAATTAAAGTCAATGGAAATTTCGTCAATTATATCCTCAAACGTCAATCATATCCTCACCGATTCGTAACACGAGGCAATTTGCAATAATTCCGCCGGAAATAATTCTATTTCTTCGTGTTTTCGTCCACGGATTTTTCCAGAACGTAAGTAGCGGACAAATTATGTTTATTCGAGAAAGTCCCAAGATCATATCTAACAACGAGTTATCCGGCAAGACATGTAAATTTGCGTAGAATAAAGAATTCGGCAGTTGCTCTAAACATAAATGCGAATTTACAGAATCATACATCTTGAATCTCGATAGCTGTGTTATTTTACGTTTATAAACATGTTGGAATCGTTTCAAGAAAGATTCAAACGAAGGATCTCGAAATTCTCGATAGACATTGAAATTTACAAAAGAAATAGGACTTCCGGTGTCCAGCAAAGCGCTGAGATTACATTTCCGATTATTTAATTCAGAAATTTTTATTGACAAACCTTTAATTAAAACGTTCCCATCAGTTGGCAGCTGTATCAAAGCTATCGTGGAATCGTCTGTAGGTCGTCTGCAATGCATCTGGGTTGATCGCCTTGGCCGGAATGGCAGAGATTTCTCCTTTTTCCTCAATTTCCTCCGCTCGTAGATGGCCTGACGCCTTGCAGTAAACGCAGAATCCCTTCATTTTACAGGTCTTGGAGGAATGACCTGTTTTCCTGCACGCTGAGCAGGTTTTCAAAGATTTCGATGCCTGAACTGATCTTTCTTCTCCGTCTTCGTTGCGAGAGATGTAATTTTGTACATTTTATCAAGGAAATGATCGACGGAATCCACGTTAAGAGTGGCTGCAGTGGCCCGCAAGGATGTACTCCCAATTCCAAAAATTAATAACTGAATAGAATCTGGGCATTAATTGGAGACCGCTCATGATCATCAGTCTATCTATGGCATATTCTTGAAAAGATTCCTTCTGCGGACTCCATCTTCTGTTTCTATCCTCTGCTTCGCCGTGAAACAACATCGTTCTTCCGAAGCGACTGATTAGCGCTTCGCGGAAGACCATGATTTGATCATGGAACCGAATTCGAGATCGTATCACCTTTGACAGTTTTTGTTAAACGAATGGTCACGGCCAACAGTATCACGTCGCCTAGAACGCCGTGGATGTGTGCTTATCCACACGTTAAATCCACAATTCTCCGAGTCTGCACCACCGAACTCAGAAATTTGAGGCGCCAAGAGATTCACGGCGTGCGCAGGAGATGTTGATCTAATGCATGCCTTTTCAAAGCATGTCCATTTATCGGCTGAATTCCTGCCGTTTCTGGAGCTAGGCTCGCAACTATTAATGAATCCGTAGACCTTGCGGAGTTCACAGAATGGACAACTTGCTGAAGAAGTTGCTGTTGTTGTTGCAATTGAGACATTGCATAAGGGCCTTCCACGGCGGAACGAGATTTATAGCGCTTGCTATTTGCGAAGCTGAAGGAATCGTTACCCACTTCCTCGTTAATGGGCCAGCAAGATTGAACCATCTCTTCAATGATTATTGAGTTATTCATCGATTCCTGCAAGGCTGAACGGAACTACTCGAAATGGCTCATGATAGCATCGATTAAAAATGCTCTATCCTGCCGTCACCTTCAGCTGAAGTTGTACGGCTTCTTGAAGCTCTTCTGTAGATATCTCATTAAGGTGAGCGCAATCCATTTTTATGAAATGCCACGAACTGATGAGAGAAAGTCCCTTACCAGATGTGTAAATATGAAACGGAATTTTTTAGAAAATACGTTCATTGTATGAAAATGATAAAAAATATTTTATTCGAAGTATTGCCCATCGGTAGCTATACATTTTCTCCACCTGTTTGACAATTTGTGGATGCTACGCCAAAAAAATTGTTGCTCTTTTGAGCCAAACCAGTCTAATCATTTTCATCTTCGTAAGAAATGAAACGCTGCTGAGCAAGTGCGTGTCCCATCGATGCAAATAAGTGGTAATCGGACGGAGCCAAGTCTGATGAGTAAGCCGCATGCGAAAGTATTTCCCAACCAAATCGTTTCCTTGACCAGTTTTGCTGTGTGTGATGGTGCATTATCATGAAGCAAAATCACTTTGTATTGCCTTTTTTGATATTCCGGTCGTTTTTAACACAAAGCTTGATTCAAATTGATCATTTGTAGCGTTCAATATTAACGGTTTCGCCAGGTTTTAGCAACTCATAATAGATCACATCTTTCTGATCCCACAGAGCATTGTCTTCCGTTCATAGTGATTTGGCCTTGCAATCGATGTCGATGGTTCGCCTGGAGTTACCCATGATCTTTTACGCTTAGGATTCTCAAAATATATCCACTTTTCATCGCTAGTCACAATTCGATGGAGAAATGACTTTCTTTTGTACCGGGTGAACAGCATTTTGCAAGTGATTTTTCGATTTTCCTGCTGTCTTTCATTCAGTTCATGTGGAATCCATTTTCTTCTGGATCTTTTCCATGGATTTCAAATATATGGAGACGGCTTCAATTGATCCGCGAGTTGTTGTTGAGTTTGAGCGTTATTCTCATCCAACAATGCTTGCAATTCGCTGTCTTCAAACTTTTTCGGTGGTTTTCCACGTTCTTCGTTTCTCACGTCAAAATCGCCACTTTTGAATTTTTTAAACCACTCAAAGCACTGTGATTT
>Ga0157363_1001546_pt1 | contig 19281 bp, 21 predicted proteins | sample AttsexASBM1_FD_111477 | JGI IMG/M metagenome (GOLD analysis project Ga0157363, IMG submission 111477) | Fungus gardens microbial communities from leaf cutter ant in Ribeirão Preto, State of São Paulo, Brazil - Atta sexdens ASBM1 | ecosystem: Host-associated > Fungi > Mycelium > Unclassified ... | reverse complement strand
TATATATATATATATATATATATATATATATATATATATATATATACAAATGTTAAAATGCAATTTAAATTGTTTGTAAATAATTTTATGGACATAAGCGTTAACCTTGCTAAGTTAAACACTTCACTGCAAGTTATACTTGTATTCATAAAATTAATTTTTTTTCAAACAATTTCAATTGTATTTTAACATTCGCATACACATAAAATGTTTAAAAATACATAAATATAGTTACTTAAAAATTATATAAATAAAATTTCTAATTTAACATCTTAATCTCCAAACACATGCAGGTACATATATCTAGACAGCCCACATGCTCCACATGATTTTGGCAAGTGCAGGTAGGTGCACAATATTTCACTTTTTTCGGAAAGGATGCGATCTATTTAATGTAAATGCTTCGTTAACTAGTTAACTAGTTAAAAAAAAGAATTTTACAAATTGACCAACTAAAGAATTTGTTTCAAAGCACTTGTAACGTGAATTACGTAGAATATTACACCCCAGCTGCCCAGAACTGAGAATAGAATGGCTGGACAAAACTGGATTACTAATCAAAATTTTCTTTTTCCGTTCTATTCTAAATTATTACACAAAATTATCATTACATATATTTTTATTATTTAAAGTCATTAGTAAAGTGAGAGGTATTTTATTTTTTAATAATAAAAATAGCCCAAATATTCCGAGAGCCGGTCTCAACCAATTCCAATTAACCTAATCGGTAAATTAAGTGTCAACTATGATTGGTCAATTCTGCTGAACAGCAAATGCGATTGGTCATTTTCAATGTAACAATCAGTCGATTAAGTCAATCGGAGTTCGTAAAAATGATCGCGAAACTGCCCGAACGAACGAACCACTGGCTGCGTTCAGCAGAACACAACAGCAATCGTTTTGCAACCGTTTTATGATTCTCTGCCGAGATTGGACCATTTTTTTTATCTATAATGCATAATCCAATCAGCGCGAAGAAAACTTCCAACAGTTACAAAATAAATATTCTGCTGAACGCAGCCAATCTCTATCGAAACTTATCGGAAAAAAGCATCGCCATTGCAAAGCGATGGTGGTGCCCTCTCGCGACCATTATAATTTATTTTTGTGCCGTTTAGCCTCATCCTCATCGGATGGCTGTATCTGCCCACTTATGTAGTCGAGTGTTTGGAAAGATTTTCAATATTGCATGTCGCGGATCCGTTGATATTTAATGCGAAGTGATACCGCGCGTACGTTTCAGTTAATTACAGTTCAACGATTCAATCTCCAGTAATGCGACACGTGTCGCTTTTCAGCCCGCGTCTTTAACAACCAAGTTCGAGCAGCGGTTGTCCCGTTGTCGAGGAGCAACGTTGCAACGATAATGTCATTATTCAACAAGCCGAAGCGGAACATACGCCGACGTCCTTTCGATGATGAAGACGAGGATAATGAGAACAGAATGGAGGTGGAGGACGCGCAACCAGTCAAAGTTAAAACGAAGAAGGATAAACCAAAGCAGACGCGCCTCAGCTTTGGAGAGGAGCTGGAACAAGGTGTTTATACATAGACACATCTTTGCATATGTAATATGTGTGTGTAATTAGTATGTATATGAGTAACTTGTTTTATATTTGTCTGATTTCAAATATCAAGTGCTCTCTAGCAACACTAGATCTTTTTTATTCCTGTACTATACTGCACTATTCTCTTTCTCGCTTTCGTCAAATATATATATATATATATATATATATATATATATACCTATTTTATTTTAAATTTCAAAAGTATATAGTTCAGCTATAGAAAATAGATTTAATGTAACACAAGGTTTGTTTGCGTCACATATCTCAACTTGCTCCAGTATGTTCCTGTCCTACTTATTCCAATATACTCGTTAGAATCAATAGGAGTATGTAATGTGAACAAACCTACAATGAATAGTCATTTCACCTTTGTTTAACGTTGGCAAATAACAAAAGGCCTGTTATTCTTTTAATCTTAGAACTGAACTTCTTGCATGGTTCATCTTCTTTTTCTTTTCATAAAAGACAAAAGATAATTCAGTTCTAGGATATAGAAAGAAAACAGACTTAAAGATGTAATGATTTATTGTGTTCACACTATGTTCATCTATTCGTTGCTAGAAAGCATTCACAATTTAAATGATAATGTGATGCTACTTGCTCGTAGAACAAGTCTTTACAGGAATAATCAATAGCAGGACAATTTCTTTAATATCAATACAGTTTTATTTTAGACAAATATTTACACTAACAGATGCTGTTTCTTCCAAATCTATTACCAAGTAGTGAAAAATATTGCATATTTAGATTTAAATTAAACTTTGAAATAAATTACAGGGGACGACGGAGAAGTTTTTATAGTCAAGAAATCTTCGAGGAGCAAAAAGCTGATGAAACAGCTAGATCACGAAAGGAGAAAAAAGAAAGGTGAAGAGAAAATGCAAGTGGACACTGAGCAAGCGAATAAATCCATTAAGCAGGAAAAAGATTTAGAAATAAAGACAGATGATCTAGTAGTAAGCTATCTCTATGATGTTTTATTATTATTAGCATTTCTTCAATTTAAGTAATTTATCATTTAACATAGAAGATTTTTTATGTCTCTCCCTGATACATTGACTAATGTTTCAAGATTTGGAACACCTGTGGGAGTACAGCCCAAGGAGACATTATTTAAATGTCATTTCTTATATAATAATAATTTACTTGTGTATACTTTATATATATCAAGTAGTTTACATAAAAATGTTTTTTTAATTGTTAAATTTGATCACATAAATTTATATATTTGAGTGAAATATTACTTTGTCCAATGATTTTTATTTTATCAGTTATTTGTGCCAAAAAATGAATAATGCTTAAATTATAAATATGTAAAGATTGTGTTCTAACTTATTTAAAATCTTAATAGTTTATTATTTCTCTTTAGTGTATACATGCTCAAATCAATTTGTAAGCTTTCTATTACAACTTAATGATTCTTAATGAATATATTTGTATCTTTGTTATTTTATTGAATTAATAGAAATATTAATTCAACTCGGATATTTTAATTTCGAAATATTGTATTCCAAAATTTATGAATATCCTATTCATAAAAATTTTGAATTTTTTTGAAATCTTTGAAATTGTGTATCTTTACTAAACAAAATATAATCTTTATTGCTAGGTTAAAATAAAAAATACAGGACCCCTGATTTTAAACGGACGAGCTGCATTGGCAGCAGGAAAAGATGACTATACATCGGGTGAGGAGGAAGATGAACCTTGCAGTCACAAATTTAGGAAAAATACAGATAAAGCTGAAACTGTAAAAATACTTCTTGAGAGTATGTAATTCAGATGATACATATAGATTATGATATTGTTAAATCATTACTAGAATTCATATAATTAATAAAATTGCTGTGTATACATTTAATAATTGAATTCTTTGACAAAACAAATGAAAAATAAAGTATTAAATTTTGTTATTATATCTAAGCAGCATTGCAAAATATATATTATAAAATTTATTAACATTTAAAAATTATATATTTTTTAATTATGTTTTACAACATTCTCTTGATATCAACCAGGTGGATGTATACCTGATGCAGCTATGATTCATGCAGCGAGAAAACGCAGACAGAAAGCAAGAGAATTGGGAACCGATTACATTCCTATTGAAGAGCAGAGGTAGCACAATTCATTCTTAAGATTATATAATTGATGACTCGTGAATTTTTATAATAATTAATTAATATAATATTAATATAATTATTGTAATGATATTACAATAAATTTACTTTTGTAGCGATGACAAGGGCAAGTCAAGACTAATACGAGAGGAAGATCATGATCGAAGTGACGATGATGATTCTCAAGATCGACTAGATATGACTGTCAACACTGAAGCACGTGATAAAGAAAAGAGGAGAGAAGCATTTCTTGCTTCTCAAGTTCCATTAAAATGTGAGTTTTTACATATAATAATTAACTTTAAGTATAGCGTATATCTAATAAAAAATTCTAAGATATTTAATAATAAAAGATAATACAATTTTGAACACATTTTTTAATTTAGTTTCAGATAATGAAAGTGAGCATGAAAACGAAGAAGAAGAGTGGGAAGCTCAACAAATACGAAAAGGTGTAACCGGTGCTCAGGTAAAGTTTATTAATATACCATGAGATTTAGGATAAAAAAATATGTATAAAGTAATGTTAAATATCTGGAATATTTTTACATGCAGATTGCAGCAGCACAGCAAGATTCTATGTTGCAACAACAATATACAATGGGCATGAATGTTAATCAGATAATTGGATCTGGTGTACCTTTAGAAATGGTATTAATGCCTGCACCTCCACCGCCACCTTCTATTCAACCACCAGATCCAACAAAAATCGTACCTGTTACTCCACAAGAAGTTGTAAACAGGATGCGCACAAGGTTCCATATTTCTCCAAACATGTTTCGGGCTTTTTATACAATAGAAAAATTAATGGAAGCTAATTAATGCTAATTAAATGTTATAATTTAAAGGTTGGACAATTTGAAAGAGGTGCATAGACGGCATCAGCAAGATCAGGAGCGTTTAGAAGGAGAATTACAGCAAACCATAAAAGAATTGGACGAAAGTGAAGTTCGTACGCCGCATTATGCACAACGCTTCAGATATTACCAAGAGTTGCGTGGGTATGTCACTGACTTGGTAGAGTGTCTTGATGAGAAGGTGGGTTGATACGCTGTCACGTTTGATTTATGTGCACTGGGTTTTATCGTACAGTATATGGCTGACAAAAATTCTTCAGTCCCAGTAAAGTACCAACGACTTTAATAAATCTTGTTTTAAATTTTGATATCTGAGGTTTAAGTTTCTGATTATAAATTATATATATTGTAAATAATTGAATCATTTAACATAATGATCAAATTATCATACTTTTATTATAATGTTTCATTTTATGAATGTGAAATACATACAGTGAAAGAAAAGAAATTATATGATTTAAAATTATATTTGGTATGATGTCAATAATAACGAAAGTCCAGAAGCCTTAAATTGCAAAAGATTCAAGATACATTACTTAAAAAGCTGGAACAATATTTGTTTCTCTTTTAATTTATCCAGAGCTTTTGATAAATAAAATAAAAGGGAGATAAAATCTTTTAAAGTAATAATTTACTGGTTCGATTATTCGTAAAATAGAAAGAATGCATATATGTCGCACATATACATATTTCCATTGCCGGGGGTCATTATCTTCTCTGTATTATGCTATTTTGATACATTTTATAAAGATAAATATCATATACAAGTGATTAATAAATTAATTTGACTGTGGTAAGTAAATTGATGTCTAATTTATTTATTTTTAATGTGTGAACATTTGTCACGTTGAAGAATTTTCTATGTAATTTATGAAACTAAATCGATTATCAAACAAATTAATGCTTTTTAAGCATTGTTATCATAAAGCCATTCAGTTTAGACATCATCAGTTTTATTATAATAGAATATTCATTGAATCACATTAAATGTATAATTCTTTTGTTAGCTTCCCCTGGTCATCGACTTGGAACAACGCTGGTTAGATCTATATGGTGAACGTTCAGTCGAATTGATGGAACGAAGACGACAAGACACGAGAGATCAGGCAGAAGAAATAACTACTACAGCAAGTCAGTATTTTCAATTAGTGGTAGTAGAGAATATAACTGATAAAATTTAGTACATTGAGGATGTTTGATAACCTTACATATATAATATATTCCAGAGATTTTACTGAAAGATTTTGTAACACAAATTCTATAATTTTTTTTGTTTTGCAGGAGGTCAAGCCATGAGAAGAGGACCAGAAGTAGAAGTACACGTACGACGAGCTACAGAGAGAGAAGGTAGAAGAGCACGTCGTAGAAGAGCAAGAGAATTAGCATCAAATATTCCAAAGCACATTGATGGCATGTCTAGTGATGATGAAGTTACTGAGCAACAAAATCTTATATTTAAGCAAGCGAAAGGTAATAATCAACTTTATATTTCGATTTTTTCATATAATTTCATATTTACATTTTTAATATATAATTTTATGATTATAATATTTTTATTTTATTACAGATGAAATCGATAATAATTGTAAAGATATATTTTCTGATGTTATGGAAGAATATTGTACAGTACGTGGTATCCTTTCAAAATTCGAGTCATGGAGAGAAACAGACATGGATGCCTACACAGAAGCTTATGTATCGTTGTGTTTACCTAAAATTATTTCGCCTATTATTAGATTACAACTACTTACTTGGAATCCGATTATGGTATTTTGTTCACTTTTTCCATCAATAAAAGGCCTTAATCATACTTGTAATTAATATCTAATTATTTTTACAGGAAAGCGCTGATCTAGAAAGGACAAAGTGGTATAATACATTACTTCTGTATGCTTTAGATAGTAAAGAGACAGAAGAATCATTGAAACGAGATCCAGATGTTAGATTAATACCATCCACAATTGAAAAAATTGTGATACCAAAATTGACATGTAAGAGTGATATAAGGATTATCTTTTATAACGCTATTTATAACTACAAGTAGGAATGAAATAATTCTATTTTATGTTAATAATTTTTAGCTATTATTGAAAAGATATGGGATCCAATGTCAACGTCTCAGACATTACGTCTTGTTGGAACTATAAATCGATTGATAAAGGAATATCCTAATTTGAATGATACCAGTAAACAGTTGGAAACTTTATTCAACGCTATTTTAGATAAAATTAAAGCTGCTATTGAAAATGATGTTTTCATACCTATTTTCCCGAAACAGTCAGTATACTCAGTATATAATTAAATTGATATCTCGCGTATAGTTACATTATTCTTTCGTTGCTTCTAACATAAGTTAACATTTCAGAGTTTGGGATACAAAACATCAATTCTTCCAAAGACAATTTGCGATGGCTGTTAAATTATTGCGCAATTTATTAAGTTGGCAAGGTATTCTTGGGGATATACAGTTAAAAAATTTGGCACTTGGTTCGCTTTTAAATCGTTATCTGCTCGCTGGGTTACGCGTTTCTTGTCCAACTGATGCTTTATTCAAGGCAAACATGGTATATCATATTTAACATTAAAATATAATCAGGAAACACGGTAGTGTCTTGATACTAAGACAAGCGCAATAATAAATACTACATCATAAAATACTATATATATTTTTAATGTTTTAATTTTATTCAGTTACAACAAATAAAATGTTTTAATGTTTATTAGATTATGAGTACGCTACCAAGAGCATGGCTACAAGGAGAAACTATTGAACACCTTAAAATGTTCGCCACACTTATTCAACAACTTAGCGAACAATTGGATCAGGCAAATCCTGCACATAAGTAAGTATAAATAATATTCGTCGCAATCAACAAAACGTTTTATTATTTTGTAAATTGAGTAAGACATATAAATTCTTTTTAAAATGAAATTTGTGTGTTATAGTGAAGCCTGGGAATATGCCAAATCCATCCTGAAAATAATTAAGCCCTTATAATATGTTGATTATTATATGTATGTGTCAGTAATATTTTGTCAAATTTTTTGCTTTTAGTATCTATATGCTTGTTGATAGATTTTATACATATAACGTATAATAGGATTCTGTACATGATGCATTACAGTAAATTGTCAAATGTATAATATATGAAGATACAATTTTGTATAGTAATAAACTAAATGAGACAACTCATGACATAATATACTTCCCGATTGTACATAATAGATAAGCCGAAAATAAATCTGTAAATAGTATACTCGTAAATATTCGAGCCTTGCCTTTAAAAATAATAGTTACGGTAATTAAAAAAATATTCAATTCCTATATCAATAAGATATGACATTCTCTAAGATATGTAATTTGACAAATTTATAATAAAAAAAGTGATATATTTCGAATTAATGAACACATACTTTTCAAATTAATTATTTCTGAAACTAATACAAATAATAAAGCATTTACATCAATCGTAAAATAATTAAAAATTCTTTTACCTTTTGCTCACGATAATTAACAAAATAATCGAAGAGAAATGAGAAAGAAATATATAAACACTAAACATCTTTTATATAGATTTTTTAATAAAAATATTTTTATGTTTTAAATGTATTTTTGAATTTTTGTGACTCGAAGTCGTTCATATTTAATTATATTATTAAATTGTTAATTTTTTATCATACAGAATAGAAATATTGATAATTTTTTCTGCATTTCTATAGGAAACTATGCGTAAATTTAAGAGATGTGTGTGTGTTATATATATATATATATATATATATATATATATATATATACATATTTTATACGCTTGTGTATTGTGAGAAAAAGGGTCAACGATAATATAATACACGTGCGATCTATATGATTGAAGATAATGCGTCGAGAGCATAATTCTTGTATATGTATACGCACAAGTAACCCTGTATGTATTTGTAAGTCACAGTGATAAGAACTGGTAAGGGTCATTCCTTGACTTGCGTGAACTCAGTTTGCTTTCGCCGAGCTACGATCACACATCATGAAGTTCATAGGTATATACATACATATATTAAAATATTAAAAAATATAAAGACGATTATATTCTGGTGTTTTAAGTGAAATATTTGCAATTTTAATAATTATTATTGATAATAAGAAAAGTTTACTTTCTCCCTTGTTTCTAATATATTTTGTAAAAGTTTCTAATAATTGTGAAAAACATAAAGGAATTGAAGAAGACTGGAAAATGATAAGTCAGATAATATAAGGAAAGTCTTTCTTTTTTAGATTCCAATTTGATATCTGTGCTAGCACAAGGAAGAACATTATTCATATTCTTATTTTTAAGTACCGAGATTGTCGCGCAAAGTTTATTCAGATCTGGGAAAGAATATACATATTCTTACAACGCTATATCGAGCACTGGTGTATTAGTGCCTTCCAACGCAGCTTCTTCATGGAATCTTCATGGAAAACTCGTAATTCATGCGGAAGATGATTTTATTACAATACAGGTATTTTTAAAAGAGCTATAATTTTCTTCTTTTGAGAGCAAAAATTAAGATGCAATAATTAAAGCGTTGTACGTTAACAATGTATTTCGACTTCGCTTTAATTACCGAGTCTAATTTTTGCTCTCAATTGTCTATCTCTAATATATTTTTTATTAATCTCGAGAGTTCAATTTTATTCTTAAACTTATATATTTCTTCTTTTCGTTGTTTTATTTCCTTTTTTTCCCATCATAAAAAACACGTATATTTTTAAAATTTTATTAGATATAATTATAATCTGATATAATATCTCAACTTTTTATATTAGTTGCAATCATTGAAGACGAATATGCATAATGGAAATGTAAAGAAAGTGATAGAAGACATTGATATCTACGATGATGCTGTAGAACTTTTGAAACCTTTCCGTTTATCGTACAACAAAGGTCTTATCGAGAACTTCAGCACTGAAACTGAGCCTGCATGGACGACGAATATAAAACGAAGCATAGCTGGAATTTTACAACTCGATCTTTTTAACTTGGAAAAAGAAATCGCATTTCATTCTAGTGAAGTAAATGACAAATATTTATAGATATACGCGAGTGAATATATATATATATATATATATATATATATATATATATGTGTGTGTGTGTGTGTATATATATATATAAAATGTACAATATGGATAATATATTAATACACATTCTAGAAGAATGTTGTGGAAGATATTAATATACAGAACATTATAATTCACAGATAAACCATTATGGAAAATGTGATATTGATTACATTGTAAGTTCGGAAGACGATAGTCGTTTGATAAGAAAATCGTTCGATCCGCGGATGTGTATTGGACATCCTAATCGCTACTGGTCAAATGTTCCTAAAGTACAATGCACTGATGATGATCAAGTACGACGCTACTGATAATACTACAACATTTTTAAACTTTTTTTGTAGATTATAAATTTGTAACTGAAAATATTCTAATATCAAACTTTGAAAAAAAAAATTGGAAAAAGTAAAAAAAACATGTTTTTTATTTTTGAAGTTGTTTAAAAAAATAGGTCATATAGAAATTCGGGTATTAACTCGAATTGAAAGCTCGAATTTGAAGTTACTGCAAAATAGAGATAAATAAATATAACATGACAAATTTTTTTTATAGTATAGTTTTTTTGGAGGATCGTGCACCAACTACAGCATGCCATTTGCTATATTATCTCTTTATTAAATATTATTTAGAATATTTAGAATATTTAGAAAACGCCAAAATTCTATATGATTATGATTATAATTGAAATATTTAATTTATGCTGTCAAATAATTAAGGCATTTATTATTACATATTATTGTTGAACTATTTTCAATTACAGATTTGAAATATATAGAAAAAAACCTATCAAAATCATTTGTCACACATAAAACAAAATCCTTTTTGTATAATGTGATTTTCATATTTATTTAATACAATCGAATTATGTGGATATCTATAAGAATATTTGTATACTATGTTATATATTTCTTAGAATCCTATCTTGAAAAGTAGCGAGAGAGTGTATCAATTAAAAACTGATGGATTCGTTTACAATATTATCTCCGTAAATGCATCTGGAGGTATCTACGTACAACCTTTTCAAAGCATGGGAGAAGCGCATTATCATTTCGTTCGGTATATATTTTACAAACATAAATATACTCATATTATTTTATTCTAAATGAATTAGATGTAAAAATTGCTTTATCCTACACAGACAAACTATTGAGTTAGCTTCAGTGAAGGATATAGCGAATAAGATAATTACAAATAATTTACGAACTACAGTCCTTCAACACGAGCTACCAGAAATAGATCTTACACAGGGTAGAGGTACACCGGATAAAAATTTTGTTTTTAAATCTGTGAGTTTTATTTTTCTTCTCTTTGCCTGTTTTGTATGTTTATTCCAATTAAATTCTCATCAAATTATTGTAGATAAGTCATTTATTAGATCGTTTAAGCCACAGACTTGAAAATCCTGGTTTAGATACCGAAATTCATAATTTGCACAATACAACGATATCTGTGCTTCTCTATTATCTCGGTATGTTAAATCGGGTTGATTTAGAAAAGGCCTATACTCGCATTTCAGGAACTAGTTATAAAGAAGAAACGATACGGTATTTATATTTTAATTATTCCTTGTTACATGATCATTTTTATTTGTAGGATAAATTATATTTCTGTACTTTTTATCATAACAGAAACATGTTTCTCGAAGCGCTACCGCAAGTCGGAAGTAGAGAGTCTGCGCTTTTTATATTAGATCTTGTTCAAGACAACGAAGTATCCGACATGTCTGCGATTCAATTACTTATGCGACTACCGTTTCACATAAAAAAACCTGACGTTCAACTGCTGGTCAGTCTCCAACCACTTCTTGCGCTGCCGAGCAAAATCTGCGCGGAGGTGCAAAATACTGCAATTCTTACTTATGGAACATTAATATACAAAACTTGTCTAGTACATTGTCCGTATGAGATGTTAGATGATTACGTACGCTTATATCTCGATAAATTTACTGGTATATGTAACAATTTGTATTATGTATCTGTTTTGTGTTGCAATTTATATTATTCGGATAAGACTGTTTGATTCATGTTATAGAAACTACTTTGTACGAGCAGAAGATGATCTGGTTGGAAGGTTTGGCGAACATACAGCTGGGTAAAGTCGTCGAGTTCTTAGAGCCTATAGCTACCGGCAATAATGCTGAATCGCGACATTTTCGAGTACTTGCGGCTTGGGCTTCTATTCCCACAGCACCGTTGAGACCCGATATTGTAAGTGATTTTTCGTATAGATTTACACAGATCAATGTTTTATATAGAACATGCTGGACATCACATTTCATATTGAATTACATATAATAATTTTCTTTTACAGATTTATCCTGTATATTGGCCGATCTTGCTCAATAAAACCGAACATTTGGAGATGAGGGTCGCTGCACTAACTTTGCTTATTGTTTCCAGTCCTACGCCGAACAGATTGATTTCTCTATATTGGTACATGCAAAACGAGCCCAATCAACACTTGTATAATTATTTTTATACGGTGCTAAAATCTATGGAACGCACCACGTATCCCTGTTACAGACGCATGTAAATACGCGTATAAATTTATCAGAGCGAAAGAACAGCAATATTAATCAAATATTAATTTTTATATCGTTGCGTATTCGTAACGAATCTAACGCACTGTCTTGATTTAATTTATGTTGCTTGATCGCATTGGTACTGTTCTTTCATTTTTTATTAGTTTAACGTTAATTTATTTAACATTTATATATATATATATATATATATATATATTTATTATATATATATTTATATATATATTTTTTATATATATATTTATATATATATTTTTTTTTAATTCTTAATTGCTGCCACCGGATATTTGCAGAAGCAAAATCGCGACTCAATTCAGCCGAGTACTTCGAGTACCGAATAATGAATATATGATTACTGGTAATTACTTGATTGATTACCAAGATTCTTTAAGAAGATTTGGTGCTATGTTGCATGGCATTATCATAGCCAACCCTTCTACGAATATTCCTGAAGTAATATACGTAACTTTAAATAATTATGCTAGTGGTACGCACCTTAATCATGTGTCTGTAAGTATATATATATAGTTTCCAAAGCAAAAATATTTGCATTACTTTTAAATATTAATTGATCTAATTTAATATCCTTTTTTAATACAACATTAGTTATATATCAAAGCAGAGGGTATTTTCCACTCATTAGCAACTTCCTTTGAAAACCCGACGAACATAAAAGATATTCTGAAAGAATTCAAACTGGATGAACGCATGAAAGGCCCTATGCATTTAGAAATAATTACACGTATTCAAGAAAAGACAGTATTGTGCGTTCATTGGAATGAAACAAATATAGTTGAGGGGTTGAAGTGTAAGTTTGTAATTTATAATCGCGACTCTGTAACAATGTTACACCATTTGCTTATTTAATTTTCTAGACTTGTCCTCTTTATCGGATAACATATATCAAACATATTATAACATGGAGTTTCACGTTAATCAACAACGTATAAATGTACCGTTGGCGATAGAATCGGTGCAAGTAACCGATTTCGGTACCAATGTTAGACTCGCGATGACGGGAACTTCTCTGTTTTCAATGAGAGGTAATTTTACACGTGATTTTCCTGGACGGAACAACCATATTATTTTGCGGTAAGATTATATTTCATGTATTCATGTGTATAATTTATCTCGCATAATTACATGTATTTACTTACGCTTTTTGTAAAATTTATCTAGCCTTTAAATTACAAAAATAACACATCGATGTATGACATACTCAATTCAATTGTTAACTTTCATAAAAATGAAGATATTGTAACAAATTTTTTTTCCAATCGAAATGCTCGATTGGACATTAAAGAATATACTAAGCAGATGTATGTATCTTTAGTAATAAAAAAAATTGTAAGTAATGGAAAAAACATTGAAAAAGAGTCAAGTATGCCATGTCGAAAAGATATTTAAACGCTAGAAATAATTGATGTTATACATATATTATACATATAATATATATATATTATAAATTTCTTTATGTATGTGAAATATTTTTAGCACATCTGTTCACGGCATTGAAACAATAGAGAATTACAATCCGCTAGTAGATTTATGGCATAGCGCTGAAAGAGTTCAATCGCTACATGGATATCTTCCTATTAACATTACACTTGGATTGGACGAACGACCATTCATTTCATACGACACTTTAGAAGGTATCAGTTTTAGTTAACTGGCTAAAACAATTAAAGCAATCAACTTGATGTATTTAATATCCAAGAAATAGATTCCATAAATCATTTCTTTATAAGTAAAACTTCGTATTTAGACAAAATATTTAAAATTTTGTCTCATGCAATCTTAACATTCTGCATTCTAAAAATCGCATTGCAGAACATCTTAAAACAGGAATTACAGTACATGCTAGAACGCTCACGAGTATTAGAGGTGCTAATGTTCGATCAAAGTTGAATCGAATTTGTCGTTCGTGTTCCGTATCACATACAGTTGTAAAGTCACCGTCCTCTAATCTGCAGGTAATTATTAATTCGATATGATTTCTTTTGCTATTAAATTTATATTAATTTGTATCAATGAGTATACATATATATATATATATATAAATCATTTTTCTCTTTTTTTTCTTCTTCCATGTAGACGGTGAATATTCTTAATGTTGGGCTTCCTGAATTAGGTGATCGATTACAAGTAAAAATATTTGATTGCGAAAGCATGATATCGTATGAAACATTAATTAACGATATTTGGTCCTTTCATCGAAGCAATTATCAGTAATGTATTATTTATACTCATCCATATTTATTTGTATGATATTCGTATATATAACCATTTCGTAATATAACCAGAAAAGTAATGATTCTATATGAAAAAATAAAATTAGTAAAAATATAGAATTTTTTAATATAAAATTTTATTTCGGAGAAAAACTCAATTTTAAAAATTCATCTGGAATGCGTGCATTTGATTGCGTTTACACTTAAATTTTTGTTATAGATTATTTCTATTCAGATTTGTCACTATCATGATTTTCATATCTTACTATCTCTTTTAATATCTCATTTTTATTATTTCATCGAAATACATAAATCTTTCTCTCAATTTTTCTAAAAATTATAGAACATGGCCAAGTATGAAATTTGCCTTAATCGGATTGCATTTCTTGGATTACTTCACTTTTGTGCCGCCAAAAGGTAGCTGCGGATTAGCTGCTTATATTGAGGCACTCAAATCCGGACCGTCACAGGTATGATATAGATATTTGTATAAAATCACACAAAAATCAAAGAAGGAACTTTGTTCATGGATGCAAAAAGAGAGAGACTGCCATCAAGTATTGGATTGTCCGGAAAGTTTGTGCCGATTAATCTATATAATTTAATAAATGTAGACTATATATCTATATAATTTAATCTATATAATTTAATAAATGTAGACTAAAATTTAAATCTTCTGCGTTTCAATTTTCCTTCAACATCGGCACGAACTTTCTGGATAACTCAATACATTTCGTATGCTTGTATTGTACCTGTGACTACAATATTTATTACATACATTATATCGAATGATTTTTATTAGACGAAATTGGAATACATAAAAAGTGAAAATCGTCATATTTTATCTTTGACGCACCATGACCTGCAGTCCTCACAAGTTCTTCATCAATGGAATTTAGCTGGATTGTACGAAGCCACAAGTTGGTTATCAGATGTGATTAAATTTAAAGCAACTAAGATTGTGCCTAATGAACGCGTATTTAAGGTAAATAGAAAAATTCTAAATGAAATTTACAATAACGTTGAATGTAACCGAAATTGATTTAGTTTTGCGTAGAGGCCGAAAGACATATGCCATGGCAATGGGAAATTTTGAGTAATGAACCGAGTGAGTCCTATCGCATTAAATTAAATTTCATTTGGGGGTTGTCCGATACTGTGAAAGGAAAATGCAGCGGATCATCTCTATCGATTAATTTAATTGGTGAAATTAGTAGCAAGCAGCTCGAAGAAAGTAAAAGGGCAAGCTGGCCTTATGGCGAATGCAAAAATGAGTCTGAGGGGAAAAGAATTGTTTCTTATACGAATTCTTGTTACGAAGTATCGAAAGAAATGTCAACCTTGCGAAAATACAAAATCTTAGCACAATATGAAAATGTAAGTCTTAAAGACTTCGTAAAACTTTATACGCAAATATGTAATGATATAATAATCAAATTTATAATGACAGTTACCAGAGAGTTTGTCCAAGCTAGTTTGGAAATTGTATGCCTTATATGATCTTATCGGTGGTAATAGCAGCGTTGCAAGAAAATCCGATCAGCTTGCGATAACTGCGATTTTTCCGAAAGATTCAAATGTTGGTGAATTGCAACTTAACGGGGATAAAGTTGCGATTGAATACAATTCGCACTTCATTGATCTCTTCTTGACACGAATGAGAATTCATAAGTATATGGAAATACCTTTATTCAGAATGTTTTCCAGTACGTAATATCATGCTGATTATCTTAAATTGTCCATTGATGAAAATGCCACGATATTTTTGCGATTCTAAAAGTTATTTAATATAATGTTATAATCTAGGCGCATGTATTATAACGTTAGATTCTATAAAATCGGCGTATAATACGGTTTATAGCTTTGCTAAAAATAGCGAAGTGATATTACTGGGACAATGTTATGACGAAAATCCTAGATTTGTATTAACGGCAGCCAACGGTGTATATGGGATTAACGTCAATTTAACTGATGAATCGGGAACTACACGAATTATGGCTGACAAAGATAGAGGAATCCTATATAACGCCACATCATCCATACAATTGCAATCTGACTACGCATTTCATAAATTAGGAACTAAGAAGTAAGTAGAGAAAATAACATTTAATATTAAATAAAAAGCAAATCCATAATATGCAAGGTCTATTTTTTTGAAAATTTTATATTCAAAACGGATCTATCATATTATTGATTTATTTTATATATATATATATATGTATACATATATATATCTCACTCTTACTCTTTAAGAACAAAAAAATAATAATGTCAATTGTGTGCAGGATTAAAATGGGCGACAAGGCAATCGATATTTTGCTACCTAATATTTTTTTATATATGCGTTGGACACAGGAACAAGTTCTAATCTTTTTCTCCAACCATGTACTAGAATTTAGTTGTGGAATATGTACACTCGATCATCCCAATATCGACCGATTATATGAAAAACTCTAATTTACTCAGTAAAAGATGTACATATGTAATGCAACATATTAATGATCGCAAAATAATAATTTTATATTCATTTTTTATACATTTTTTAATACATATCTTATAAATAGTACAGTACAAAAAAAGGTATCTATATAATTATATAACTAGAGCTCGAATTTTCGGATATCGAATCAATCAGTCAATTAAAGCTCCTGAGTAGTCATCACAGTAATATTAAATCGTGAATAGACTATGCATGCGCATTGAATAAAAGCGCACGTGAAGCGCTTTTATTCAATGCGTAGCCTATTTTTACTTACTATGTCTTTTATCACTTTTTTACAATTATTTACTGATTCTCAGGGGGAGGATAAGCGTAATTTTCGTTCATTTTTATAAATGTTTTAAAGCGACCTCATCATTTTGTTTTATCCAAGTGTTTTTATTTACAAATGACGTGTAACAAAAATTAACGTGCTACTTTTCGTTTCTGACGTCAATTCCTATTCAATCAATTCCTAGCAACTCGCCTAGTGGCTCGCGTAGCCACAGCAGTATCGCTGCGCGTACCTTAGCGCCGAGACACTACCAGTGTCTTTAGATATGACTGTGGTGACTACTCGGGAATTTTAATGTTTGAAATTTCTTCATTATACATCATATCAGTTTTATCAATTATTCAATTGTTAATAAACTGGTTGCTAACGAGCAAGTGCGCCGGATAATGTAAGCCGAACATCTGAACGATTTGTACACACACACACGTACACACAAATCATTCTATTATAATCATTCTATTTTTTTTTCCATAAAAAAAAACTTTTGCAAATGATAAGCAACTTTAACATATTAATTTAAATGACATAACATTAAAGCTCTAGATAATAACTGATTACTAGCCTTAAGTATTGTTTACTATTTATTAAAAAATAACGCTAAGAATTTTATATGATTTCTAGATAAATAATCTAAACTCTTTATTAACCAGTCTTAATCATCGAAAAACTTAATCTATGAAATTATATATACGAACACACACATTATATACAGATTATACAAGCGTTGTTAATAATTACATTCGGCATGTAAATTGTGCCTTTTTTTATAACACAGGTTTTGTTATAATGTATTTCAAATTTCTATTTAATAAATGACAAGTAATATATAAACATTTTTTTAAATCACATATTTAATAATGTTTTTGTTATTATAATATATTTTTTTTAGTCTGTCTCGTATAAAATCGTAATATGCAAAGAAGTAAATTATATATATATATATGAAAAGATATTTATTCAGATACTTATTTAGATAAAAAAACCATTTCATTATCCGCAAAATAGTTCATTGTCGTTCTTTCTGTTCACAAGACCACTTTATTCATTTTTAAGGCACATATCTAAATGCTGATTCATAAGATTTTCCGATATTATTTGCATACATACTGGACAGGGATATTTACTTTCCGTGGAATTATTTTCTATAGCAAGCATATCATCGTTATCATCCTCCTTATCGTCTATTATTATGTCGTCATTAAAAACACTTCCAATGCATTCTTCAAGATGTTCATTTAATGATATTTCAGGTGCGATCTGTGTGTTACAAACTAAACATTTATGTTCCACTACGTCATTATTACAAGTGCTAGTACTTGGTTGTGGCTCCTCCATCAATACAGAATTATCCAAATCAGAATTAGAGGAACTGCTTATAGAAATTAAGTTATCATCAAATGATGCACGAGAGGTGGAGGGAATGGCAGCTTTACGAGCTGTATCTGCTTCTAATAGACATTCATCAAGATGCTGGTTAATATCCGTGGCCAGCAATCTTTTATTACAAACGGGACAAGTGACACATTCAACTGTATCGTTCGAATTATCGAATTTTAAGCGCTTATTAGAAATTGTGTTTGTGTCAACACTTTGCTCCGTCACCGACGTAGAAAACGTTCGAATAGGTAACATTAACTCTTCATTGTTGTTATTATTATTAATATTATTGTTAATCTCATCAATCAATGATGTATTATCATTTATTAGGCATAAATCTATATGTCTATATATATTTTCTAAAGTCATAGGTATGTTACATATAGGACAAGGTACGGAATTATTTCTTGGTTGACTTAGATTTAAAATCGAATCATTAGCAGCTGCTTGTCCCGCAACCGATATCGAGGTTGAATCTCTCTTACTTGATTCACATAGGGGATTTTTACTGTCATTTAGTTTGAATTTGGTTAGAAGATTACTCTGACCACTACTACTGCCTCCCAGAACACCGGAACAAGAAAACTTGGGAGTCTTAGAAACATTCTTTGCATCATCTTTCTTTGCGTTTTCACTCGGGCCACTGGTACCCCAACTATGTACATTATTATTACTGTTGCCAAGCTTCTTCATTCCCAACGACAGATCTTGAGTATCTTT
>Ga0157363_1001544_pt1 | contig 19291 bp, 7 predicted proteins | sample AttsexASBM1_FD_111477 | JGI IMG/M metagenome (GOLD analysis project Ga0157363, IMG submission 111477) | Fungus gardens microbial communities from leaf cutter ant in Ribeirão Preto, State of São Paulo, Brazil - Atta sexdens ASBM1 | ecosystem: Host-associated > Fungi > Mycelium > Unclassified ... | reverse complement strand
AATTAAAAAAAAAACCCAAAACTTGAAAGCCCATCTGAAAAAAAAAAAAATAAAAAAAAAAATAATAAAAAAAACAAAAAAATTTAAAAAAAAAAAAAAAAAAAAAAAGAAAAAAAAGAAAGGAGGGGGGGGGGGGGGGGGGGTGGGGGGGGGGGGGGGGGGGGGGGAGGAGATAGAGCTTAGGATTCATGAAAACACAATTTTATCAAATAATTATTTAAATTTTTAAATTCTCTTTTTTCTTTTTTTTTATTTATACACATATCGGTTAAATACAAAAAATTGTAAAATTATTTAATCATAAGTCAAGTGTTACATACTATAAAATTAGATGCTGAAGAATAAATATATTTCTTTTTAAAAGCAATTTTTTTGTAAGGTACAATTAAATATATTGTTATCTTTATGATCAAAGTATATTACTATCTTTAAATCTTAAGTTATAATATTGAAACATGTACAGAAGAAACAAAGAGAAAAATATGTATGTTTTTTTTTTATTCTTTCATATGCTCCCGCTTGTACTTGTTTATACGAACAATCGTTTATTGATGGAAATTAAAAATTGAATCGCAATCGTGACGAGCATGGTCGGACTATTTAGTACAAAGTCAAATAATACATCAGACACGTAGCCAACTGTTTGTATATCCATTTCTATGAAATATATGTTTGTAGGCTTTTTATACATATGTATTATGCGTATGGGCTGGATATATAGTTCCAAAATTTGGATAAAAATGATATGTTGAAAATAATATTAAACATTATACATACGATCTTTATATCTTTGCGAAATGTATTAGCGCAAAGAATAATTGTGTTTCAAGGAAATGCGGATAACATAATAGCGATTAGAGAGAAATTAATGATCATTTTAAAAAAGATAATATATATTACGTTTGTATGAAATATAATTATCCCAATGTGTAACTTATCTGAATGCGAAATGTAATAATATATGAGATTCTTTAATTTAATATTCTAATAGTAATTTAATTTAATTAATTATCCAAATGAAATTGTAATAATTTACAACTAATTGTAAATAAAATCGTAAAAAAGAATCAACCAAAGGGAGATCAATATATTTTTTAAGAAATATTAAGAAAGAAAAAGATCGATATTTTCCGGGATTATACTGTAAATAGACAATCGGAGTAAAAAGCAACTTCAATGACCATGGCCTTCTGGGAAATCTGAGAAGTTAGGAAGGAAGTGTTGGCAATGGGTTCAAGGCCGGAGATGCGACCAGACGCGACGCGACGTTGGACGTCACTTCGTCTCTACGTGTCGCAACATACAACGTTTGTTCCGACAAAATGCATCGTACAATAAATTATTTCTATATTGAATATTCGATAATTTATTTTTTTTAACTACAATGATAGGGATTTTCAAATAAATTTAAAATTAAGAAAAAAATATATAATATGTATTAAAAGAGAAACTAGGATTTGTTTTACCTTTTGATACTTAATATTAAATAAATACATACATATTTTATTGTTAGTTGAATTGAACCGCGAATTAAGATTCTAAAAAATAAAAAGTCTATTTAAATGAACAATTGTATTTCTTCTGCTTTTTAATGTAGAATCGTTTTGATATAGAATCGTTCGATTTCTTTCGCATGGAAGTCATCTAATTTGTCAAGACTTAAATATTTGAAGTTTACCATGTTCATTTATGTGTGCAACGATAGTACGATGCCGAGTTAACATGTACAGTACAAACAAATATTCGCGTGATTGATATAGTACATTATTCATTGCGAATGAAACAACGTGTATCTATAGCCGAAAGTTATTTTATCAGAAAATATAGAATGCGGTGCGTTGCAATAATTTAATATATTGGGTTGTCCGGAAAGTTCGTGCCGAGTTTGAAGGAAAATTGAAACGCAAAAGATTTAAATTTTAGTATACATTTATTAAATTTAAAGCTTTTGCGGCACGAACTTTCCAGACAACCCAATATTATTTGTATAGAAAAAAATCAATACAGAATTTATGACGTATTCTATCATTTTCGAGTAATGAATAAAACAGCAATATTTCGTACTTCGTATTATTAAATGATGTGAGAAGTGATATTAATATAAAGTGATATTAATATTACCCTACAGCACAGATTGAAGCAGTATTGCTGCAATGTAGCAAATTGTATTGCAAATTGTAATGTAACATTGCAGAGATGTAAGTTAACAATATGCCTGCAAAATGTTAGTAACATGCCTATAATATTCCAGAAACGTTGCAAAATTGTAATTCTTTAATTATTACAATAATAATAATATAAAAATATAATTTTTTCTAATATATTTATGTACAGTCTTTTAGTTTAACAGCCGTTTTTATGTTATAATAATTAATATAATTTTTATATTTAAATAAAAAAATTAATCTATTATTTGACGGCCATTTCATTAACTAAGTTTTATATTTATTTTAAATATGAAAGCAAAAGATTTTGTAATATCGAATTTGAATACAATTAATGCAGCATTATCGGATAAGATGATAAGCAATAATTAAGTTATTAAAAACGATTTATCGAAATATTAATTATGTGATCGATGATGTATTTGTATGCCTGATGTAAAGAATAAATCAGCGCTCGAACTTTATTGATAAATTTCATACCGTCATTTTTTTAATCGATTTCAATTAACGGAATGGCTTCGAATTAAAAAGAATCACTGCGACTAACTTAATCCACGATTAACTTATCAAACGACTGTATTATTATGTTAATGTGGATAATATTTGTAGTTTGTTTAAAGCACATATATGCTTTATTTATCCTTACGAATAAATTTATCTCTCAAAATTAATCCTACATTTATTGGAATATTTATATTATATTTTATGGTTTTATCATAAAAAAATTGCTTTATAGAAAGCACATATCACTAGAAATGCGATTTGTAAAAAAAATTAAAGTTAGTGAGATATACTACATGTACAGAAAATATTCAGAAAATTTTCATTTTAAAGTCTTTGTAAGAAATTTATCCATTGCAATGTTGCTGGAACATTTCGTTGCACAATTCGTTGTTGGAATCTTGCAACATTTCACAACCACCATGCATATTGTAATGTTTCAGTGAAATTATTCTGCAATGTTTCTGCAATCTTTTTGTGTTGTATGGGAACAATAAATAAATTTTTTTATATATTCTTTATAGAATTATTGTCCACAATGAAAACTGAGGATTGTCTTTTGGATTTTCTTTTGGATCTTTTTTTTGAAATCTCTGATATGACATTAGAAAGCACATATCACTAGAAATGTGAAATAAATTTAAAATAGATGGAATTTTTTTTTATTGTAATCGTGATATAATTTATATTGTAAAACTGCAAATCCTTATCACATATGCGGATAATTGTTAGCGTTTATTGTATCGGCAATATGTATTATATCGATTTTGCATTATTGACACACACGTCAAGATTATAAATCACGAATCGAGCATGGAAAAAAAGCATTTAAAAAAAAACAATAGATTAAAAATACACGATCATTATCATCATAATACATATGCCATAGTATATTATGCGGTATACATATTAATTCCATTCTTAATTAATCTAGTTCGCTGTGCCTCGTAAACAGTATTGAACAATTGAAACAATTTATATTATATACATATATCTCGGTGGATTCGTGAGGTTTTTAGAATGGATAGTTTGGAACAAATCGATATAAGTATCCCGCATACCGCATCATCATGCCAAGTTCAATGTTCTTGCAAAGGTCTTTGAGTATGCTTTCAATACACGGCCGGGCGATCTCAAATATTATGCGTATTGTGCGAATAAGCATCATGGAACAAGGTTGAGGTCTTCAAAATTTTATTGACAGAAATTAATTCGTCAATATTTTGATATAAGAGACATTAGATCTCCCATGATCTAGTTCTTCGTATTATATGTATTATATGTAATCGAACTAATAATACTTTGAAGAACTTTGTCAAAAATCATTGTATCGAGTATGTTTGAAAAAGCATTTTACAGTTTGGAATCTCTACTTTTCAGGTCGGTACTTTAGAAAACGATCTTTTTTTAATATTGAAAAATTCGGTGGAGAAAAATCATACAGAGCTTAACAAAAAAATAAATTAAAGATAAAGATTCACTCTTTCGAATGCTGTAAACTGCATTTGTGTGCAATTTTTTATTCACGCCGAACTTTGTTTTCGTAAACAATTTTGAGATCTGATACATCTTCATTTATGTAACTCCATAAAATAGCACCATTTTCTAAAATTTTCTACTGATCTGAAAAAGTAGAGATTTCAAGTTGTAAAATGCTTTTTTAAACATCTAGATACTATGATTTTTGACAAAGTTCTTCTATCTTAAAATTTGCCTATTTTTATGGGGATAGAACAGATGATCCTTTAATTTTATTGAATAGCGTATTTTGAAATATATAATATAACAGTAATCGAACTGTAATGTGATCTATCTAAGTTTTACGATTTTTTTCTAATTTTTCACTGATTCCAAAATTGAAATTAACTAACGGTCAGATTCAAAAAAGGAAATACATCTGAACATTAAAAATAATGTACACATTTTCAAATATATAATACACAGTATAATACATTGTGTATTTGTGTTAAAAACAATTAACTCACGCTCTTGTTAACCGTTGTTTGCGTTGAATTTTTTAACTTAAGTTAGTTTTTAAGTATTAACTTAATATAATGTTATTTAAGGATTTTTTGTGTTAAACTGATATTCAACGTTTCTTAGTATCAAAATGACAATTTATCCAGAGTAGAAAAAAATAAGTAACATAAAAATAATGTGTTTTATTAAATGTAAATTCTAATTGTAAGATGAATGAATAAAATATGAGTTAATTTAACATATCATAAATGTTTTACTGAAAAAAATATGCTTTCACGATTTGTTTACAAACTGTGTCAATATTATCTTTTTTGTATTTATTCTTCTATTTATATTTTAATAACCTTCTAACATATTAATTCATCTTATATTAAATTAATCCAAAAATTTGCGTCGAGTTAGAACACGTAATTAATACCTTTTAGGACATGTAATTAATTGCGATTTATGTTAAATTCAAAACATTTTTTTCCATCAGTATATGAATACAGTGAAGATTTAAAAATAAAATAGTATTTGTAGACATATTAAGTATGTATCCAATATAGCCTAAGTATTATATAATATATTTCCTCTTTTTCATAAAAAAAATGAAAAATAAGATGATCTCTGGCTACTTTTATAAAGTAAATTTTTAAAAGCTAAGTTTATTAACATATTGACATGTTTATTTACATGTAAGAATACACAAAAAATACACACTACTTTTCAAATAGGTAATTTATTTATTATTTATTTACTTATCTACTTATTTTCATGAGGTTAGCAGGTGAATTAGGATCTATCTGAAATAACAAAGTAGCAAAAAAAAAATATTGCAATTGGTTATAATGTATGTGAACACATTTTTGAAAGATATTATTATCCAATATTAAATTATTTTTTTGTTTGTCCTCGCACGTAATTGTGCGTGTTCTTAGCAACGCGTATTTAACAACGAATACGATTGAATTGTAATATGATTTTTAACCTTATTGATTATTTGCAATAAGCGTATCATTAAGGAACGCTCTCGCAGAGTAAGGAGGTGAAGAAGATGCGGTGCTATAATAGATATGTATTTCGTGGCGCCGCGTCGTGCCGTGATGATGACGCAAATATTTGATACACACACACACACGCGCGCGCGCGTGCGCGTGCGTGCGTGCGTGCGTGCGTGCGTGTGTGTGTGTGTGTGTGTGTGTGTATAACATCAAATGTACTTCATCCATGAGCTATTCAGTAGCTGTCCAATGATGAATCAAGCAAATGTCGATTAAAAACCTGTACAGATGCTCTGATATGTAATTTCCATTTAAGTTAATTATAATACATCCTATAATAAACTTATACATAATGAATTACGTCAATATAGTTAAATCTTAAGTATCTTATGCTCGAATAATTATTAGAGATATATCGGATATACGAGAATAAGTATCCGATGTCCAGTCTTATCCAGTCCTTTTTAATTATCCGATCGGATAACCGGATCCATTAGTATCGAGCAATATCCGGCTGGAACTTTAAAAATTCGCGCCACAATTGCATTGATGCACAATTGCATTCTTTTCAGCTGAACTTTTTGCACGATTCATTTTTTTCTCATTTTTCTTCTCTTTTTCTTTTTGTAGGGAGATAAAGAAAATTACACAGGTCCGCAAAAAAAAAGTACCCTGCTGGGATGGAGACTAAGCTATTCTTACGTATTTTGAGTCGCTGAATACGAATCTGATATAAAAATAGAACCATCCAAGGCAAATTTTCGCTCTAGATTGAAAATTTGCCTCAGCACAGGGTACTTTTTTGTGGACCTGTATTATTATTGCTATTTCTCCCTTGCTTTTCTTTTTTTTTCGAGTAATAATTTCGTCACACATTATATTTATTGCACGTGATATTTATTATTGGCTATAAAATATAATGATCAAAAAATCTAAAATTTAATCTACAATTGACAGAAAAGATATACATATGTTATTGATACACTTTTACAATACAATATATATATATATATGTATATATATATATATATATATATATATATATATATATGAGACAATATGACATCATATAAAAATATTTTTTTTTTCATATGCTCTTTTCGCTTCTCTCTGTAAACACATATTATTGAGATTTTCTTCATTTATTAACTTGTGATCTTTGTTGTCTATTATAAAAAAATTGTTCATAATAGATTACAAATAATTGATTTTTTAATTTTTAACTTTCGATTTTGTTAGATTAGCAAATCTTCGAAAAACGAATAAACATCACAGTGCAATTGATTATTTCGATTGTGCGTCTCAAAAACAGTTTCGCAAAGTTTCATGGTAATATATGTACATGTATATGTATATGCAATAAAATTCGATTTGTTATGGTTAGCATATTTTTTTAGATGATTTTATTTTCATTTGTCATTTTTATTTGTTTTTCAGATACAGTTAGACAATTTTTTTATAATAGGTATAAATGTTCGTTTATGAATTTAAATGCCAAACTTTTACACTATCTTTTGTGTAAAAAGATGATGAAAAACATCATGAGAATAAGATAAGACGTACCATAATAATGAGATATGATCGATTTATTTATGGAATGAATGCAAAATTGATCCGAGATTGCTCAACCTTATAGTATCGAATAAAAGTTGGTACGCGACTCACCACACCGACGCGGTTTATAAGTGATATCCGAGCGCGCGGATATACGCTTGGGAAATATGCTGCGTCCTCGAATTAATCTTCTCTCGAATAGAAGCATATTTGCGCTGTAATAAAAAATGTAGCACATTTGCAACATCAATGAACGAGATAGGTCAGAGGAGTTTGCAGAAATGCTACGTGAGATTCCAGAATGATCAATATATCGACGATAGATTAACTAATAATATACGAGATGCTTGGAACTGATGCTGATTTTTCATTCCTGATAAACCTGCATAGTTTATTAGATCTTGTAACAAATATTCTTAAGTAAATTTTCAGATGCGTACAAGATAAATTTTCATCATTTATTTATAACAGTAACGATTTCCCAACTTTTTCTCACTTGCACGTTTTCTACTGGAAAATGTGCTTTTCTTATTGAACGGTAGAATAAATAATTGGTAAATTGGTAGTGAAATGGAAAGCATTTGTTTTCCAAGATCGATAGTTTATAGATAATGTCATTATATAGAAATATATTACTATATAAGTGTTGAGTATTATATTAAATTTGGTGTAGTAGTTGTAAAGATAATAATACATTTTTATTTTTTATAATACTTATATCTGTAAAACACCTATAAAAGGAAAAATAAATGTTTTAAAACACAAATGTTTTGTTTTGCGCAATAAAAGAAGATCTATTTAAAAGATTTTGATTAATTGCAAGCGCGTGAACATAAAGACAAAATCAATTTATTAATTTAATTAAATTATTCTTTCTTTCGAATAAAAAAATAAAAATAACTATTTTTTATGTTTTTCTTTATTCAAGTGTATTACTTAATGACATCACAGTCAGTCGTTTGTGCTGCAAGCAATTTATCGTCAAATTTAAAAAATAAATAATATAATATGCTAATAAAATTTTAATTTTTAAAATATGTTAATAAAATTTTCATTTTTACATATATATGTGCCATCTTTGTCGAGTATTTATTAAATATTTTCCAACCAAACTTTGAAAAACTTGAGTTCTTCTCGGCCAGCACTTACTTTCTGCACTTTCAAATGAGGCAAGAAAAAGCATATTTCGAGTATTGTACATTGCCATTGATGTTGATTATTTCGCATTCGTCAATTTCCTGTTTTCATCGTAAGAAACGTCACATTCCAACACGTAATATTTTAAGAATCGTTTCTTGACCGGATATTAACACCGGAAGTTGATGTTCAATCTATGCCGATAAATTTTAGAAATTACGTTTTGTATTCAGTAAATTTAGAAACATTTACATATTGATCATTTGCAGAAATGCTATAATATAAATATGAAGGAGACAAATAGAATTTATTAGTATAACTATTTATTAGTATAACATTATTAAATATCGATAGCAAACAACGCATACCTATTGCATATCTATATTTAAGTACACTTTAATACACAAGCTATGACTCACAAATGACGATAAATTTATTTTTATATCTGCCGAACACAAAATTGTGGCAACACAAAATTATTCTTTATCGGTTTCTGAAAATGCTATACATTCTATAACATTAAGTAAATTAAACAATAAAGTAAGAATCTTATTTTAGACTGTACATATGAGAACACAACCAATATGAAAGAAATTAAATGTCTACAATGGTCGAAGTTGAATCTTTAATGTTTAAACTGTTCAATGTGAATTATATTGTATGTATACATATACATATATATTATATATGTACAATTGTACATGCATATATACCATATTTGTAGTCATTCGAATTGCGCGCCGAATTGATTTTCTGGACTTATATACATATATTAAATAAATTATCGGACTTATATTAAGTATACATATATTAAGTAAATTATCAATACGCAAAATTTTGTCAAATGTAGTTTAGGAAATTTGCTCTAGGAAGCATTTGCTTTTTTACGTTCTCTTCTACACTTGATATAATAAGCGTATAATTATACTGCATCTCATAGAATACTTTTGTCATAGAATTTACAGATTCTTCAATCGATATAAAGTAGAGTAAAAAAATTGTACTTATCAATAAGTCATATATGTATATACGTATAAGTCACACAACATTGAATTTAAAACAACAAATTTGAATAGATTCAGGCGACGAAAGTAATCGTCGTATTTTGTATCGAATGCACTAATTATATGTAATATTTTCTTCAACAGACATCAATATATATATATATATATATACAAGCAAACTGTTTCATCCATATATATATATATATATATATGGGTGAAACAGTTTGCTTGTTGATCATCAAAGATTTGTCACGGAGATGGATTCACATTGCAAGGACAAGACGATTAGCAATGCATGATTCGATGGGATCTAAATCTGAATATTCATACCGTAAATGAGTGTGGTAGTGAATGGCAACCTACGCGCGGTGGTATAAATATTCTATTAAAACCACCGTTATATTTATTATTAAAAAAACTCATATATTATATCATATGTTAAACAGATCAACCTATATATTTCGCTTTATAATCATTTTATTCATTAATAAAAGAATTCGAGTAATTTTTTGAACGCATTTTCAACTGTAAGATGTGTATGTGACTTGTGTATTGTGAAACTTATAATAATTTTAATACGCGAATATCCACATCCCCTTCAACTATCTTCTTATGAGAATTTTATAAAAAACTCAGACAATATATGTCCAAAAAGAGGACATAAAATGTCTTACAGACTCTTGAGGACTTTTTTGTGACACGATATTTGAGAGACTATGACATACTGCAGCAGATGATGTTATCTTATATGTATGTACACATTTTAGACATATTGTTTTCTGGAAATATTATATATTAGATATAAAAATGCAATATTTTTTAAATTTGATTAAAATATATCATATATATTAAAAAATTAAAACTAAAAATTAAATTTTATTATTACGTTGTTTTATTAACCATAATATTATCATTAAATGATAATTATTTTTATATTCTTTGAAGATTACTGGATACATTGTATACAGTTGTATATCTCAAAATTCAAAGTAATATTTATAGTTATGATATTTCCCACTCTTAATTCAAACGTTTCATCACGCCACGATTAAATCATGAAGTGCAATTGAAAGAAACGACAAGGAGTGCAATTTCTTTGCGGATTGATTGTACATACAAACAACTGGTTTCCGACAATTTGCTTTTATCGAAGATCAAAATGATTATCTATCCAGCATATATGCAGCAATGCATACCACTATAATGGATTGTGTGACGAGCCTCACATTCTCGAAATCTGACGCGAAATTTTTCTCGCGTTACTTTTCGCTCTAAAGCTAGAAACACAGTAAGCACAGGCAACAGAAACAGAGAACAGGGAATAACGAATCGTCCAATCAGAGCTCTGAGATATAAATTCGATATAGGTTTGTTCGCGCCGCGTGCTCCAACATACTCCAACATGCTCCTGCCATAATTCCTACTCATTATAATGAGCCCATTGGAGTGAGTAGGAGTTATGATAGGAGTACATGGAACATGTTGCAGCATGTGACGTGAACAAACCTTATATTCTTGTCTCGTTATTCCCTGTTTAGCGTTCCTATTGCTTGTGCCTATTGTGTTTCTAGCTTGATGCAACTTATTTTCCGTTTTGATGACTGACTTTAGTCTCTACGAACATATATACAAAACGTCAACCGAAAAACATTCTAGCATTGTTTCTATGAGTTTCCAATTAATTTTTGGTAGAAAAAGAACATTACTTAAATTCTCTCTTCTGTCGACACATTTTGTTCTTTTACATTAAAAAATAACTTTTCCCATTTTTTTTACATTAAAAAATAAAAAATGAAATTTCTTTGTAATTTTCTATTATAGGACATCATTTAATACAAGTAAATATTCGAAGAAAGAGTCACAAAAAATACTAGATTTTTTAAAATTTTAATAAATTATCATAGAAATTGTAGTACACAATGGCGTATACAATAAGTAATTTAATAATTTGGAAACAATACAGAAAAATAAATGACAGGATAGAAAAACAATATATTATATCTTCTCTTTGCTTTGTTTTTGTCTTATATTTCACGCAATTGAATAACATAAAATGCAAAAAGAACAAATTTGAGGAGCTTTATTACTTGCAAGATGCTTTCAACAGAGAAAATACTGTTTCATAACTTAGCTACGTTATGTATATAATTTATTTTTTTAATAGAGATCTTTGAAGTTTCGAAGCAAAAAGAAATAGTTTTTTTCATTTAAAAGAAAGAGAAAAAAAATAAATCTCCACGCGCATTTAATCTTTCGCATTTTTCGTATCTGTTAAAGTCGATACAAATAAAACAATAGCTTATCGAAATAGTATAATATTTGAAAACACTCGGCAAGAACATACCTAAGCAACATGTTATAAAGGCGACTATTTTCTTATGACATATAAGTAAATTAATAAAGCTGAAGCTTAAGTTTCACATTATAATTACTAATATATTATATAAATCCGTTGCTACTGCATCCGTTGCACGCTATTCACGTTACTCGACAATCCCCGTTTATAAGATGGAAATTCTCTTTGCGCGATTTATTCATGGTAGCCTTCGCTCACTTGACTGAATAATCGATTGACGCAGATTGTAGATACATCTTACTAGTGCGGAATGAGGAGGCGAACATCCTCGTTTAGCTGCAAGTATATAAGATCAAATCTCGTATTCAGGAAAAAACTATCAATATTTCTAACTCACTATTACTATCATAACGATTTTATGACGATCGTCACGAAAACTCGTGCCACAATGATTCAATGAAATCTAATTATAAATTAAAACAATGATATAAGCAAAAGTCAAAAGTTTATTTAACATTTATATTATATATTATAATATATTAAAATATTTGTTTGAATTTAAAAATCATGTATTGAAAGTTGTGAACTTTTGAATAATTCTATAATCTTGTAACAATTGAAACAGTTCTGTGATTCTAACTTTTGTTTCACTCTTTTCCGATTTTTTTTACCCTTATACAATTATATAATTACAAATTTTTAATAAGTAATAATTAATAAACGTCCAAAAAGCTTTTGCAAAATATTCTCATTTTCCATAAACCGTTCCTGTTTATACAGTTGCATTACATGTTTTACAAGCAATTACAAGCAATAAAATATAATCGGTAGTCCAATTGTTTCAATCTTTTATATCTTTTTTATTTATATAGCTAATAGTAGAATATAAAAAGAGACCGATTCAATATTTAATAATATAGTTACGACGTACATTACATGTTACATATACATATTTCTTTAGTTTATTCGGATTTATATTGCAGTTTCAAGAAAGGATAATTAATTAGAAACGTTGAATATATGCTTGTTTCAGGAAACGAATGGATATGACAATATTGCAAGAAAAATGAAGAATTAAATGGAGTAAGAAGAAAGAGAGAGAGAGAGAGAGGGGGGAGAGAGAGAGAGAGAGAGAGAGAGAGAGAGAGATGAATCAAATATTCTGTGTATTTCCACATTCAAGTCATTTCCGTTTCTCAATGGATACAAAGCTTAACGTTATGATAGCTTATAATTTAAAATCAACAGATCAATAATCATGTTCAATTACTTTAGCCGCGAGTTTCGAGAGCTTCTTCAATAAAGTAGAAAGATTGTCCAAGACGAAAATTACGACAGTGCCAGAAAGTTATTTTCCTCCAAAGATAATCCAAAATGCAAAATCGAAAATCGAAGATTATGACCATTGTGCTCTGGTTGAAACATTTCGTCGTCCCGATGAAATAACTGAATCGTTAACATATATGATACATATATGTGTGTGTGTGTGTGTGTGTGTGTGTGTGTGTGTGTGTGTGTATGTGTGTGTGTATGTGTGTGTATGATTGATATCTACTTATAAAGAATGCTTTATTTACTTTTTTAACCAGCTAATCGCATTAGGCAATAAGCAATTTAATTTGTTCAACCAATCTCGTATTACTGACTGCGACATGACAATCTCGATGACGTTGGCGTCATGACGCAAGGCCGTATGATGCAAAGTGCGGGTATAACTTAAGAAAAACTTAACCCGAAGAAAAGTGCGTAGACAAGAATAAGTGCGAATTCTTTTGTTGCTGTTGAGAGTGACAATGTCAACGCTCGTCACAGATACGCCGCTATACAGATCGTCCACTACTACTACCTTTGCTGGAGAATTAACGACTAGCCTCATACCCGTTACCAAGATTGACACACGATTGAACATCAGTCCGGTCTCAGTTATTCTGGCGATCTCCATAGTGTGTATTCTCTCGCCCATCACCGTTACCAGTAACTCCATCATCCTAGCAGCCTTCTACAGGTACAAAAGACTCAGGACTGCTTCCAATTGTCTTTTAGTCTCGTTGGCTATTAGCGATTTCGGGGTAAGTCTTTTACTTATCATTTGTATCGTTCTTGTACAAGTAGTGTATAAGTAGTATAATAAAAACGTGTCTTATTCGCTGAATACTTATTTGCTCACGTTAATTACGAACGCATCTTCATTTAGATTCGCGATAAATGCATGATCTGCTCGTTTTTATTGATAGATTGGCGTGTTTATGCCAGTCGGGATACAGCTAGAGCTCTCCGGTTTACCAGAAAACGGCGTTTCCGCTCTCTGCATCGTGCCATATTGCATTGCGATCGCGCTCTGTAGTGTGAGTGTCCTAGTTACCGTGGCCATCGCGGTGGACCGTTTGACTTCGTTGGCGCAACCGTTGCGATATAAAAACATCATCACCCACAGCAGCGTAGAAAAATACATCGCGGTCTTTTGGATATATGCGATCGCTGTTGGCCTCTCGCCTCTCATCTATATTCAAATCATCGGAGGGATGCAATCGCACAGGTAATTATATTTACTTAATGTTTATACATATTAATGTTTGTACATATATCATTATATATGTATGTGTTTACATTTCACTATTTCAGTTAAAATAAAATTGTGTAAATTTCAGTTTATAAAAATATATGCGGTACGCAAGTCAAATGCAATTCATTTAATTAATAAATATTATATATATATATATATATATATATATATATATATATATATATATAATATTGCTTGTTGCGATATTAATGCGTTTTATGCGCAATTTGCAAAGTATTAATCTCAAGTAAAACTATATACATGTTTAATTCAGGTTTTGGATGGAATAAAATATACGAACCGTTTATTTTTTAGTTTAATCAATGTATTATCAAGAGTATGTAAATCAAGAATATTATCAATAATATCGAATTTTGCATCCTATTTCTTTTTGTTTTATAATTTTTTATTTTATTAATAAACTTTTACAAAAAAAACTTAAAAAGGAGAAAAACAATGATTCCGCATAATATAATTAATGTAATGTAAAATTTTTAATCGCATCTTTGCTAAAAATAAAGTATAATTCGTTTTTATTAAAATTTTCCAAAATAAAATTAATTTTACCAGTATAGAATTCCATTTTAATCTTGTTCCATACGAATCAGAATAATTGGACATTCAGTACTACAACCGCTCACTGAGTTCTTGCATCTAATTGGCATATTCCGATAGATATAGATTCCAAATATATAAACCAAATAGGTGCAAGAGCTTATTAAGCGCTCAATGAGCGGTACTGAATGTACCCATTAAATTATATATCGGCAAGCAAAACGCGCCTGCATTTGTTAGTATATTTCTCTGTAAAAGAAAGATCGTAACACTTTTTGTAGCGACTGACGAATTCACAAAATAAGTATACGGTATATTACTAACGATATTTTAAAAATGCACGATAATTAATGTAATGTAAAATTTTCAATTTATCATGTTTTTGCTAAAGAATATTATTTAACAAAGTTGGTTGAACAATAAATTCAAACGACTTACTCAAAAAAATGAAACAACGTTAACACCTCGTTGACTGAAATTTAAAAAATTGTGTCTTTTACGTTTATCAGTAGCATTTATTATTTTGATTATGCTTTAAACGCAACTCTCAATGCAATATATTATACTATGTTTCTACGAATAGAGCTGTGAGAAATTCTATTAAAGTGCTCTCTGACACTATTTACATGATGGTTTAGATGCATGTATTTAAGTCTGTGACACGTGGCATATCGAAGAAAGTGGATTACATGGTTGAAATAATAACTGAAATCCATAAAAATATGTTTATACGCTGCATAAGATTACGCATCATATGATATATCGTTGCATCGTGATAAAAATCAAATTATCATCATCATCTTTCTTAATTTTTCATTATTTACTCTCCCTTTACAACTAACTTTCTGTATAACTATTTCATTATAACAGACAAATTAAGTATTTGATTAAAGGATTTAATACATCCTAAAACATTTACAGTTTTATGTTTAGACAACAACATTGTATCTATATTTATTGAACAGCCATCAAAAAATAAGTACATATAAAACGATTGTATTTTTTTATTATTTTTTAAATTAGGAAATAAAGTATAATAATAACATATCATATAATCGGACGATAAAATAAAATTTATTGAATGCGTCTGTGATATTTTTATAAAAAAAAAAGTTACATTTTCTTAAACAATGTAACTTTTCCGTTATCCTCGATTTGCATGATAATAATCAAGAAAATATATTCACCTTCTTATCGTTAATTTTATATTCTCTCTCACAATCAGTATCAGAAGTGATCGTCTTAAAGAGAATAATAACTAAAGTATAATAATATAATTAATTCCTAGTTGCGTATAATTTTTAATCGGGAGACATCACATCGAATATTTTTAAAATAAATATAAAAATTGTACTTATATAAATTTTACTTGATAGTTTTTACCGTCAATCATTTTTATCTGCATTAAAATGCACATTTTAATCTGTGCATTTATATTCTTTTCACATCAAATGTGGTATGGTCAATATTAAATTATTTTCAAAGATTAAATATTTATTAATAAACTTATAAAATTATATTTAACAAATAGATCTTTTATATTTGGTTAATGCAAATATATTATATCGTAAATATATTAAATGTGAATAGATCTATTGTATATTTTACATTACACGTAATATAATAATCTCTTAAATATATTGCATGTACAATATTCAATAAAAAATAGGAAACACTTTCAAAACGCTCAAAATTGTACAATTATCAGAAATACAGTGAAAAATCATTGGAAAAATCAAAAAAATAAAAAAGGAATTTTAAAGCTTAAGATTTGTACTTTAACGCTTTTAGCCGTTTTTCAAAAGATTGCTATCTTTATCATTATCCAATTTTGTATCTTAACAAAGATAACATTATTACGTTCTACAAAATTATGTATGTACATTCAACAGTCTGTAACTTGATTAAAAATTTTTTTTCAAAAAATTTATGGTATAATAAAGTAGACAGAATTTTACCTACCTACCTACAAAATGTTTTTTTTAAAACTTTTCTTATGATTTTTCTTGACCAATTAGTAGCGCAATTTTGAAGCCAAACCTGATTATTAATTGTTAAAATACAGAACTAAAGATAGAAAATTTTTTTAAAAACGGCCAGGTCCAAATTTCAAGTTTAAAAGACTTTTTTATTTTTTGCGATGATTTTTCATCAAGTTCGCTGATCTGAAAATGTGCAATTTTGAGTGTGCGTTTTGGAAGTATTCCCTACTTTTCGGTGGTTTATTCATGCATTTCAGGCATGATATTATTATAATGCGAATGAATGATCATCGAATCATCGAAGAGATACATTCGCAGAGTATACGCTTGCGATATTCTCGAGAGATTTACCTGTTTGGATTTTTGATCTAATATAAAGGGCAGCTTGCAATATATTCGAAAATATGTCGATCGACTTATGCGCCTTCGACGCGGCGCGAATGTCACTATCACTATTATCAGTAATGTTCAGTCAGTAATGTTCAGTCGAATGAATTTTGTTGGCGCGAGCGAGATGACGCAGGCGCGGCACGCGGTACAGCGAATTATCGTTGATTATCATCGCGCAGATTGCAGAAACGCCATACAGTATTTACAATGTATGATCGATATAAATATTACGGAGTTGAGTTCATTGCGATTATATATGCCATGCAGTAATAAATACTTACAAAAACGTCGCCAAATCGCATGAGTTTTACCTGTTCCGTTCGGTACAGTTCAGTATCGGTAATCGATTGCGGCGCGGCGCGGCGACAACTTCAGCTACAACAATAGTCAAATCAATTATATGTCTAATTAATTGTAACCGGCAACGTCCCACCTGCGTTCGACCCAGTGGAATATAAGTATAATCGAAAATTTATATCATATATTGCTTGCTGCGAATTCCCAGTAGATAATCACGCTGAACGATCATTATGCTGAGCGATATATCACAGTTTTCTATTAATATAATCGCTCTCGCTCTGATTTGTGTATTACTTCTCGCCGCTAATCCGGGAGCAAATCCGGGTTGCTTTCCATTTTTACACGAATGATACTTATACTGAATTAAAAGATCTGTTTTTTAACTATTTTTTTTTTAACTGGTGCACATATAATAATTATTTCATCAGTTCCAGAGAGAGTGCAGCAATAAAAAACAGATCTTAGTATTATATATACTTACATATATAAACTCATGTGAATATTTTATATATTTAGTACTTAGATAATGACATCATTATATAAATTGCTTACTTTACTGACAACAACACAGCAATAATTTTATAACTTCACTTTTAATGTGAGTTAACAATAAATAAAACTCATTACCTGCAGTAAAGTTGATAAAGCACACGAGCTTGTACAGTATTAGGTCGTCGGTACAATATTATCACAATTGTAAATTCTATTTTAATTTAATGAATTATTGGAAAACATAAATATAATAAATAAAAATACAAAAAAAGAATATTAGTATTTAATATTGGAAAGATATTGAGTAAAAATATATTGTAATTCTAGGGCGATTAATCTTTGATATTAATTTATCTTCTCTGTAGCGGAAACTGCAGATTCGATGCGGCCGTGTTACCACCAGTCAGAGTATTTCTGGTCGTGGCAGTTTGGGCACCGAGCGCCCTGGTTTTATTGGGTTGCTACATGTACGTCTACCTTGTCGCGCGTGCACATGCACGTGCGATTTACACAGTGGAATTATCATTTAGACATCAAACGCAGACGTTGGCACTACCTCGTTATGGACAAACCTTAGCAGTCACGGTTGGCGCATTTTTTATTCTGTGGCTTCCATTCCAAGTGAGTGCAAGCTTCCATTACTGAAGGAATATGTAACTTTCTTTCTTTGATTTACATCACATTGATATAAATCCAAATTTCAAACTGTGGTCACAGTATTATGGAGTTACATATGTCTCGTATCCTTCGTAGGCACATTTTTATTTACTCCACCGGTACTCGCTGAATCTTTTTTTGTCTAGCTAAAATTTTGTTACTGCGCGCTCTAGATTTCAAAAAAATCTAAAAAAATTCAGAATTATTTTTCAGTATCTCTGCTACGTTGCCAAATAAGTATTTAACTCAATGCTGTTAAAACTTTTATTTAATAAAAATTGTAATTTGTGCCACACACAAAAAATTTGAGGATGAAATTTCATTTGAGTGAAAAAAGTGTGCCCCCTTACAGATGGATTAAAATCATTAAAATCTCGTCTGTAGTGTTTATATGTTACCATGGATTGACATTTTGCTGTCGCCATGTTTGCCACATGCTTCTTATACCGAAGAAATAGGAAATTTAAATCTATTATAGTGTTGATTCTATTGCTTCATATTTTTGTGATTTTATTATATATTGTATCTATCAACTAAATTACTAAACTTACGTCGTGCTTCAAATTTTGAATTTTATTACAAGACTAACATATATTTATTGTTTTATAGAATTTTTTTTTTTTTTTTTTTTTTTTTTTTTTTTTTTTTTTTTTTTTTTTTTTTTTTTTTTTTTTTTTTTTTTTTTCCTTTATTTAAATTTTAATAATTAAAAACTAACACTCTTTTTTTTTT
>Ga0157363_1001537_pt1 | contig 19332 bp, 19 predicted proteins | sample AttsexASBM1_FD_111477 | JGI IMG/M metagenome (GOLD analysis project Ga0157363, IMG submission 111477) | Fungus gardens microbial communities from leaf cutter ant in Ribeirão Preto, State of São Paulo, Brazil - Atta sexdens ASBM1 | ecosystem: Host-associated > Fungi > Mycelium > Unclassified ... | reverse complement strand
TTTTTCAATGTTTTCTTTATGAAGAAAATGTTTAGAATGCAATAATGATATTATCTTATTATTGATATTAATAGTTTCCACTAATATAGATTAACTTGAATTTCAGTTCAATTTTTTCTCTCTATTTTTTTCTAAAAAGATGAATAGTAAGTCGAATCAATATTAAGGATATATAGGTACTTAGCTACTTTTAAATATGTTAATATTTATACTTTAAATAAATTGTATATATATATATATGAAAGTTGTGTCTATAATAATCACTTAAAGTATTTGTATAAAAAAATTAGATTTTTGTTATTATTTTATAATACATTTGCATATATTTCTATTACAACACGGATAAAAAATATACTACGTCTTATTAAAATATTTTGTAACCAGATGAGAAACTTTTTGTATTTCTTCTAAATACAACATGGAGTAATTTGTAATTTTTTTCATTATTTTGAAAGTATGCATTATAATACGTTCTTAAAATGTACATTGGTGAAAACGGGTATAAATCTAATTAAAAACGGGCATAAATCTAATTAAAAACGTAACTATAATATGCTTTTTCTGAGTTTGTTGCTGCCTATCATTCGGAGCATTTGTTCCGGTCTCTTTCTGAAAAACACGACTGTCCCAGTATTCTTCCTTATCGTCGCAGTATCAGTCGCGGCTGAGGAAATGAGAGTTACCAGAGGTGACCAGAGGAGGAAACGGAGAAAACGGAGGAAACGCGGTCACGTCTCGTGCTCGTGACGCTCGCGCGACGGCGACGCTCCTGGATTGTTCTCTTTCCTCCCCACTGTCGTCGCTTCGTCGATGCGCAGAAAGCAAATCGGCGGGTTCTGCGCCGCGTCTGGGAGCGCTGCGACCGGGGCGAGCTCCGTTTCCGTGCGTTCCGGCGTTGTCCTCTCGCAGAAACTGATCGATCGTTAGCGCGTTTCGCGGCAGGGCTATTGTGTAAAAAGGACTCATGACGTTTGGGTAGTGCACGCTGAGGAGTGGACGCGTAGTTTTTCCCCCCCGAAGTTTCGTCCTCTTGTGATATTTAGACTGTGCCAATAGGTGAGTAGGAAAATAATCTGCTTCTTTTCTCCATCTGGCGTTCTCTACTTCTCTCCTCGCATGCTTTCGCTCGTCCCGGTGGAAAGTTTCGTGGAAAATCAGGTCGCGTTCCGCCATGTCGCGTTGCCGCGTTCTCACGCTCGCGTCCTTCGATGAGGAAAATCGCACGTTTCTCATTCCGCGCGTGCGGAATCGCCCGGTTTCACCGACATTCCGCCTTCAGAAAAGTTGGAAGGAATTTTCCCTGAAATTTTTCGACAGTTTTTCGCCATTTTGTCTCACCCGTGAACGAGCGAGGTCGGCCATTACGCGAGATCGTTAGCGAGTTCCACGATGTTGATCGACAACGGGATCTTCGAAGATCTTTCACTGTTTCGGGGCGACGCCCGACGCACGTGGGAGGTCGAGATTATTGCACTTTAAACAGATTATTTTCTAATAAAGATAGTACGCTCATTCTCTTTCTCTTCGACACTCGAATATATAGGTATGTTCGCGTTGCTTGTACTTTTTGCATCTACTATCTTGGTTTTTTGTTTCTTCAACGATCAAATATATATTATTTATCTCCTTTCAAGTGCAAAAATTGTTGGGGCTTTCAAGCAATGCGAACAGATCTTGTTGTTTATCTCGTAAGTGCACAAATTTTTGGGAGTTTCAAACACAACACGAACAGACCTATATAATCGATAATCACGAACGAGCGTCGCACGCGTCTTCGCACTCATGAGCATCCTCCAATGAGTCTGAAGTCGTAGTTTTAACAAAAAATCTATGAAAGAAGACATATTTATTATTTCTATCTTATTCTCATCTGTCTTTTTCGTGTCTCTCTTTCTCCTCTCAGGAATTGTTAAATCATAGCGGACAAAAAATGGCTTTCTAATGGTCAGAATTCTTATTAGAAGGTAAATGTAATGAACGCCAATTGGTAAATTGAGGCGAATTACATGAACACATTGTATTGTTTTGTATGTATACACGTAAGATACGTAACACTAGTGAGAATTGTTTGTAAATTCCTATTTCCTCGTCCGCGTAAATTGAATAACTAGGTAAGGAGAAGGTAGGAGAGGGAAATTATCAGTTTTTTTGTTATGTAATTTCAGGTCCTTGTTATCTTCTCGTGCGACTCGTGCAATTAACCGGTCGAGTTCGTTTTGTTTGTCATGTTATTGTGCCTGTTATCCGTCTCACGTGCACCATATCTACAGCGGCGCTTTCGACGGTAGTTAAATATAGAAAAGTGATCGAGGTCGCGTTATGAGAGGTTCGGGAAAGCGTCGGCCATGACTGTTACAGCGCCGGGAATGAGAAAAGCGGCGAGACGTCCGCCATGATGTTACCTGACGCTGAATTTCTAGACGCCAGGCGTTATTAATTATCTCACGAGAGATCGTCCAGTCGAGATTTTCGTTTATTGATTCAATAACGTACGTACGAATGTGAATGAGCTTTAATTTCGGTTTAACTTCTTTTTAGTTTTTATTAACTTGCTGAAAATTAGAAAAGATGAATAAGTTAACCCTTCACCAGCAATGTTTAATTTTGAAGTCAAAATCGATTTTTTAATTGTGAATTTTGATATGAATTTATTAGTTAAATTTATTAGAAAAATCAAATAAAATACAATCCAACTTTTATGATAGTAAAAACTCGTTAAACCCTTCAGAAGTATGTAAGATTTGTTCAGATTTGTATACAATCTGGAACAACATAAAAATTTGTACTGAAAATTTGGGCACTTCTTACCGATAATGTTTATGTTAATGTAAGTTAAATTCGCTTCCATTTACTTCTCATCTTTTTAGAGGTTGATTCTATCAATATAATAAGGTTTACATTACTTATTTAATCTACTGTTTATTTTTCTAATTCTTTATAGAATTCGACCGATTTCTACTAATGTAGATTAACTTTAATTTTCGATTAAATTTACGTTTCTATCTTTTTCTACTTCTTAAAATGAAGATTAAAAGTAAGTTAAACCGAGATTAAAATTATCTATATTAATAAAAGTGAATATTAAGAGAAAGACAAAGATAAATTGATCCGAGATTAAAGTTAATCTTACATTGATAGAACTGGGCCCTTGTGCCTGTTTCTATCATTGGTAGATTAAATTTTAATTTTGATTCAACTAATTCTTTTTCTAGTTCTAAGAATTAAAAAAGAGACGAAGAGTAAGTTGAACCGAGATTAATCTTGCATTGATGGAACCTAGGAAAAGACGAGTTCAGTGTAGATTAATTTTAATTTCAGTTCAATTTAATCTTAATCTTTTTTTAATTAGAACTAGAAAAAGATGAAAGGTTAATTGAACCAAGATTAGAATTACATTGATAGCAACAGGCATTAATTGAATCGGGATTGAAGTTCAAACTATCATTGATGGAGACTATGATGTAAGACTACAAAGTCGTTTTATTGCGCCTAATGGTGATGATCGAATATAATTTTGAGACAAATTTATTGATAATAAATTTCTGATAGCGGCTCTATATTGACTTCAAACATTTTTGACTGATTAGTTATCGACTGTGCATCTTTGGAGCAAAACACCTTGTATTCTTATCTCATGATGGAAACGAGTTTAAATCATTTCCGATCGAACGCTTCTCGTATGGTTTTCGATCTGTTTGCTTTGATTATCGAGCCACGATAAATACAGGTCGAAGGATCGTCTCGTGATATTACGTAAAGGAACGTAACATCGGACTGTTGAAACAAGAAAAGGGCAACAGCGATTGTCCGGTAACATTAACGGTTTCTGACTTTTATTATAGCAATTAAACGACCTTTATTGGCATTCCATCCAATGCTGGAATTTATACGATTGGATCCTATCGCAGCTTTATTTATTCTTCAGATTAAATGCGCAATAAAATAAACAACTGTGGTAAAGTATCATCGGGACGTAACGGAGAGATTCGAGCTGTACGTTAAACAACAGACGAGAAATAATAAACGACGAACGTTGCTTGTCAAGTGCGATCGTGCGGGGTTTGATGTATCTTTAAACTTTTCGGGTATCACTTTATACCGATTACCCTTCAACAAATAATATTTATATTTATAAGTGTGAGAATCAATACTGAGGATACATGATAGATAAAATATCGGGTGACTGTTGTGTCGTTTATGGAAAGCCTATGGTAATGCAATAATGTGTATATGATATTGATAGTTTTCATTGATTATGTTTAGCAGAGGAAGCTTTGCAATTGTTCTAAAATTTTTCAATCTTGATTAATTTATAAGGTTGGTTATTTATGGTTGGTTTTTCATTACTTAATAATTTGTGGTTTATTTAACTTCACTTGATAATAATGTAAAAATTGTTTTTCTCTTGTGATTATTAATTGCTAAATCTTAAAGAGTTATTTATTATAGGAACATTATTATTTAGTGATTAATCATAACTAGAAAAATAAATTGTTACACTATCACCAGGTAAAAGTTAATCACAAGTTAATCAGAAACAAAATGAAAATCTAAGGAACTAAAGACAAGAATCAACCGTTGAAGAATTTTACAACAGTTGCAAATCTGCTTTCTTTGCTGAATGCAACCATTGTTTTCTGTAAACGACCCAACGGTCGGCCGACATTTTGTCTATCGTGTGCTCTCGCCCTAAGAAACGTTCTTGAAATATTTTTAGAAATGTTCTTTTACTTTCGGAGTTAATAGTCGTTCTGAGATTAGTGCTCGAGATAAAATCACAGAATCTCTTACATAGGTCACATGTAATTGACTTTTAATACAGTTTTTTTCATTTGCTGTTTTTTTGTAATTATATATAATTAGATTGTTAAGGAATTATTCATACTCGCAGAATCATAATGTGAGATTAGTGCGTTATTAAAGTAATTTTTTTTTTATCTTTTTTGTGATTTTCCAACAAGTGTAGTAGTCGATTAGTTTTCTTTCGAAATAGCAGATATACAACAAAATAGATTAAATATCTCATTAATTTTTTTACACCTTGTATTGTTGTCAAATACAGCGAAAGTAAAATTTGAATATAAATGTAAATAAGAAGCCTACCTAGAGCACACGATGTATTTTTCTTGCTGTATTGTTTACGTTTTACATGGTACAATTCTAGGAATTTGCTAAAACGCAAGCAATCTAGCGAGAAAAAATATGTGCTGTAGAAGAAATAACGATTTGGAAATTGAAATTCTAATGTGATGTAACAAATTCGAGTTATATTGATCGTGAATTGACCGAACGTGTGCTTCAAATTTCTAAATTCGCGACAATTGATTAAAGCGGCGTCTGCACGAGATTTTAAAGCGTAAAACTTGAATTTTAATAAATTAAAAATAAAACCTGAGCTATATAATAAATTGACCAATTACAGTTGAATAAAATTGATTATGATTGGATAATTTTTAAGGCTTAGGGTTTGAGTTTTGCGTCTTAAAATCTCATTGTATGCACCGCTTGAGGTGAAATTAATGCTAGAATTTGTGCCACGATAAAATGCGAGTTGAAAATCGATAAGTACGTGTCGTCGTTGCGGTTGGGCTGTTTTTTTTTTTCGATGACTTTTAGAATGCGTTCTATTTCGATAGGTGGAGTTCGACAAGAAAGATTCGTTTTTTTCCGAGGATTCGTGAAAAGCTGGATTATATAGAGATCGTCGGACGCGCGTTTCGGATGCCAGTGAAAAATGAAATCGCGACCATCTTGACGCCGAACGTAATTCGGCCTCGCTAGCGCTCAGCAGCGTCAGTGGTATTCGCAATCACGTCGCAGTAGCGAATTTCCGTGCGACGCGCATGCGCGCCGTTTTCCTGTTTTTCCTTCTCGCTCGCTCCAAGTTGCGGGCCGCGGCTCGTAGCCTCGTCGCCTCATCGCTGCCTCGTACGTCTGCGCCCTCGAACGGCTGAACGGCAGTTAACGGTGGCCGAACCGAGAAGGCGTTGAGCTACGCCATTGTTGAAAAGGGCAGCGCACGAGGCGGACGCCGGGCCTGGACTCTCCACGCTGCTTTACACTTTTCACCGACTCCATTGCTGTGATATTAGATTGTTTTATATCTCCCTTATTAGGTGAGTGAGTACGTATATAAATTCCCGCGTGATATAGGCGAGATGCGTCTGGTCGACGGGAAATTAGCGTCGAGAATGCGGGGACGACACGACATGACACGACATGGCGTGGCGGGGCGGGTCCGTGGAATGGCGAGTGTTTTCGTCGCGATTTTATCTCTCGCGATCCATTATCATCGTTCGTGGCGATGTTCGAAAACGAAGATTAACTGATCTCTCATCCGCGTGTAAGTGGCGTAGCGTTTGCGATTTCATTTGCTATTGTCCAGACGCGACGCACGAAACCGCGAGGATTCGGTCGGAGCACGAGTGCGCGCGAGCGCGAAGCGGATCGATCGGCCGTTGCTTTTCCGCCGCGAGCTTTCCACTCGCCGCCATTTTGTCCCGGGTCCGACCTCGCCGACCGCCATATTGGCGTTCCACGTCTCCGGCTCTCGCGGTTTCCTCTCCTCTCTTCGCGAGGAGTGAGCGGCTCGCGTCGCTGCAAGATGGTTCCTCTGCTCTCATTCTTTCTGTCCCACTTTTTTTTTCTCGTGCCGTATCTCAACGCACGCTTGATACGTGGTCTGGAAAAAAATGTCAACTTGTTTTTGTTTCTTGCGCATGCACTCATACTCGGCAATGCCTGATGTAACGCGCTCTCTCTCTCTCTCGCGCGCGCGCGCGCAAGATAACAATATAAATAGATTACGCAATCCCGCAAGCGAGGAACAACTCGCATCTTTTTTGCTCTTTTTCACTCCTTTTTTTTGCTCCCTGCGCAGCAGTCAGCACCTTGCGACTGCGTAGTGCACTCGCTCCAGTCTTGCTGCGTGTGCGGTAACCTCACCTCACCCTCCGTCATTCCCCACCTACATCGCTCGCGAGCCGCGTGATCGATTTTCCGTATTTATTGCGCGCCGCTAATGTAAATCGCGCTGACGTAAATCGGGTTAGACCAGTCCTGGTTTCGCTCGTTGCCGCTTCGGCCGGTGACGCGACGTGATAACGAAAACATCGTGATAAAAATATGCGATTCGATCGCGAATTGGTTTGGTCACTTGTAGTGAGCAAGTTTTTCGTCATCGCCAATCATCGATAACGTCGTACCGTCTGCAGGTAATCACATGTTTTTTTTCCTTTTTTTTTTCTGTTCTTGGTATTCTTCGTTTTCGATTGGATTGTTCTGGTAATCGCGTAACGTTACATTCTCTATTGATATCATTTAAAAAGTCGCCACACATTTGAAGGTTCCGTATATACACTGCTAGTATTGAAAATCTGTTGTGCACGAGTGAGCTCTAGATTTTCAGTACTGATAAATGTATATGGTCCTAATAAAAGAAACAGTGTGATAACTACCTCCGAGAGGGGTGAGGGGGTCTAGTGGCGGCGGTGGTACCCGCAGCAGCCGCCCCTGAGTCCCAGGAGCCTCCGCGCGATCGTTGTGCAAGCGGTACGCGCAGCCCGGACGTCGCGAGTGCGCGTGCGCGGTGCTTGCGCGTCCTCCTGCATCATCCCCACCAGGCAGTCCATTACCGTTACCAGACACGCACAAAGGAAAAGGCTAGAAGAGCGATTCGACCGACGCATCGCTCATACGGCCATTTTGGAAGCTTCGCCGCTTCGTTACGGAGCTTTTGCCTCCGTCGTCCTCCCGCGAGGGCCGCGTGCGAAGAGAGAGATAGAGGGAGTGAGAGCGAGACGGGAGAGAACTGTCGGATTGGTACGAAAGTCGAGAGACGTACTTTACCGGGTACGTCGTTCGGCTCGATGTGCGCGATAATAATCGGTCGCGGGAGGACGAGATAGCGTCGGGTCGCTCGGTCGATCGATAGTACGATTAGGAGAAATAGTGCGAGAGAGAGAGGAAGAGAGAGGACGACTCCATCGGCAGGTTTCGCACTCTTATGTTATCTGATTTTACGTTTGTGATACGATATGTCATTTTTCACGCTTGTTTTCTCATCTATGCAGAAACGAGGAAACGAAGCCAGAACTACCATGGAGGACGACCAGCAGTTCTGTCTCAGGTGGAACAACCACCAAAGTACGCTCATACAAAACTTCGACACACTCCTTGAAAGCGGGACGCTGGTCGACTGCACCCTGGCGGCGGAGGGGAAGACTCTCAAGGCCCACAAAGTAGTCCTCTCCGCGTGCAGTCCATACTTTGAGGTAAGCAAAATATTCTGTTATTTATTACTATTTAATCCTACATTCCTCTTTTCCTATCTTCCTAGAGATATTCTGAAGCGATTCTCTTTTTCTCAAGATACTAGATCTTGTAGGTCTTTTTTATCTCCTTAATATTTTCTTTAAATTGATATAATTGAGCAAAATTCTTTTCTCTTTTACATTGTAATAATAAATTTATAGATTATTATTGCGAATATTTGAAAGTAGAGATATGATTAATATAGCAACGATATTTTAGCAACGTGCGATAATTTAGCAACGTTGATACAATTTTAATGATTTTCAATTATTATTTATTAATGGAAATGCGAATTACAATTGGAAGAATTTTGATTCAAAAGAATAATTATGAATGTTACAAATTATATTAATAATTGTGTGCTGGATGAAGCTTTCCCCCTTTTATTTCTTTGTTCATTTGGCTCGGGTTAGATCAATACGAAATGTTGGGAGGGAGTGAGATAGATTGTTGAGAAGCAAAGGAGGGTGGGAGGAAGGGGATCTCAAGTTGAAACAAGATGGCCGTGCTTGTTGAACGTTGCCTGGGCAGAAGTGTAGGAGGTGAAGTGGGGGAGAGTGGGGAGCAAAAGCCTGAAGCCCCCTCCTAGGTCCTCTTGATCAATACAAGGAAAGCAAGATGGCTGATTTCCAGGGCACTTGCCCTGGGATTTTACCCTAATATGGGTGGGGATGCAAGAGCGGCTGTTGCAATAATTGAATGCTGCTCTATGAAAATTAATATGCTCGAATTGTATGTGCCTGTCTGTAGATGTTAGCTCGTCCCAGATGCGGCACTTTGCATTTTTAGCTGTAATATAGGATATATGAGAGATCAATATTTTAATGCTGCTAAATAAATACTTGTGCTTATGCCACGTAATCTACGAATAATGTTTAAACTTGTAGAAAGTAAATATTAAATATAATATCTACATTAAATATAAATTAGGAAAATAAATTATTATATATTTGTAACTCTACTATTGTACTCGTTTGTCTGAAAAAGATTATGTATTTTTGTGTTACAGTGCCTCCTCAGCGAACACTATGACAAGCATCCAGTGTTTATACTCAAAGATGTTAAATTCAAAGAACTTAAGGCAATGATGGACTATATGTACAGAGGGGAAGTAAATATTTCCCAAGACCAACTGGCAGCACTCCTCAAAGCCGCCGAGTCTCTGCAAATTAAGGGCCTTTCGGAAAGTAAAACTGCTGGCAGTAGTAAGACGGAGTCCAGGCCACAGAAAACCGTCTCACAACCAACAGCACCGTCGTTAGACATTCCACACGCGTCTTCCGGTCTGACGATAGAAAAGAACAAAGTTCCTAGGCAGAGTTTGGCGCAAAGTTCCGTGGGGGATATACCAGAGGATACGGCTAGTCCTCAAGTGTCGAAAGGGTTGTCCTCGAGGTGAGTATTGGATGGAGAATAATTTCATTATGTTGTTTAGATGTGAATGTAATCTATTCGTTTCAAAAATATTGCTAATTTTTATGTTTTTTTTTTTGTTCCTACAGGGAAGGTTCACAAAGTCCAACATCAAGAAAAAGAAAAAGGTTTCGAAGAAGAAGTTTAACCGAAGATAGTACGATAGAAAATCAGGATGCATCGAATTCCAGCGACATGCCTCAGCAAATGGGTGTACCGGCGCTTGGTATCGCGCCAGTGGCAGACGAAAAAGTACACGCAGACCCAACAGACTCTCTCGGCAGGTCAGCTTTAATGACGCAGTTGACGAAGCCTGCCGATGAGATGTTACAGGTAAAATTGTTCTACGAACAATTTCTTCCGTTCTCTCTTTTTTTTGGGGGAGGGGGGGAGGTGTGCCAACGTTCTAATAGAGGCTGTCGTTAAAAGCGCTGTTTCTTTCGCTTCGTTGGTAAAGAAAAATCGTTCTCTATTCTACTGCTTTGGTTTTACCTTTTCCTTACCGCTGCAGTGTGGAAACGGTTCGAGACAATTTTCTTTTTTACGGATTATGTTTTGTTTCATAGAGATTCTTTTAAGATTTCTAATCCGTTTTTAATATTCTATAGCTGCCACTCGAAAAACCCGAGCCAAATGATAATCTCATCGAGCCAAAGTCTGAATACCTAGATGACGCTGAGGAGGGTGTCGAAGACCTAACGCTGGATGAAGATATGAATGATCTTAATGACATAGAACAGGACAACAATCGAGCTGGACCGTCCCATGACCCCGCCCAACACCCCGGTAAGTTTCAAATAATGTATTCGTTATTTATAATTTATTTTTTTTTTATCGTAGCGAAACGCAGGGTTTTTTCTCACTTAGAGGCAATGTGAATTGTAATATATGCATTTAAACTTGCGCATCGCTAAGTAGCGTTGCGCATGTAAAAATATGAAGTATACGTAGCGAGTAATTGCATTTTGTATAAAATTATATGCTCTGAGAAAGAGTCAACGACATTAGCGAATCTTCGATCCAAAAAGTTTATTTGGATCGAAGCAGAGCTTGACGTCTTGTACGATTGGATAGTGATTCTTGAACGGAAATCTCGGTATTGCTGGATCGCGATAATCAGTTGTTTCTCTCTTGATCGCAATTAGGAAGGGCTTGTGTACGTTGAACGAATTAATTTTGGTGTCGCGAAATCGTTTCGTTGTTTTGTTTGTTATCTATTAAAACGGGACGTGTAATAAATTGGCCGACACTAGCTTGGGTTTCCTCGTTGCAGGTGGGGGGGCGGGAGCGCGGTCTCGGTCGAGAGGGAATTTCGGTATTGGTGACGATGGTGATCGTAATGGTGGCGGTGGTGCCCCATGGGCTTCCCATTTCCTCGAATGTAATAAAGTGCCAAACATGAGACGGCCGCGCCCGGACGCTGACGTAGCCGCGTTGCTTAAATCACTGGCGAACAAGCAGGGCAGAAAGTATAGCTTAGACTCGGTTAAAATGTCCCTGGAGGCAATATTGCAACAGGGGGTTAGCACCACTCAGGCATCCGAGATGTACGGCATTAATCGCTCAACATTGCAGTTCTATTTGAAAAAGTTGAACGTCGTCAGGAGGAGATGGAAACACCAACCTTCTAGTCCAATCTTCACCCCGGTCCAGCCTAGACGGACTTAGTGTGTAACACGCGCGAATATTGTAGCATTCTATGCACCGTTCTTTTAGCGTCGAGCCCAATCAATGGCGGTCATTAACATTAATAATTACTATATAGTTTGTTTGAAACAGACTGATCTAAACTCACTCTTAGATCACTTAAAGATCGAATATAATTCTTATAACATGCACATTGCCGAGACTTTCTTCTGTTTGCATGTTAACATTACATTTACCCGGGAATTGAAATTCCGACAAGAATCACTTCTAAACTAGTCAAATTTAATGATAATTCTGTAATACACACGTGCAATTTCAAAGTACGACAAGTTGATGTACAAAGTTATTTGAACTTTAAATAGTCTGAATCTATCAGTATTATTTGTCTATATTTCTTGAATGTGTTACGTGTAAACTATTTAAGCCAAATTACTTAAAATTTGTGTGACTTCTGTACGTATGTATACGAATGTATGTGAGCATGACGATCTGCGGGGCGGATGTGTATGATATTTCACGTAACTTGCCAAATATTACTTGCTGTAACGAGTTATGAATATAGAAGAATATTGTATAATATAAATGTATTTTAAGCACTCCCACTGTATAAGGGAAATGTGTGACTTTTCGATTGTGAAACCCTGAGTTTTGCTGCGTTATTTCTTGGTCGGTATTACATATGTGCTCCTATATTTTTGTTCCCCTTTAAAAGAGTTTATGAATAAAGTACCTTCTTCGTTCCTAGAATAATGTTTTTATTATTACTTTCATCTGACATGTTAATTGTGTAAATCACTCGAAATTTTCAAAGGATTTTTCTGAGAACATTGCAACTTGATATTAATTGAACAGTTTTAATTCAATTATAAATTGAGGTGTGTCAAAGCTCTCAGTTTTGTAGCGATATCTTTACTCACGATTTATCTTGTAAATTTTTAATTAATGGTATACAACGTCGTATCATGCAAAGAGTAAATATTTAATAAAATATTTATATTGAGATTTATTGGACGATAATTTATTTTAGCAGGTATGGGCTCATGGCATGTTACCGGTGACCGAAGTAATGCGGGGGGTGTTGTGGGCTCCGTGGCAGCTCCCGGAACGGGAGATGAGGTTTTCCTCGCAGCTCAGGAGGCCGCACAGGCTCATCGCGACTCACAAGGTAGGCTCAGTGGCTTCATGTTTCATTTGCCTCTTGCCCCCCGTAACAATAGACACTCGCATAATTTGTTCTAAATCATTAGAATCCGAGTTATTTGCATCACTGATAAAATGCAAATTTTAAACAAATTTATGGCCATGTAGAATAGAAACGCGCGTACTCGCGTTTGAATGGACTCGAGAATATGGAAAATTTTTAAGATAGAAATGATATCTTTTTCTAATGTGACAAACCGACAATGGCTCATTCACAAGCGCCGAGTACGTTGATAAAAGTTTCGATGACGTGTTGACACGCGCGCGTAATTATATGTGTCTATTGCGCAGGCGGGGCGGAGCTTCTTTTTCTTTCGTTGTTGATAACGTGGTTCAACCTAGATTCCGGTGCGTTCAAGTGTAGCACGGTCTCTGAAAGAGCTTTTTATTTTCTATCGGAGCATGTAGAGCTTTCTGTTAAGAATTCTTAAGTTCTTTCTCTTTGTCTTTTTATCTTTTTCCTTTCTTAACGTAGTGTCGCGACAAGTGAGACTTGACGTAAGACGAGCCGCACATGCGTTCGCGCGTGCCTTTTTTCCTATCGTACAACAATCCGTTTTCCATAATTGGTTTCTCGACATTTGTTCTCTGTCGTCTCGTCTTCGTTAGCCTCGCAATGCGCGACTCTACGGCCTCTCTCTCCTCCGAAAGGAGTTACGACATCGCGAGGACAGCCCGCAGGGAGAACACGAGACCTCAATATCTCGTGTCAATTTCGCGCGTAAAAAATCTACAAAGAACGATTACAGTTAGTTATACTTTATCCGCGACGATAGTTACATGCGGTTTCATATAACAGTAGTTACAGTAAATTGTAGATAGAAGTAACATCGCGGAATTTTGTAGTATTATTTTTACATAAATAAAGTATACTCAATGTTGATGAAACAACATATAGAAAGAGATACTCAAGATAGGTGGCGCTTACGAGAATCGAGAGATTATAGAATCTTTTACTATATATTGTACCTTGTTGAACGAAGTCTAAAGCATGGACTATCGATTATTTTTTAAGCTTATCGATCTTCTTTCAGATACAACGAGACGTTTTTATTAATCAAGCACCGTGTTATTGATAATTAATGTCAGTAAGAATAATTAAAAATAGTTATAAACGGAATCGCGCATCATCGATAATTGGAAACATGTAGGTATAAAGATCAATGAGTATAAGGATTGAGTAGGATGTCTCTCTCGATAGTCTCTCTATCTTTGAAACGGGTTCGTTTCGTTCACGTTCATGAATTTTTCCAAGTTGAATAATGCATTGCGTGATAAATTCAACGATAGGGATTTCGACACGCGATTGTTTTTTATATGAAATGACGTGGTATATGACATACTTGTTTTGATGCGGAAACACATATGAAACATAACTCGCTATTTTATAGTCTGATTTCATTCGCGGAAGTCGTGGCTCAGCGATTAAATAACGAAGGAAATTTCGGGACGTATCCGGTTGTTCCTCTGTTGCTATGGGAAATTGAAGCTGGAGCAACGTGAGAGCTGCTTCTCGGTGGGTAAGAATATAACGGGGCTTGTGCGATCGAGCGAGCGTGAGCCAGCAATCTCGCCTTGGCTCTCTAATCGGCGTTACGTGCCTTTCATGAAATTTGATACTACTATATATATTGTAGGTGACGTTGAGCACCTTCGACAATGATCATTTTACGCTGATTCTCGGCACAACTCGGAAGTAGTCGTTTCATAACTTGGGCAGTTACCCGACTCTAGTGTGACATCACTCGAATTTCTAAGCGATTAGAAATTGCGTCGTTAGAACATTATTTTTCCTCCTTCCGTTATTATATTCAATGGTTACATTTGCGTGTGATTTTCAATCTGCGGAGAACATTGACGAGCTACTTTCAGTAAGATCGATGCTGATCTTTGGATTACGTAAATTTTTATCCCACTTGAGACTCTGTATCGATATAATTTTTTAAGCTATTTCTTTTTTCAATTTTTTATGCGTTCTCATAGTCATCTAATTATTACTAGATGACTCATTACTTTATGTGTCATATTTAATTGCTCTTAGGATGTGTGCAAAACGGATTTAATTATTTGAAGACCGAGTGAATCTTTCAAATTAATTTTTTTTCAGATCTCTCGTAGCGGACACGAGAAATCTAGCTAATCATGTTTGTGTAGTATAACAGGCATGTATACTTAATGCCCGGTCGAGGCATTCCCACGAACGCTCACCTGACCTTGAGGCCACGTGAAACTTGGAACGAACGCGCGTGGTAGGGAAGATTTCTATCGAAAAAGACAGAAGAGACGACAAGAAGCGAACTTTCTGGTGACGAAAGATATGCGTACATTCTTCTATCGCGATGTCAATTATTTGCAAAAGATGTCGTTTCGAAATTCGCAGTCATAAAGAATAACGAAAAATCACTTTATCATTTCACGATAGATTTTACGTCAATTTGTAATAAAATCAAGGTCAAGCGATTATAGTTTTTGAGGAAACTTTGGTAGAAACAGCTATATTACATATATAATACGTAACATTTAACGTGATTACAGTTTAATAGTTACGTTTATCGTGAGCCGGCGAGTGAAAAATTGAGATTATGAAGAGATAAATTTTCTGTTGTTTAACGAGAACGCGTTAACGAAGATAAGACTAAATAAATTGAACTATCTGTTTACTGATGACCCAGATTTATCGCGAATTCATGTATAAGTGCGTTGAATTGTTATATCAAGGCGATTATATATATTACGTAACAACAAAACGGAAAGACTGCTGTACAATTTCTCAGCAGTACGATAGGTTACGATAGTTTCATCAGTTTTACCATAACGAAGCTAATAACAAATTATATCACAAGTATCTAACTTTATTAGGCATACGTAATAAATATTTTTAATAGATTAATTTCAACAAAAATTCGGAACGAAGTTTCGGCTAATTCCTTTTCCGTTTGCTCGTGAGGAAGGTAATAAGAAATTTTTGTCGGTTATTTCGGTTGGTTGGCAATGCAAGTTTCTTGCCGAGACGACGGAGACCAGCTTGCTTGCATCTGCTAATGTATGATGACAGCTGCACACTGAGCAGCTGATGCAGCCGGATACCGGTCGCCCCAGATGGTTGAGCCGGAAATCGTCCGCCCGGCGTGCCGTATCTTTCGTGATCGGGATCCCTTTACAAATCGAAATATAAAATTATCGCGTTTATACGATGCGATAACAATTCACTATAGAGGGACAATAAAATTCAATTTTCCTTTAATTTTCGTTAGAACAATCGTTATTATGAAAGAAATGAACATGAAGGGATAATCTTTGAAGGAGAGACATATTGAGAGAGAAGAATAGCGTAAAAAAAAACAAACGTTTATATATTTATTAGTTTAGATGAAGAGGTAGGAAGGTTTTTTAGGCATTTAGATCGGTTTTTTCGTTAGCTTTTAAGGTATATGATCGCCCTAATGCGGTGATCCAACGTGGGAATCAAGGTAATTTCGGAGAGAGAGGAGCGGCCTCTCTGTCAATGCTAGCGTTGCTAAATCTCGAATTCGTACTCGCGATCGCGCGGTTCCTGACGTGTTACTCGATGACGGTGATTCTTTTCGCGATGTCGTTACGCGCCAGGTGCCCGTGGAATCGCGAGAGTTATCATTTGTTAAGCTCGTTACGGTAGACGAATATTGCGTTCTGCCTCCATTTTTCTTTGTATATGCTATGTCAGAGTGTGTCATGTGTCGCGCGCGATACACTTTCAAAAGAAAGATTGGACAGATGCTCGCATTGATAGCGAAGGTCGTTTTTTTTTTCAACGTCAGAGACTTGTTGCCTTGAATCTAGTTTTTCGTACCATTCGAGGAAGAGGGGCTGACACTTAAAATCGCACTTCAAGCCATCGCGATCGAGATCCTTCGTTTAGGCTCCTCTGCTCCACGGAAAACGCGTCTCTCCGTTTTTTTTTTCTTTAAATTTTAGAATTTCAACATCAAAAGCTCTCTCACACATTTTGTTATCGCTTCTTGCATTCCGTGTATTTTCACGCACGTTTGTTGGTCTAAGAGTTTTCGTTTGTTCCATGACGAGACGCCGAGTTCGCGACCCTAGGACCGGAGTTGCGCCACGTTGTTCGCAGCGCGTAGATTTCTCTTTTTTTTCTTTTTTTTTTATTTCTCTCGTGGAAATTTTCTGTCGCGGAAACACGCGAAAGCGTTCCGGCGACGAGAGAAAGGGTAAAGGTAAACGCGTTCACGCTTGTCCGAAGAAACGATCACCGAAGACTCGAGTTATCTTCGGCTGTTTCTTCTGGCAACAGTGAAACGATTGCGTTTACCTCTGCCAATCCGGGACGAGAGTCACCCTCAGATCCCAGATAATAAAAAGCCCATTGTAGCCGTGACGTGTTTTTTTTGTTGGTGCGAGAAAGAACCGGTACATGTACATGTAACGAGAGCGCGGTGTGTTAAATCATGAACAGAAGTCGAATTGAGCAAGAAACAACTTGCCTGAGAATCGCGTGAGAGGACATATAATACATCCTGTATTCTCGTTTATCGCGGATTGGAACAACCGAGTGAGTTGATATATGGCCAGTCGTGTGCGCGAACTCTTATAGTATAATTCTCTGCTCTCTATACCATTGTCGTCCAGGGTGATGTCTCGCGTTTTCCTCTTTCCTCTCTTTCCATTGTGCACGACGAAGAAGCGCAGGGAGCACGGACACCCTCGCTTTTCTGCCTGCCTCTTCCTCCTGCCCATGTCTTATTTATCTTGCCTATCTCTTTTTTTCTTCCTCTTCTCTTTCTTTTCGAAATTCGCGCTTTTCATACGGCTGGTCGTAAGTCGCGAAACCGGCTGGCCGAAAATCCGCCTCTCGCTCGCGATTCGATCGATCTCGCTTTTCTCAAAAGAGGGATCGGCGAGGTTCATCGGCGTCTTGTAATGTTCCTCTCACGCATCGCGTACATTCACACGTTATGCGTACTTACATTCACGTTGGGTTGCGGCTCTCTATAAAAACGCGGTCCAAAAGAAACGAACAAAAAAAGCACGTTCCACATCAAGATCTTGGTCGCGCAAGCGCGCGCGCACCAGGATATGCAGTACGATATAACGATGTGTGAACAATTTATATATTATATATTCATATAATAATTTTTTTTGTCCACTCCGTGTATGCGTACACTCGATAGTTTTTAACCCATTTGTGCCATATATATATATATATATATATATATTTACATATATATCTTTTTTTTTGGCGTAATTCGTCTTTTGCATGCCACGCTTCCTTCGGTAGTGTAACTATACACCTTAACTCTGCGGAAGTGTGCAAGCGTGACGGCGTTCAGCCGGACGTATCCCGTAGCGAAGTGCATGGTGATGGTTATGGAAGTTTTATTATCTATGTACGTGAATGAAATATATATAGGTAGATCATCGCGAGACGGGATCCGCAACGCCGCTCATGCTCGCACACATTCGACAAATTCTTTTTTTTTTTTTTACTAACCCACGTGTACATAACTCGCTTTTTTATCGTAACGCATAAAACAAACTATTTAATTAACCTGATTTACATATATATCTTATTATGGTTTCTCATATGTGCATACATACATGCGTCACGTATGTATGTATACATATGAATGTTCGGAAGAAAGGACTCCATATAGTATATATATATATTTACACTTATATATACGTCGTATATATATATATAATATGCTTAACATTATTTATATAATACTATTTTCTATTCGATATATATCGCTATATATATATACATAAAATATTTATAACGATTACGTATAGACATTCACATCGTTGTCATTATTGTTCATGGTATTGTACTTATTCGTTATTCGATTCTCGTTGTGTTGTTGTACCATGCCATGTCACAATTTTTCTCTGTAATATTCCTTTTTTGTGTTTTTTTACCTGCCCCAAGTGTTTAGGAATGATGAGGAAGCGCTCGAGATGAAGATGAGAATGCAGAAGAAGAAGCTCACTGAACTGTTACGATCGAGCGATTTCTCGATCGGAGCGGTTCACAGAGTTTCTTCAGAATCCACGAAGAGAAAGAATTCGATGTCGGAAGAGAGAAGAGAAATTTGCAAGCTTGTCTTTTGCACGTTTGCGAAGACCAGGAGTGGAACTGTGCTTTCGTAGATTTTTTTTCTGCGAAAGCATTCTGATCGCGATATGACGCGTTTTAATCTTTCGAATCTCTATGATCTCATTTGAAGCTTATCTTTATGATGCTTTCACTCAAGCGAGCTAGAGTTTCAAAAAGATAACATGAGTCCGTAGGATCCATAGATTTCGAAAAATTAATAAGGTATTCAAGTGTCAAAAATGTACAGCATCTAAATCAATATGATTTGGACATTTACATGTGCATCTTTGGCATCGAATATTCGTCCGTTTATTTTTCGATAATTTTAACGGAGCTTTCATGATTTTGCAGCGTACTGATTTTTATTCGAGCGACCTTTTTGCACAGAATAAAGTTTGTACGCTCGCGTCTTCTTCAAGACAGAAGATCGAAGATGGCAGCGGCATTAATAACTGATAAAATTGGTAAGGATACTTCATGAGATAAAACAGGTAATATTTGGATCAACATAAAAAGGTAATATGGTCCGTTAGAAGTACTAATTAACCTGATTATATTATATTATAACTCGTAATCTCGTCTACGAAAAACGCTATTTATTCTTACATATGTCTCGAGTATACATGCAAACTTAACGCACATACGTAATTCATATTTCATATTTG
>Ga0157363_1001536_pt1 | contig 19349 bp, 11 predicted proteins | sample AttsexASBM1_FD_111477 | JGI IMG/M metagenome (GOLD analysis project Ga0157363, IMG submission 111477) | Fungus gardens microbial communities from leaf cutter ant in Ribeirão Preto, State of São Paulo, Brazil - Atta sexdens ASBM1 | ecosystem: Host-associated > Fungi > Mycelium > Unclassified ... | reverse complement strand
GTTTGATCTACTCGAAGATTTAATACGATTAAAATAATAAACTAATTAAATAAAATAATTTATATTATTATCTTTTGGAAACCAGGTAAATAGTTAGTGTTGTAATTGAGTCAAAAGAACATTTTCTTTGCTATACAAAACACGGAATCTCTATATGTTACTTATTGAGTGCGCGATGATTAAATGCTGGTCGTTGACACAGCGGTTACTATGTCGACAAGGACTTCTTCATCTCTGTCGGTACTATCGTACTCGTATTACGAATAATCGTCGAGAGTGCGCATCTAGAGGAACGATGCGTAACCCAACACGCCCCGCGAGGGGGAGGACTTGAGGTCACTCAGACGAATGGAGCATTGCATGAACAAGAAAATGTTGTGCTGCGAAGAGAAAAAAAGGATAGACGCTTTATTGAAAGACGCTCTGAAATTGTATCTCCAAGAGCATCTCGAGAGCTGCAACTAATATACGGAAAGAATGATTTTGCTGAAATATCTAAAAATTTATTTAGCTATAGATCTGAAAATAATTTTATTTGAATCATCAAAATAATTATGTAGAGCGCTGAAACTTTTGCAGGAATGTTAAAATTTTTGTTCTGATTCATCGTATAATGTAAATTAATATAAAGTTCATTAGTGTATTTATAAATATTGCGGACATAATTGCTTATTTAAAAAAGTATCATTTTATTTATGTATTTCTTTTTGAAGCAATTATGCATTTTCTTTATACTAATTGAGTAATTTATCTCATAACTTTGTTTAGAAAAGTATTAAGGTACAACTATCAAAAAATTAATAGTTTACGTCTTTACAAGATATTTAGTATTTTATGTCAAAATGTGCCAGCATAGAATATAAAATATGTTGTATTTCATAAATTATTGATTTTTCGATAACTTTATCTTAACTTTTATATGTGGAATAATGAGAGAATTATATTGTGTAAAAAAAATTATATAATTCCATTAAAAGAATGACTATATGACCTTAAAAAAATTGATTTTTTAATTAAAATTAACTTTACTAATATTTGCATCCCTTCAGACTGTATAACTTTATTTAATCTGAATTATTTTTCCATATCTTTTATATTTTTCGAGATATTCAACTCATTATGTTTTAAATCACCCTGTATAATTTAGTTAATATTACAAAATGTTTTTGTAATTCAATGTATAACAATGAAGAAGTCTTGAATATTTTGTTTGTATCCTGATATTTTAAGGTTAATAATCTGAAATTGGTTGCTCAAGAGTAATCTAACTCTAATTATCATCAACGTTTAAGCGTTCTACATGATTATTTTAATGATGCAAATTATTTTTACATCTATGTCTATATATATTTAAATTTTTTAATATGTTAGTAAAATTTTTTCCAGCATATACGTAGAAAAATAGTTATAAAGAATAGGAATGTACCGAAGCGTAAAATTACCGGATATCGGATACCCGGCGTCACATTGTTTTTGGATATAGGGCAATTATCCAGCTGACCACCGGATATTTTCCTGGATATCCTATCGGATATCTGGAAAGTGGCTTCTAAAAGAAGGACATCAAGGAAAAAATAGTGATAATTTTCTTTATTTTCCTTCAATGTGAAAAAAAAGAAGAAAGAGAAATGAACTATGCAAGAAATTTGCTGAAAATTGCTGAAAGAAAAGAATAAAATTCTGCATTTTTAATGATGCAAATTATCAATATAAAATTTCAACTGGATACATATTACTGGATACCAATGATATTCGGTTATCCAGCCGAATAGTAAAAAAATGCCGGATACCAGATATTTTCCGGATCTCTGGTACATCCCTAAATAGAGAACACAGTACAAATCACATAAATATTCAAAGTAATGCGTGAAAGAGATAGAAATAAATTTGTATAATATATATATATATATATATATATATATATATGTATATATATGTATATATATATATGTATATATATATATATATATATGTGTGTGTATATATGTATATACATGTGTGTATGTGTGTTTATACAATATATTATATAATTTATATAACATATAATAAATAAAAACATATAATAAAGTTGAGGAAACGATAAAAATAAATGTCATGCTATTTATATAGTTTTTATCGTCTTACTCTCTCTCTCTCTCTCTATATATATATATATATATATATATATATATATATATATAAATTAATTGTGTGAAGAAAATTGATATTTATATATCTCAAATTTAAATAACTGATGACAAGGTCCTAAATCTCAATGACCAATGAATTCTAACTATAACTGTAGAAAAAGATATAACAGCATATATAAATGGTTTAAGTGATAAGATGACCACGAACTTTAATAATGGGGATATTCTTGGATATAGAATGTTCTGTTACACACTTTTATAGACAAAATAAAAGAAGAACAACAAAAGGAAAGAAAAAGAATCATTTACATAACAATGATACTTTGTTGAATAAAAGCGTATGTTTAAAAGCGAAAATCTTAGTTTGACTTTTATATTTTTCGAATCCTTACAAAACAAACATTTATTGTCACGAAGTGATAAAATCAAAAAGTCAAAAAGATCAATTATCAAAAATAATAATAGAAATAATAAAAATAAAGACTACGGAGATTGTGAAATCAAAAGAGATTAAACATACAGTAGACATTAATAATACTGATACCACAATGATGATACCATTTATTATTGGAAATTCCATTCTTCACGTTTTAACAAATGTTAATAACGAAGTACGCAAATGTTCCAAGAGAATGTAAGCGAGTACAAGAAGATGATTGTTAGCGAAGAGATTACAAGAAGAAATATAGTGTAAAGTGAAAACTATAAGTGATATATAAAAATATTGGCAGAGAGTGAAAGCCAGGTCGACGGTTGATCGCGGCAGATAAATGCGGAAGACCGTGCGACGGCGTGTGCGCCACAAGGGGTGGCGAACCCCCTAAAGGACCCTCGGTACATGGTAGCGGTGACCTCCCGCCGCCCCTCCCTCGCGTCTCCCCCCCGCCGACGGCCTTCGCGCGCGCGGCAGTCTTCCTTGCAACCCCAGGTTGTACGTCCCCCTCTCCACGACGTCCTCGTCATCCCTGCCGCGACGGCAACGGCGGCGCACGATCATTGGTTCACAGGTTCACGCAGGCACGAAGAGGTACACGCAGCTGCTGTGCCAGTGTGCTCGCCACCTCTTGCGCTGCGGACCGATCAGAGCAAGAGGCCAGTGTTCGGAGTGGTGCCGCGAGCGCGGGTAAATTTGCCGTCGCCGCCGTCATCGTCGTTATCGTCGGCAACGTCGTCATTTATCGTCGTGGTCATCATTATCATCGCCGTCTTCACCGTTATCGCTACATTACGTCGCCCTTCGTTCTCGTTATCTCTTCACATGGTTCCAACTACCCCTTGCTTCCTTTATTCTCGTCTTCCTAATATATACGCGCTCACTTCCGGTGCCAACATCCGTCGTAAGAAGTGAGTATCACGCGTGCTCTCTTTCGCTCTTGCGCTTTCCATCTGCCTAATAGTATCCTCCTCTCGGTCCTTCTCGCGTTCTCCACAGTCCACACGGTGTTTCTTGCCGGGTGTCGTGTACCTCTGCGATGCCGGCCGGTTGCGCTGCCGGCTTCAATAACGCCATCTTGTTGGTAAATGGGAATAGCAGCCGATTGTCGTAGCCGCGACGTTCACCGAGGCGACACCTCTCGCGGACGTTACGCACTCGATCTTCTCCTCTTCCTTCGTCTGTCGTTGTCTCTCTAACACACATGCTCTTCTCTCTCAGTCTTTCGCTTTTCCATTATCGTTCATACTACCCCTACGACACCAGTTTTCGATCATCAATTTCGAAGTTCAAAAGTTTGAGTAGGGTAACGAAAATGTCTTTGACATAATTGTTCTTCAATTATTCTCTCTATACCTGATTCAATTTTTATTCCTTTTCTCTTTTTCTTTGTTAGATTTCTTTGTCAGGAAAAAAGAGGATTAACAATTCCCCCACTGCGTCTTTTCCATATACAGGCTACCAAAAGGGCCGTTGCACGTATAGTACGACCCATTTAGACGAACCATGATTGGCTCGAGTGTTACTCTCACGCTTCCCTCGATGACCAGTCTCACCCAGACGAACTTTCGATTTACAATCAGTTGGAATAGAGTATTCATCAGAGATACATTCTCAAAGCTACCAGAAGAGGAATCGCATCCGAGGACAGACGAGTTGGCGGCGGTCGCTTATCATTCACCATTCGTCATCAATTAGTCTCGCGTGAATTTCGGGGGGGATCGTCTGTCGACCACCGCCGTTCGCCATCACGTTCTTCCGTTCTCCGCGCTCGTGATTGTGCGTTTATGTGCGCGCGCGCGTATGTGTACCACGCCGGACTCAGTCGTCGCTTTGTCCTCCTGCGCTTCTTGATAGGCCGTTCTCGACGACGATAAGAGGGAGATCGCGCCGTTCAGGATGCCGCAGTGCGCGGTGGCCACGTGCCGCAACAGCCATCGCCGGACTCGCAAGCAGTCGGTGCGATACCACCGTTTCCCGCACAATACCGAATTGCGCGAGTCATGGGTACGTGCGTGTGGCCGTGCACCTTTGGCAAATGGAGAACCACCGTTCAACATCAAGACAGCGCGAATCTGCTCCCGGCATTTCCTAGAGGAATTCTATGAGGATGAAAGCAGGGAGCAGATCATGCAAGGCAATCAGAAGAGGAACCGACTGCGCTTGGGCGCGGTACCTACCATAGATGTGCCAGTATTAGTAGAACCTTGTTTTAAGTTGCTTCGTGAGACAGACAAGAAACGGTCTGCAACACGTGTTAAAATTTCGAACATCATGGCGGTTTCTAATCGACCGGATACTCGACAACCCTATAAAAGGACTCAGGAAGACGAAGAAGACGAAGCTAGCAGTGAAGCTAAGACGGTTTCACCTGTTATCAAAGAACGTGCTGAACAAAATCAGAAGAAACGTCCGAAAATGAACCAACAAGAATGTTTTCTAATGGCGATCGGTCTTGTACACGTCAGCAATGTATGGTGAGTCATTTTAAACGCTTGGCCGCCATAGGCTCATGGCTTTTTATTGCGATATATATATATTATAATAAAGCAAAAATATCCGTAACATTATATATACATCTTATAATACAGCAAAAAAATAGTTTTAAGAAAAAGATATTAAAGAAAGAAAAAAATTTAAGAATACTGAAAAAAAGTGTTTGATTTTAAGATATTAAAATATTTTATTCTTGTATCTGTTTTTAAACACTTAAAGATGTTTTAGTTTTTAAACTTTTTTATCTAAAATATCTTTAAATGTTTAAAAAACGAAGATAAGAATAAAACATTTTAATATCATAAAATTAAACACTTCTTTTTTGAGTGAAAACTCAATGCTGCTTTATATATAATAATATTTAATATTTGAATTACTATATGTTAATTGGTTAGTAAAATCTCATTATTTTAAGTAATTTTATCGAGTAATTTTAAGTTGTAATGATTTTTATTATATTTTTGTAATATAAAAGTTATCTTATTATAAAATGATATATATAATTTTTGCAACAATTATTTATTTATTTACTCATTTTATATTGTATCTTAATTAATAAAATATTTGATTCTTAATAAAAATTTTTTTATATTTATTGCATTTAGTACAGAAAGGGAAGCGTCTCACTTGACTATCAGCTTGGAGCTTTTCTATTGCGTTCGGGAATACACATCGAGTGTTTCCAGATATCAATTTATCCTTGTTTAACATTCGATGAATAATAAGGATGAAATGATAGCTTGGGGCTCTTGATGTGTGCCAGTCGCAATGGTCAAACTATATCCACTCAATCACCAATAATAGAGTTGCTGTCCTTTCTCTTTTCCTCAGAACCATCTTCTTTTTCTTAGGGCATTCAGGACCGTCCAGGGGGATTTCCAAAGGCATCTGGGTATAGTTACGAGGTTGTAGATAGTCTTCTACAATTTTTCTTTGACTCCTCCCACGCTATTCTGTATTCTGTACATAAATTATATTAAATATAAATAGGTGTAGCAATCGTATAAAACTATAGGAAATAATCGCAGTCAAATGTGAGAAGACTGATCGACTATAATTGGTCAATTTTTTACATTAAATTAGTACTACTAATGAACAATTAGATGTGAAGTAATTATTTGTTGACTGGTCTGATTAAATCAATTTTACTAATCTATACGCATACAATTTTTTATATGCATCTGGGATTGCAAGAGAAATGCCCGGAGTTTTTAGTCTGTAAATTTTAAAATGTAAATTTTGAAAATCTTGATATGGTAATAAATTATAACAAAGAATCACTAGTTGTTTATCGAAGCCATTGTATAGGACGTTACTTTTAATCAACACAAATTTTACATTAAATTTTGTTTAATTTTAATTAATCTTATCATTTTGATACATAATATCTTACCGCATACATATTATTTTTATATTTAAAATTTGATTTATAAATCCATAAAAATGCATATACACACATAGTATTCAAATGTAAAATACCTACAATATTTTTATGGTCTTTTATCGAATATCGGAGTAAAGTATGAAAATATAATTATATATTTATGTTACATTTTCACAAATTATATTACAAAATCGATATGAAATATAAACAATTTTAATAAATTTATTTATCTAGGTTTTATAACGCTTGTATCTGAGATAACAAAAATATGAGCAACTTAATAATTTTTTAATATATCGTAGTTTTAACATGTCCTTTTTAGACTCATAATTTAAAAATCAGTAATATATAATAATATATCTTAAAAATAAAATAAAATTATTTTTCTCCGCCCTCTGCAAATTATAGTTTATGTTATTACATTGTTCTATTTTTTTCATTTTTTTATTATCACTCTCGTGAAATGAGCGCATACAACTCTCACGCTGAGAATTATGCACGCGGAAGAAGATAAGATATTAAGCCTCTGTGCGTTAAGCGAGACATCCGAATTTGTTCATTGATACAATAATTTTCCCGGCATTCGATCGCTGGGAGGCGTTCGAAGGAAATGTCGTGTTTCTACTCCGAAAGCTCGACCTTGGAAATACGAAGCCAAACTAACATACGTGTCGAGAGGAGTCCTTTATTCTTGTTATTCTTATTCTTTAAACTTCCGTTCTCCAAAAGACCTACGTCTTTTGCCATGGTTTATTTATTCGGATATAGTTTGATTTTTTTTTTGTAACTACTGTTTCTGTCAGTGAAATAATTTTTAAAAATTGCGTATATTATATGAAGAGAAGTTATAGGAATCGCAAATAAAACACAAATCTTTTGCTCAATAGAAATCCTTTGCATGAAATTGTCCTTCGGGGAAACAGTAGGCTTTTCGCTGTAGACTTGCACTCGCTTTTTGTTGTATTCCGTATGAAAGTCTATTGTGTTTAGAACATCGTCGAGAACGATGCAAAAATGATAATAACGTGGAAAGTACATCTTAATGAAATATAAAAGACAATGAAATATAAAAGACCTGGACAGATATTAATTATTCGGAATTGTTCAATTATTTCCTAGATTTCTGTTATGTTTTCTGAAGAAGAGAAACCAAAATAATTCTGATCGGAATCCGAATAGTTTCATAAGTGCTATAATAGGTAGGCTGTATAGGATCCGAGACCTGTTCTTTCTTTATACTTAAAGAACTTAATGAACTTTTTGCACGGTTCGTCTTTTGTCTTTTTCTCTCTAATGTGAAAAAAAAAGAAGAAAGCTAACACAATGCAAGAAGTTTAGTTTTAGACTAAGAAAAAGAATAGGTCTATAACTCTAGAACAGTCTACAGTCTATTTGATTTCACAATTTTTTCTAATGTTTGTTTCTGAATTCAAATTTGAAAATTAATGGTTAAATTAAAAAAAGAAAATGTCTGAACATCAATAAATATACTCAATATGAACTAAATAGTGCTTTTTCTTTTTTCATTCGTATAAATATTTTGACAATGTTTCATCTTTTTTTAAATGTTTATACATATTTTTCTTTTTTGAATCTGCTCATCAATTTTCTATTTTTTTTGGATTTAGAAAAAGATATTAAAAAAAGATATTAGAAAAAGATTGTAAAGCTTATACAAGGCTCAGTAATGATTTTTGTAGTTTTTTCTAAGCGTTAAATATGTAAAACTTGTTTTTCATAAGGCATCTTTGATACATCGCTCAATACTATCCAATATCCTGTATGTCTGTAGCACCTTTTGTTTATCACATTATAAGCTACATTATATATGAAAATTAACTCATTTCATCTAAATCCAATTTTCCATATAATTAGTGCAGTATTTGCAATCGTTATGGTGATGAAAAGATTTAAACATCACAAAATAAACCGTGATGTTCCTTGTTATTTATGTAAAATGTTGATTCACGGAATATGCGAAGGTAACGTGTTTTAAGTATGCGTGGAGAACAAGATTACCAATTACATGCACATAGTGAATTTCTGAAAATTCTGACCATTTTAACGATGTAAAATTAATTTTGTATATTTTTGTTGTTTCATTTATTTTGTTTTGTAAGATTTAAAAAGTTCGAAAAAATCAATTTAGTAGATCTGATCTTTGTTGCTGCACTGGATTGCATTTTTTATCTCGCTATCGCAGAACTTTAAATATGTCTATTCTATTTTAAGTACAATAAATGTATACTAGTTCAGTTATAAAGAACAAACCTAACATTGTTGCATTTCTACATTTCCGAAAAGTCCTGTTTATAACGTTTAAAATACAATTTTTTTCTTTTATCCTATAAAGAAGGGTAGATAAAATAAATTACCATTTATATCTATCAAAATCGGGTAATTATACATTCCTTAATACAAAGCTTTAATTTTAATAAAAATGTGAAAGGAATTTATTCTCTGAATAAAAAACAACATTAACCCTTAATAAACACTTCAAAAAGTGTAAAATTGAACTAAAGAAGAAACTTCAATTGTTTATATTTTAGAATTCAGCCAATTGTTTTAAATTTGGATTTTTTAATTTTTGTTTATGATTTGAAAAAAAATTCTTTTGGATAAAAAATTTGTAGAAAAATATCTGTTGAAAAATTTTTACGGAAATTATGTACAAAAATATCTGGCGAATTTGATAAACTCAAAATATTAGGTGTGGGAAAAAGTTCGTGGCGATTTTCCCGTTACATCTAACGGGAAATATTTAATATATTATAATTTATGTATACATAAATATAGAATGTAGTCCTAACACTAATAATCACTTTTAATTATTTAGTTATTTGAGGATAATATTTTCCGTTGCATTTGCTTAATGATGCATAATAATAAAGCAGTAATGCTTAAACTTGGCATCTTTTCAATAGCATTTTGAAATACACTTTGATTAATGCAGTTGACTCATGTTACTATAATTTGTTGCATATAAATTGTGTGATACGTCTAGTCTTACAATTAGTCTTGAATCCAAGATCGTTATTGGTGCGCGTTATCGATAGCGAAAAAAATATTATCGCTTGTGCTATATTCTAAAATAATGACATATGCAAATACAATCTTACACAAAGAGTTACGTAGACGGCGATAACGAACACGTAGTCAAGAAATTTAAAGTTTAAAATGAAAATATTTTGAAAATACCTTACTAAAAAAATTACAAGATGAAAAACGAGATTCTTCTTTTCAAAAATTATTAAAATACAACGAACGGTGAATTTATTATATCCGCGGTTAGTACATAAAATGAGATTAAAAATGAGCACCATAATTCACATCGTGATCATCGTAACGAGTAGTAACCAATAGTAATGAATTGACCAAATATAGGAACAACTTGAGGGAAGCCTTCTAATTGGTCCAGAAAGTTTGAAATATTCAATTGTCACGTGGTCAAAAAGAATGCTCATAATGTTTTGTTGCATCACTATCAAAGCTTCTATCGATATTTTTATTTACGCATAACCTAAGATCATAAATTGCAATTGTCCTTCTTTCGTCTATTCTATTTCTCATGATATCGGTATTTCTTGTAGAAACAAACTGTGTTTAGAGTACAGATAAGACAGGATGAGATAAGAAAAAGAAAGAAAGAGAGTGTCCAAGTGAGAGAAGGAAGAAGGGAGAGTTTCTCAAAGATTCTGTACGTCCTTGAGCATTCAAGGTCTTGAAAAATCATTTAGCTCATGGTCTCATGGCAGTTGACGACTGGTTTTGGGGGGAGGGGGGGGGGAATTTGAAGTTGATACAGATCGATTTTTATAATAACTTTTATGATATCTTTTAATTTATTCTAGAATGCTATCGCTATTGAGTGATGTAGTATTGTTATTGATATATAAATTTTTAACACACAGTTACACATTTTTTTTTACTATATTTTCTTTACATCATAATATAATTCATCTTATTACGTATAAAAGTATTAAGGTATAATTATAAAAAATTGAATAGTTTACGGGATATTTAATATATTTTTTGTTAAAAAAAATATGTCAGAATAAAGTATCTCTCGTAAAATTACTAATTTTTTTATCTCTACTTTAATACTTTCGTATGCAAAATATTTAGAAGAATTACATATGTAAAAAAAATTATACATTTTCATTTTAAAAATGACTATGACTTTTATGATCATAAAAAATTGAATTTAAAAAAATAAATTTTACTATTATTTGTCTCTTTAAATCATAAAATTTTTGCCTATTGGGTTGACATTTTTTGGTGATTTATTTTAAGTTGCCATATTGTATATTAGTATGAAGATAGATAGACCAGACCAACTTCAAACTTTTCTCTCATTATTCATACTTAAATTTTGGCTCTTCATTCACTATGGTCTTTAAACATATAAAGAGTCTGCTAAAAATAGGAGAAAGCATGAAGTTATTTTATGAATGTTTGCATTTCTGAATAAGCTGCTATCTCATTGTATTCACGTTAGACCCGGAGGGGTTACGATTATGTCGACTTGTATGATCGTACCATGGACTTTGATGCGACCGACCTAACGATCGATCGGGCACAAAGTTGAACAGCCATATAACTCGTGAAGGATTGCGACATGTTTCCGCAACGTACTTTTGCTCTCTTGGTTTATTTAACGAAATCACAATTACATTTTTTTACCTTTATCTCACTTACATTCATAAGGATATTGCTTATCTTTATTTAGTCATAATTTAATTGTCTAAAAAATATTGAATAAAGATTATCGAAAATGAGTACCTAATTGCGCCAACTACAACAGGTCTTAACAGATCTTTGCAAAAATGCAATTAAGTTGGTAGAAATTTTTTTGATCTTTGTAATCGACCTTCTTGTAATGCAGTAAGTTTTTAGAAAGATGATAAAAATATTTATATGGTTCCAGGCATCTTCATTTTTATAAAAATATATTTCTGTATATTTAATCATTAAAATTGTTTTTTGTATACAAATTTTATGAATTCTGCTAAAAATTTTAAAAAATTATAATTAATATTAAAATTTAGGAAGTAAAATATTCTAAAATATTTTAACTTCGCAGAAATCATAATGCATTTATATATACTCACATAACATAATATAAAATATAAAATAAATATAATACATTGCGTAATATATAATATATTAAAGAAAAATAAATTTTTGAAAACAAGAATTAAAATATACGAAGATGAAACTACATAAAGACTTTAGAAATAATATTGTAACATGCGCAGGTAAACTGTACCTGGAATCAAATATTCCTACTGTTAGACCTGAGATCTTTCTAGAAACTCGCATCACGAGAAGGTCGATTATGAAGGTCAAAAAAGTCTCTGCCAACTGAGTTGCATTTCTGCAAAGACTTGTTGATGGTTAGCGCAATAACTTGACACACCATTATTAGTTATTCTTTCACGATAATCTTTAGACAATTATAACAATATATAATATATTTATATATGCCAAAAAAACTATTTTTTTTATATCAAAATTCATATTTTTTTTAATTTCGATCAAAATTTACTTGATTCCAAATTTTAATGAAAATTCTATATGAAAATAAAAAAAAGAGAAAGTTGGCAATTTTTGATTCAATTCAATTAAAATTTTTTAAGTTCTCTAAGAGTAAAGATAAAAAAAAAGTTTTTAAAGATAAAAAAGTTTTTGGAATATTTTTAAAACAATTCTAGAGAACACTAAACTTTTCTCAGAAATTAATTTGATATTGATAAGAAACTGAAAATTAATAACAATTTTCGCAATAAAAAACATGAATGTAAATAAAAAATTGATATCCCATATTTTTTGCAATCTCATATTTCTATTTTTATGTATTTAAATGCCAGAGCTTTTTTTTGAAACGTATCAAGATCTCCAAGCTTATGGAAAAGAGCCAGGATTCTATAAATTAAATGAAAATTATGAAAACGATTTGTTAAATTTACAAAAAGTGTTGCTACGGATTTGTTCTCTCGTGACTTGAAATTAGTTCATGAAGATTCTTCAAAGTTATGGTTGAGCGATTCGAAGTACATTTGCCGAGGGAAAAATAAACGAGTCTTTTGTCGTTAAGTAACATGGCGGGGATCTTCGTACTTGAATCTACGTCTCGATCTTTAAACTGGCAGTCGGGTTGCAACCTAGCGTAACCTAGACGTGGCGAAGCGCACTCGTGGTTCACCAACGCGCTTGAGAACGCGTCCTTGACGCTCAGGGACATCTCGGGCGTGCGGGACCGCTCCTCCGCGCGAGTGTCTGCGAATTAGGTCGAGACGACGACGACGAGAACGAGACTCGGGCTCTCTCGTAACCGATTCAACGTCCATAATAATAGCATGACTTCGATCGCTCTTCGAGGTTTCCCTCTTTGCGTTCCGCGCCGTCTCCGACAGAGATAACATGTCGACAAGTGTGACATAATTCTTTTTTCTTCTTCAAGTATAATGCCCTGTTGCGAAATACAGCATGTCGCTGTTATGATTTGCCTTTATCTTAGGATTGAGTTTTTTGCGAATAAAAGTTGGCAAGATAGACAAACACGTGGTTATAACGTAGGATGTATGCGAAGAATATCGTAATCTTCTTTGGAATGTTAATTGAAGAACATCTTGGATTTTGTGCAAATCATTTTCGATTTATAATTCTGAAAGGCTTATATTATCGAGAATCTTCCGGGTTACGAATAAGCGATTTATTTTAATTTATGCAAATTGTGCCTATCTGCCTATGAAGTCTATTTCCATCATGATATCTTTAAGGCTGCGTTCTAAAATTCGACTATGTTAACCTGAATATCCTTATTCACCGAATGTTGAACAAGGATAAAATACTTGGAGTTTACGCACCCCTAACTGCTATAGATTAGTCAAATCGAAATCTCAGCAGGGAATTATTTTTTTCACCGAACTTTTCGTATGACCTTGAAATCGTACACGATACACCGTTGAGTGCGCAAAAATTCTAATTTCTAAAACAGAATTTTAGATGAAAAATCAAATATATTTTTTGTGTTTTGTCAATTACATTTAAATGGTTGTTTTAAAAAACCATTATAAATTATAGTTGAATTATAGTAATCAACTATTTTTGCAACCATTTTTATAATAATAATAATTAAATTAATAATAATAAAGGGCTCTTTATAACAATAAATAATAAATACAATATAGGGCGAGTAAGAGTCTGATATATAAATTTATATTCAAAAATCAAAAAATTACAATTTTAAAGTTATTATATACTAATCGATTATATAACTTTAAAATTGTAATTTTTTGTTTTTGAATATAAATTTATATGTTGGACTCTTACTTGTATATTGTATTATATTGTATTATTATTTATATTATATTTATTATTTATAATAACTACAATTTTTGGATGCCAATTATATATGTTCGTGAACAGAACTATGCGCAAAGTTATTACTGACATTATAACGATAAGCATAATTATGAATATATAACATGTAATTATGATCACAAATGTAAAAAAAATTTTCAGTATATCTATTGGAAAAAAATATACAATTGATTTTTAACGAGTAAATATGTATATTATTGTTAAATATTTATAAATAAATAAATTAAGCGAATAATAAAAATGTGATAAACGAAATTTAAAGATAACATGCAAAATTTAAAGATAACAATTGATAGGGAAAAGTAAATACTGCATTGAACAAAAGAGCGGCAACCTTTAATAATTGCTTTGTAGCATTTTCCTAGCAAACTTCTTTTATATTTACAAAGAATGTAATAAAATTTGTCAATTTCAACATTGTTAACGGTCAGGGAAAATCGGGAAACAGGAATTTTTGTTTGTTTCGCTAACAGTGCTGTTAAAAGAGCAAAAGAAAACTCAATATGAATAAAAAAAAATAGAAACTTGAAAAGAGGCTATTTAATTAAATAAAGGAATTAAAGATGAATAAATTAAAAATTATCTCTGACAGAAATCAAGATATATCGAAGAAATAGATGAAAAGATAAGTGCTGCCCTTTCAAAAGCACAAAATTGAAATTTTAAAAACATTTAAAAAGGTACCATAACAGTTTTATGTTATTTTTTATTTATTCTTATTATTTTTATAATTTTTATAAGTTTTAGTTTTATTTTATTTTAATCAGGAAATTTTTCTAAAAAGTGATTGGGAAAAGTTAGAAAACTTTTTTTTTTGGTTTTGCTAACAACTCTGAATTTCAAGTTCGGATGACAGTACGACTTTATGGAAACTCAATATAATAGGGATATCGAAAATCGCGTTCTTCTAGATGCGCATTCATTCCCTATGCATATCCCTTCTGTTCTTCCTTGTCGAAGGCGTCCCGAAGGTCCAAGATATGCGTCATCATCCATGCGTAATAGACATCCGCTTGTGCAATGATGAAGGCGAAACGCATATTTTATATCGCGCGTGCGCCTCCTCATGAGGATATGCATTCCTGACTGTTTAATACGCTGACCTTCTTCGAGGGCCAACGCTGCTCGAAAGTCTGTTTCTTTCCTGAGAATCGTTCTCTCGTCCCTGACACTCTCTCCTCGCTTTTACTCGCGTTTATATCTCGCGCTTTACCTTCCGCCGTTTATCCTCGCGTCTGAACAGCGGAGGCGCGACAAACGTAATTCCAACCACTGATACGCGCGGACATGCATAATTCGTCACAATAATCGCCACGTAACGTAACACCTACTATGGTGTTTAATGCGTTTCGCGATCTCGCTTGCGTTACGACAGCGAAGTTTAATGTTCCAATATCGTCTTTTTGCTCGTGCAGCTTTTGAACTCTACGTTAAATATTTTTGATATCTCGTTTATATATGAAGTATTAAATTCACAAATAGACTATAGAACCAAGCACTAGTTTCCAGTTAAATAAATACGAAGTTATTACGTTGAAATAAAAAAAGTAAACGACTATACTGTGTGAGGTAACAATTATCGTAGAAAACTTTTCTAGTATACAAAGTAATTTATAAAGTCCTTGTGCAACTTTTATAACTTCCATTCTGTATCTGAATAAATCTGTAAAAAAAAAACCATGTAGGAAAAATTAATTTAAATATACATAGGTATTGAAATAAATTAATGAAGTTAAAAAATTTTAAATACAATTATAAGTAGACTTGTTTTCCTGCTATGCAATTCACAAAACTTTGAATGTCTCTCTTTCTTCTTTTTCTATTTCTATCAAAAAATTTTGAACTTTTAAAAAATTGTAAAATGTTTGATTAATTCTTCGAAAATAAAAAAAACTTGAGTATTTTTGTAACTTAAGGAATTTTGAACATTTTACGATCTTACAATGCTGCAAAAGTATCAGTATTCTAATGACTTAGCTTGCAATGTAATTAAAGGATAATATGCTATTAATGGCGTTTTATTAGGTGTTTTATTACATGTCAGATGTTAGATATTTATAGGCAGGAATATTCATCAACTTTAATAATAGTAGTAAGTGCAAGTAAAATATATTTTGAGAGAATTCTAATTTAAGACTTAATTTAATTACGGAAACAAAAAATAATAAAGATAAAAAAATTACAATTAAGGCTATGAAAGTATGCGTTGATTTTCCAGGATATTTTTGTTCATTGAGAAAATACCGAAACTACGTTTAAAAGCATTAATCTAAATATTTAAAAATCATGCATTATGCACCGTTATACATTTTTAAGATATTCACGGAATTCGAGACGCACGAAGCTAAGAAGCGAAGATAAAAAGCTTACAGTATTTAAGATTTATTAAGTTTATTTCCGATGATACGTAATATTAACAATTTGAAAGTCACGTAAATAAATGAACTTTTACGAAGAGAAACTGTGAGTGTACGCCTCATAAAGCTAAAAGTCCGCAAGTGAAAGAGCTTCAGTATTCATCTCTGAGACGTCGGTCTAAGAAATTTCGAGGCGCACGCGAAGCTAAGAAGTTAGAAGTTAATCGAGGAGGCGAGGCTACGTCGGCTTCGTCGTGCTAGGTTGCAAAAGCACCGAGGGAGGAGTAGCGACTCCGAGACGGCCGGCTTGGCGGCGAGGCGACGCTCGGCGACGCGTTCGTCGTGACGCGGCAGTACACCGGCCAATCGCGAACGCGCGAGAACTTCGCTCTCGTAGTAGGTGAACGGTGCGGATAGAAGAGAGTGAGAGCGGCATGCCGTCACCGCCGTCGTCGTGGCCAAGGAGAGGAGGTAGGTAGGTGGCCCGTTGCACTCGGTCGTGGAACTCTCGACCCCGATACCGCGCCGTGGTCGATGCACGTTCGCGTTCCATGGCGTCTTCCTCTTCGTCACAGCCTTGAGAGGGAAAGAGACAGACTTTCGTAAGCCGTTCGAGCGCACCGCGAGGACGTCGATCGAATAGAACGGCGTGAACGTCGCATCCCTTCATAGACCTGCTGGGAATCGAGACATCTTCCAATTTCTTCCAAGGGAATCACCTCGCCGGCGAAGATTGGAGCATCGAACGACGTTGTTGTGTAACGTCGTGGCGCGACCTTTTATGACCTCCCTTACCGGCTACCTGACGAGTGCGAGGACGGTGGTGTTGGAGGGAGCCCTCCCGTGAGACCGACAGACCGACCGATTGGCGGATCAGTCTGCATCCGCCGTAGAGTGTAGGCGGAAGGTGAGAGAAAGGAAAGGAACGTGGTCGGTGGAGGAAAGACGTTCGGTGAAAAGTGCAAGTGGCCGTGGTTGCTGACGAGAACGATCGCCTGCGTGCGTGCATGCGTGCGTGCGTGCGTGCGTGCGTGCGTGCGTGCATGCGTGCGTGCGTGTATTCTTCATCGCGGATCTTCCGTCCATTCTATCTCGCTACGCGCGGGCGTACCGCGGCTCATTAAAGATTACGGGAATGCGCGATCTGTGTGCAAGAGAGACGCCGATGTTGGGCGCCGCTCATACTTGTCGATGGATCGCGTGAACAGTTGTGCGTAAACGGTTGTTGCGACGGATCGTTTCGGCCTACTTATAACTGCTGCAAGTTAACTTTATGCTTCCCGCTCACAGTGCAGTTTCATCGACGACGGTCTAATAATAATAGTGCACGACCGCGGCGCGAGAACGATGCCCCCGAAACGTCGTGGGAACGTTTTAATGAAGATATAAATTACGCCGATATATTTATGTATAATACGCACATGTGTATACATCGAACAAATTGTTTTGCGAAGAAATTGGAGGCCGCAAAGTGACTGAGGCATCAACATCGTGCAAATAGCTTTGCAAACTACAAACAATCGAATGCTTTTTAATAGACTATTTCGACATCACAATTCGCCGGTGCAACGTTCGATATATTTATTTGTCCATGTGCGTTATTAGAGTTGTCGATTTGTTGGACTTTCAAGAAATTGTACAGTGCTGTGGAATATATTTCCTTATTAAATTTTCAGCCTGCGAAGCTTACCATTGGATTGGTGAATGTGAGTTAGAAAATAACATAAATTTACTTATCCTCTTTTAAGCCCTTTTAATGTCCGGAGCACGATTGCTATTTTTCGATTACTGTTCCATTAAAAATTGACAATATTCTTGTCAGAGATCTGACCGGATTCTACCGGAAATTAACGTTTTATAGTGGTCTTCTTAAAAAAGGATTTTTCCTTTCCTCTGGTTTTGAAAAGAAATCTCCATGCTAGAGAGATTTCTTTTCAAAACCGAAAGAAAATGGAGGAATATATATAAAAAAGAAGACCGTTATAGGAGTATACCACTAGAACACTCCCATTTAAAAGAAAAAAAAAGGTTTAGGGCGGTTGTATGACCAAAGTTCGTCCATATTACTGAAAAGTTGGAGATTCGTTCAAAAAGCTGGAGTCTCCGGTCAAAAACCGGAGGAGTGGAAACTCTTCAAAGGAATTTTTTTACATCTTCTCTAAAGTAAGAGTTAAGGCCGATGGCTGATTTCTATCCAAAAGGGTATAAAAGGAATAGTCACATATTAATGAAAAATGCTATATTCAGTTAAGACGATTTTTCGTATCTAATAATAATAATTTGAATCAATTTTGAACTGGAAAAATTTATAATTTGTATAAATTTACAAGAAATATTATTAAGCATGAAAAATCACTTTGACCAAATATAGCATTTTCCACTTATATGTGTTTAATTCTATCGGTCGATTTTCAGTAAAAAGGTATAATGTTTTTTGTAGATTTTGACTTTTCTATTTATTCTTTTTTGGGCAAAAATCTGCTCTTTTTTAGAAGATGAAAGATATTTTTTATCCATCATTTTTATTAATATTATCATATTTATAAGGTCAAAATCTATAAAAAAAACATTGTCTTTACTTAATGTCTTTTTGGACAAAAATCGGTCCTTTTTTAACATCTTCCTTTCCGCTCCACTCGAATCATTGTCAAAAAATTCATCACCGTCGTAAGAATCTCCGGCCATCGAAAATGCAATTACAACGAAGATCTTGTCACCGCTTCGTCGCTCACAGAATATCATATTTTTCCTGTTTTGCGTGCTTTCGCAGGACTCCAAGAAAGTGCCACCCACCGAACGGTCGCGCTTTCTCCCCTCGCTTTCGCTATCGCTATACCACGGAAAGGTAGGAAAGTTAATATTCGCGCACGAGAGACGACCGGTTGTGAAAGGTAGAGCACGGCGGCGAAAATACAGGTATTGTTTTAAACGGACGGGGTCATTAACCGCGACTCGCGGTCGGTACGCGAAACGTTCCTTCGCGCGACGATAGAGGCGACAATTTGCGCGCACATTGCACATGCACGTACAATGCGTCTTGTGATGCGCGTGTGCGCGCTGGTCGCATCGATCGTGCTTTGTGTCTTTTTAACAAAGTCTTTTACTTTTATTAAATAGATTAATTTTATTAATCCTCGATTTTACTCATTTTTTTTACCTCTCTT
>Ga0157363_1001535_pt1 | contig 19349 bp, 7 predicted proteins | sample AttsexASBM1_FD_111477 | JGI IMG/M metagenome (GOLD analysis project Ga0157363, IMG submission 111477) | Fungus gardens microbial communities from leaf cutter ant in Ribeirão Preto, State of São Paulo, Brazil - Atta sexdens ASBM1 | ecosystem: Host-associated > Fungi > Mycelium > Unclassified ... | reverse complement strand
GTGAGAAGGAGGCAAGGAACTTACTCAAAAACTTTCAAGTGGAATACCTGAGATCTGCGAGGGATTCATGAATCATACCAACCTGAACGCTGGAAGTAATACTCAATTCTTTGCCCTTCAGCCTAGTGATTATCAGTATAACAAAATAAGCAGCATACAGAATAAAATGTCAGGGGGAATGGAATGAAACTAGTCTCAGTATTCTCTTTTACATAGAATCTTTAGAAAACATCAGCTGAAAAAAACCTTCAAGATTTTAACACTAGCTAGGGAGGATTGGCAAGAGTCCAACTTTCTAACCAATTAAAACGTAGACAGATGGATCGGGAATAAATGATCGCTTTAGGGTAGGCACTTAAAACCAATTCCTGAAACCAATCATCAAGAAAGCCAAGAAGGGGCTAGCCATAATTTTTTCAAGCTGAGGTGCTTGCTATATCAAGATGCGCAAAACTCCTGATCAACAAAAGAATCAGGCACCGCATTTATTCAAATAGCAAAGCAACTATTGATGCACTTGCAAAGATCTCTACGGAATTGTCCGTCATTTGGGACTGTATGCAAGATCTTGACAAATTACAGAGGAAACAAATCAAGTTACCCTAGTATGGATCTATGAACATCAGGGCATATCTGGCCACGGGCTAGTAAAGCTGGGAATGGATTCGTAAAACAGATTGTTCCCTTTATGCTAGGTAAAAAAATGATTAAAGAAATGTTGGAATGAGAGCAAATTTAACTAAACTCCCGGAGAGAAGTGAAAACGAGCAACTAATGAAACAATCTGGCCAGAACAAAAGAGCTGGCAGGAATGGAAAGAAATAAACTGAGAATGGGCATAGACCTTTTCACAAGACATTGTTTCATATACCATATGTTCCTGATTATGAATATATCAACAAATATCACATGTCGCAATGTGTTACTATAACATTTCTAAAACATAATTTTGTTTAGTGCATAATAACTATATAATAAATTTAAAAATAGATTTCTGATCATTGAGATGAAAATTTTAATACTAAAATATTAAGACTATAACAATTTTTTAATTATAAACATTTAAAATTAATAAATAATATCATTTAAAGTTCGCGTGTTCAGGTATGGTACAACAAATTCCAATGCGAACTTTAGATAATAAGATTCGCTTAGGTAGTAAGATTAAGTTCTGTGTTCATAATGTTAGAATTCGGTCTGAATTGTCAGTTGTATTGCCAATCAACTTGCTGTTTTTCCGTAAAAATATATTGATTGGCTATTCATTTCTGAATCCAAGAACTCGGAGTTCTATCATGAACACAAGGCTTAATGATTAAGAAGATGAAATATACAGCTCGATAGTAATGAACATAATCCACATAATCTAAAACTTCTTCGTATCAAAGCTGCAGCCATATTATTTTTGAGCATTTGGACATAATTCTAATTGGTCAAGTCAGATTACTGCGCTTGTTGATATACTTTTCTTCTTACATTTTCTTCTTACATGATTTAGATTATATATCTGATAATAAAAATATGACATGTCATTAGCTATTGTTATTAGTTATTAGATATTGAAAGTATTATGACGATTTTATACTAAATTTTCATCTAATTTCCATAGGATTTACCCGGGAACATAAAAAAGATCGCTACGTTCTTCAATAAGACTTATAGCGATGAACAAATTGCCAAGTTAGAGGAGCACTTAAAAATAGAGAATTTTCGCAAAAATCCTATGGTGAATCAACCTAGTCCTGATACTGTAATACCATCGGATGTATTTATTCGACAAGGAACAACGGATGGTTGGAAAAAAATGTTTACATCGGAAATTGAAGAAAGATTTAACAAATGGATCACTGATAATTTAAAGGATACGGATTTATCTTTTCCAAGTTAGATTTGTTGCACTAATAGTTACATGAGCAATTATATAATTATAATTTATGAATTTTTGGCTTAGTTACGTTACAAATAAACAGGATTACTATAATAAAATCGTAACAAAAAATTGTAAAGCTGATTTTTATATTTTGAACATTCTTCTAACAAAGGAACCACACGTAGTATTTAATTCTGATATTAATGAAACTTTGTATATGGTACATATAAATTACATAAAAAGATGAATTTAGAAAATATTAGTTGCAAACATCGGAGACACGGTTTGAAAGGTGAAACCCCTTGTAAGTAATGCAAATTTTAGCTTCTTTCGTTGTATCTTTAAAACTATTTGATATATCAAAAAATGTTTTATACAAAACTTTTACAATAAAATTCTTCTGTTCATCTACGTCAATAATATTTTTGAAAAATAAAAATAATTTTTTTTAATTAAAAAAATTGTTTATTAAAAATATTATTAACATAAATGTATAGAAATAATTTTATTGTAAAACTATTGTATAAAACATTTTTTTGATATATATTTCGAATAGTTTTCGAAACATAATGGAAAAGATATAATTGAAAACGCTTTGCCACATAAACAGAGATTTCTTTAAATCGTTTTTTCGTTGCAACGGATAATTTATAAATTTATCTTTTTACAATATATATATATATTGGGAGTATAAATTAGCTCGGTCTGTTTCCCTAAAGATGGCTCCAGCTGTTGTGAATGGTTCATAGTGACAGCTGATTTTGACGGTTTTAGAGAGGTTAAACATCTGCTAATAATATTCAATTTATATCGCTTTGAGTTTCATACAAAAACCTTGATATTTACTGTGTTTGAAATGTGAATTTTGTGTTAACCAAGCAGCATTTACGGGAGCTTTTGATTTTCTGCTTTAATTGGAAGAAAAGTGCGGCTGAAGCACATCTAATGCTTGTCGAAGTTTATGGTGACACTGCTCCAACTGATAAATCACGTAGGGAATGGTTTCGACGTTTCAAGGATGGAGATTTCAGCGTTGAAGACAAGCTTCGCTCTGGACAGCCAAAAAAATTCGAAGAATTAGAGGCATTTGAAGAAGATCAGAGTCAAACGCAAGAGGAGCTTGCAGAATCATTGGGGGTAACTCAACAAGCTGTTTCTGTACGATTGAGAGCCATGGGAATGATTCAAAAACAAGGAAATTGGGTGCCTTATGAACTGAAATCGAGAGACCTTGAAAGGCAATTTTTCACTTGCTAACAGCTGATTCAAAGACTACAGAGAAAAGGTTTTTTGCATCGGATTGTGACTGAAGATGAGAAGTGGATATTCTACGATAACCCTAAGAAGAAAAAATACTACACTAAGCCCAGTCAATCGTTGCCATCGACCTCAATATCAACACCACGGCCGAACATTCATGGTTCGAAGATCATGCTCTGGTGGGAAAGATCTTTACTGAGCTGCTGAAACCTGGCGATTCCCATTACGGGCGATCGGTATCGGCTACAATTGATTCGTTTGAATCGTACATTGCGAGAAAAATGGCCGGAATACGAGCAAAGACATGATAAAGTTATTCTTCTTCATGACAACGCTCGGCCTCATATTACTAAAGTCGTAAAAAAATATTTAGAAACGCTCAAATGGGATGTTTTACCGCACTCGCCATATTCTCCGGACATTGCTCCTTCTGATTATTGATTGTTCCGAAGGATGCAGCACAATTTGGCAAGTCACCGGTTCACTTCTTTCGCAGAAATCGAAAATTGGTTCCAAAATTGGATCGCCTCCAAAGACAAATCATTTTTTCGAGATGGAATTCGAAAATTGCCTGAGAGATAGGAAAAAGTAGTAGGTAGCGATGAACAATACTTTAATTGATCTGTTCATTTATTTTGTTTTGAAATAAACGCATTTTTGAAAAAAAAAACGGCCCGAACTAATTTGTACTCAATATATACGTGTACCCAATATATATGTGAGTCGTTTGATAAGTTTGGTAAATTTCCATGAAATGGCGCTACAATCCATTTGATGACGCGACATCTCCACTCTTCGAACCCCTTCAGGCCAAATTTCAGCCAGAAAGGACGCATAGTTCACGTTTGGTAGTCATTTGAAGTAGGCTGTCTCAAAGTCTGCAAAATACTCATTGACGGCGACAATGATTTCCTCATTTGACGAGAATTTCTTCCCATCCAAGTTTTTAAGTTTGGGAGCAGAAAGAAGTTACACGGGGCCAAATCCGGAGAATAGGGTGGATGAGGAATCAATTCATAGCCCAATTCGTAGTTTTGTCATTGCAACGGTCGACTTGTAGGACGGCGCGTTGTCTTGATGGAAGAGCACTTTTTTGCGCGCCAATCTCGCTTCAATCTCTGGCTGAAATTTGGCCTGAAGGAGTTCGAAGAGTGGATCTTTCGAAATGTCGCGTCATCAAATGGATTGTAGCGCCATTTCATGGAAATTTACCAAATTTATCAAACGACCCACGTATATATATATATATACAAAGTTGCATTAAAATCAGAATTAATTACTTCGTGTTCCCTTATAAGTGCTTTCGCATAAGTTTCACATGTTGTTGTTTCTGTTATAAATTTTCTTTACAAAATGTAGAAGCAGCATTCTTGCTCAATAATACAAAATTAAGTGAAGAGTAATTATCTTATAAGAATATTAATGATATATTACACAATAACATTTATAATAGGAATTATAATATACTCTGTCTAGTAATTCTGTAAAAGAACATTTGTATGTAGGTAGAGCGGACTCGAAGCTGAATCGTAAAGTTCTGTACCATTTTGCAATTTTTGCAATTATTAACGAAATGTTATTAATTTTTAAAGATAGCCAAATAAACGCGTTCATCCGGCTTAAATATCCGATTTAAATTCAAAAATAGGTTTAGCTATTGCCAGTAAAGAAAATAAAGTTGATAGCATTAAAAATCACTGATGCTGCATTTCGTATCTCTTATCAGTAAAGTCGGCTGATTTTCTGGAAGTTTCATATATTATGTACAATCTCTATTATGTACAATCAGAGAATGGAAAGTTACTTTTCAAAAGTAACAAGTTACCGTTACTAGTTACCGATTTTTAAAAATAATTTGTTATAATTATCGTTATTTGAGAAAGTAACTTTTTATTACTTTTTCGTTAGTTTTTTAAAATCGACCAAGAATCTATATCTTTGCTCAGAATTTTTTATATATATTAATTATAAAATATTGTAAGATTTCTAAGATTTTTTAAGTATAATTTCTGATGAATCTAAAAATATAAATCTAAAAAATTAAAAAAATATTTTTTAAAAATTGTGGAATGAGAAATTTCAAAATATTGCACTTGTATGAAAAATTCTGAGAGAAGATGTAAATTTTTCGAATATTTATGAATATTTTTGAAAAATGTTCCAATTCGAATAAAAATTATGAGAATAATTTTCACCAGGGTCAATATCTATTTGTTTAGAACTTCCACATAATACATAATAAAAAATCAAACGGAAATGGAATTATACGCTGATATTTGTCAAGCTAAAAAATTATAATAACAAAATGATCTAAAAAATCTCGACATTTATTTATTTATAACTTAATACATAAAAAAAGGAAATAAACAGAAATAAAATTATACATTGTATTTATTAACTAAGTGAGGAAATGATAACGAAAATGCAATATATTGGTGAATATATAATATGGCGATATATTAGGTGATCATGAATCTCTGTTTGTCGATCTTTATTTGTTTATAATTTAATACAAAATAAAAGGAGATCGAATAAAAATGAAATTATACGCTCCTGATAAAAAAATTTTTATGTATGAGTATTTATAAACATGTATAAATTCATAAACGTATTGTGACATGACGTTTTCGGTTGTGTCGCGGATAAGGATTCTGGGTCCTCCTGGCTTGTAAGAGAGCGAGCGAATTTGCATGCGAGCGCTGACTTTCATGCACCACTTTAATTAATTAATTTTTTTTTGTTTTTTTTGTTACCATCTTTTGCGAGAATCTTTAAGTAGCAATAACCAGAGTGAAGATCGATAGCTATGTGCGTGGATTGTATCAAGCTATCTCCCCAGTTGCTAGCAGAGAAGAGAACCGCTGAAGAAGACCGTCACCGAAAAGGCTCCGGACTATTCCCAGTGGCGGGAGTATGCAGGTCGTATCTTTCATTAATTTGGTTGTCTGCGTCTGTTATTTGCGCCCTTTAGTATCGATCCTGTTTTACAGGAAGAAATGAGGATGCTGAAATTCCAGGATGATGCAACTTCTTAAGAGAACAGTTTCTTAAAACGTCTGCCAAGGAGACCACAGCAGTCTAAGACTCGTAAGTAAGAGGAGCTATGTAAGATAGGAAAAACTCCACGAGAAACGAGAAGAATCAATCAAGAGAAAATTATTCTAGCGAAATTCGGATTCCACGCTAAATCACGGGAAGCTACGTCGCTGTCGTAGGTGCCACGCGATACGCGGGATCGCGCGACACGGCTATCGGCTAATCAGGTGCCGAGAGGTTTTATTCTGGAAGGATCTTGCGACCTGTGTGTCCCCGGCCAAGACCTGTCGAAATCATTGTGGCATGAGCTCTGTTCGGATCTCTACGAGAACGCAGAATTCACAGAAGCGAAAGCGATAAGTAAGCTGTCGAATTTGAGAGTTGCCGAAATTTTGAACGAGCCGAGTGAAGATCGGAGCTATCAAAAGGATCGAGAAGGAAGATTTACTGGTGAGACAAGCGTAGAAATATTGTAAAACTCGATCCCCGATCGCAGTATCGAAATGAATAGCACGTGCCGAATCCGAGCCAAGAGATTAAGACAAGAAGCTACCGCGAGTAATTAATCTTTTAGCTGTCGCATTATGCCATTCGCTCGAATCGGCTAGATTATTGTATTTTGTTTTGCGTAAAACTTGCCGCCTTCTCGCCACAGCGAAGTCGCCGCGTCATTTTGTGTATGATTATATGTTAGATCACCATCTTGCATAGTATGTCGTATTTTGTATAAAATGGAAAAAATCGTTGTATGACATTTGGCAAAGTTGCGATAATTGCTGTAAACTTTGATCGATTGACGAATTTGTAGTAACTCTTGTGATAATAGTCTTTGTATTGTTTCGTGTTACACGACTTGATAATTTCCGATTATAGTGAACTCATATTACAACCGAGACGAATTATTGCAGCTGCTGTAAATTGCGTATTCGATGAAATTGTTGTAATTGTTTTTGTCAAGTATCAAACATACTCCTGTCATTTTCTTATTAATAAGCAGTAATTCTTACATGTTCTCTCATCTGATTTATTCCCACTCCGAATAATTCACCCCACTGTCCGCGCGGAACTGAGCAATCGGCTATCGTCGCAATAGAGAAATATTGAAAATAATTCTTCGAGATTTAGAAGAGTAACGAAAAGTGGCACGCTCACTCGTGCCTGGCACTCAACTTGAGTTTAGAAAAAATTCGTGATACTTCAGTGCACTTAACGTGATACTTAACTATGACTTAGACCATCAAGATAAAAGCACTGACTGTCGAATAACAATAACATAAAACGCGACGAAATTATATTGTCGAGATTACGGTCACAATATATTATAATCGAAAAGTTTCCGAATATCTTAATATTGCATAATATTCAGATTATCGTACATTGATAAAAAAATCTTCGTAGATAAAAAAATAGCATCCCTGCCGAAAATTCTTGTATGTAATTTTCATATAAGATTAGTCTCATATGAAATTGGCATATTAAAGTTCTTATGCTATTATATGATCTCATAACTTTTTACATGTTTTACAATAATATATTTTAAAGAAAATACAGGATATTATATGATTTTATAATATCTCGCAAGAACTCATAGGAATTATCATATAGAATTATATAGTTTATTATAGCGCATCTTTAATCGCGCAGTTTACTCTCATTTGTCTGTTTATTGAATTAAAAATTTAAAAACTCTAATAATCAAAGTTCAATAAAATTAAAATTCTTAATACAATATGTTCAATGAAATTGTTACGATGTTATATGATATTAAATATTATCAATAAAATATAAAAAATTCCCTGATATAATTGAATTTTCTTATAAGTTATTTACAGATTTTATTTGAATTTGTGAAATTTCTTAAGATCTTAAAAAATGTTTTTAGAATTTGAAGATTTTATGTAATCTTATATAAAGTATTATGAAATTTTATACGAGTCACAAACAAGAATTAATTAAATTTCTAATAAAGATTTATAGATTCTACATGAACTTTCTTATAAAATATGTACAAATTTTCTATGAAAATCTTAAACTGATTAAGATCTTACAAGATCTTAAAAGATGTTTACAGAACTTAAAGGATTTTGTGTTCTTAGGTACTTATGAAATGTTATATGAACTTACTAGAACTTATTAAATTATTTATAAGTATTTATTATATAAGAATTTTGGGCAGAGATTTAAAGCTTGAAACTTGTACTTTAGCATGCTTTTTACGGCTTTTCAAAAAATATTTATCTTTACAGATTTGTATCTTAATAAACATTATTTCGTTGTGTTTCTTATGTTTTTGGCCCAACGGAGTTTGTATTAATCCGAGTTGAATTTAATGACGTTTCGTGCTTTCCTGTTGGTAGAGCATATAATGTAAACCAATAGCAAAGCATTTTTCAATCTGAGTTGGTGCACATCCAATTAGGCCGAAAATGCTATTAATATTATATGCATTTAACAATGCGCAGCATTGATAAAAGTTTTTTTTTTAAAAAAAAGGTCAATATTCTTATAAATCAATACAAAGATTTACTTATAAAATGCTTTTTAAAAAATTTTTTAAATTTTTTTTAACTGAATTATACGCCACTAAAACCAACCCATTGCTTACAACCAATATTAAAATTCGGTCAAATACCATTGCAAAAAATTAAAAAAGCATTTTAAAACTTGAAGTTTGTACTTTAACAAGCTTCTGATTGTTTTTAAATTTAATTCTACTGAATTGAAGAGATAAAAAATTTTTATAATTTTTACCGAATTTCACTATTGTTTAACAATGCAGGGATAGGTAAACAAGGGGGGAGTTCTAAATCATGGATTTCTAAGGGTGCGGGACGAGGAAATCCCTCGGCGCGGGGGATGTCAGGGCGCAGAGATCTGCGAAGAGGAGGGGATGACATCACTGGATGTGCAAGAATGACGTCACGTTGAATTCCGTCACAAGGCGTGAAGATTCGCGATGAGAAGAGAGTGATGTCGCTGGATGCGGGTAGAGTCCTGGAATCAGAGAGGCACAAATGCTGAAATGATATCTGATTAGTTCCGCCATTATTTCTATGGATAGTCGCGAGAAACTGTCTGTTTTAAATTTATTTATATATATTTTGATATGTATCATTACGATTTTTGTTTGCGAAAGTGGAATATTATAATATGTTGTATATTTGAATGTTTAACCAGATATAGTCAAAGGCTTCTCATTTGTAGTTTTCCGAAGAATGATGACTTAAAAGCCAGATGGAAAAAAATTTAAGAAATATAAATATAACTTAATCGTCTGCTGTATTTATATATGTGAGATTAGTTTAGATTAGAATGAGATTTTTATTTTTATTATTTATTTAAGTGTCTTATATATATATATATATATATATATATATATATATATATATATATTATAACTGTGCTCGTGAGTGATAGCACAACTTCATCGCATGCTCTATGACTTTTTCCTACTTAAGTGAATTTTTATATAAGATAAACATGAAATCTCGATAAATTTTCGATCAAATAGATTTTCCAATATTGGTTTGGGAAATAAGTTTCTTTGTATTTCAAAAAATTTTTTTGCAAAAGTTTTTTATTTGTTGCGAAATTTTACAATTGTATTATTCGCTAGAGCAAAGTTTCAGCTTTAAGAATCTGTTTTTTAAATTGCGATATGATCATTTTCATTGGAGTTACGAGTAATCAAAGTCAGAATGTTCCTTTATTTAATTCGCGACTTAGGAACAAAAAAGTATACAAACATTAAAAAAAAAAATGATTTTGTAAGGAAAGCTTCAAGCTTTTACGATAGATAGTTGAAAATTTTCATAAATTTTTTTTGGACACGTGAGAGACCTTCAAAGAAAATTTTTTCTTTTTCAGCTCGCTTTTTTAAATATAAAAATTACCAAATTCACAGAAACTCAAAAAATATAGTAACTTTTCGAAAGTAGAGATTTGCTTTAAAAACCTATTTTTAAATTTAAATTTCGTTCATTTTTGACGAAAATATTGGATATACAATTAAAAAATACGAAGAAACTTTTCTCCGATCCAATATTAGTGCTTTCCGCAAAATAAGTCTGGCGCCAGGCACCAGAAAGCGTGCCACATTTTCGACAATCTTTGTCTACTTTGACTCGCAATTAATTTGCAATGGCAGGGATGGATCGTTAAAGATGGAGAAATTGTCGGAAGATGAAAAAGAGAGGCTGCAAGAATCACACACAAATTACTAATGAAATAAAGAACTATTTAATATATTTAATTACTATTTAATATATTTAATAAATCGAATCACGTTACATGCAATATTCGGAGCTCCGCTGAACTCGATATACAATAATTGGCCTTTACAGATAGCGGCAGTAGTACAATATATGGGCAGCTATAAGTCGTCAAAACAAATCCTCCACCTCCGGCGCCGGGGGCTGGAAAAATGATGCGCTTTGATTGATCAGTAATGCGAGGGTGGGGGTAACGAGGTAATTAAATGGCGCGTTTTGATTGGCTTGGTCTTGATTGGTTTTGTTCATAATCACCTACGCGGTAACTGGAGAAGGGATGTCGGCAGGGATAAATATCGTGACAAAATGATAAATGGAAAAATCGAGGAAAATTGGCCAAGAAATTTGTTCGTTACAGGGAGAGGGGGAAGGTACTATCAGCGGATATGAATAACACACAGATTTTTGTTCTGTAGGTTATTTTTTGCAGCGGTTCAATTTCCGGCCTATTGATGTTTTAGTGACAGGATTTTTTTTTTTATTATTTATGACGAGGATTTTTACGAAAATTTTCGGGAGATTCTTGTTTTCATTATGGAGAAAGGAGAGATGAAACAGGAATGAACAAGTTCGCGCTGGCATGCATCGTGAGTATGTTGATTCGAACATTATTTTAAAAGAAAAATTTTTTTCTGTATTTTGTTTTTAATCTAAATCTTATCTAAATCTGAAATAAGAAAGAAAAGATGACTAATGTAAAAAGGGACAAGGTTAAGAGTAAGAAACCGACGAAATTTACATAATTAAAAACGTTTATTTAAAAAAAAGTGATATTACATAAAGTATTTGTTTTATATTTTACTTTTTAAAAGAGTAGGCGATTGAACATGACGGCATACAGCATGAGAATTTATTTTTTTATATCTACACGAAGAAAAAAATTTATGAAATAACTGTACAATCAATCGATCATTGCGTTTACAATCAGAAGTAAACAGACTAAGAAACCGACTAAGATTATAATCATTACATATAAAATATAGAAATATACAGCAGGTTTATTGCCCGCAAGTTTGAGAGAGTATTCCTTGCGGCGTCGTCGTATTCCAGCGATACATAATGGAGTTTCGGCTAAGTCGTAAGAAGAATCTTGAATCCAAGAACGACAAGCCGTAACTATCCAATGCTATCGAATGTTCCTGTATCGTGTTCGTCGATGCAGAAGGCGACCGAGTGCTGGTCAGGTCGATCGTGATCGTTTGTGTTAGCAACAATGACAGTCGATCTCGTCCATCCTCGGCAATTGGTCGGCAGGATAGATCCCTGCATGTCAGACACTGAAATGATGTAAAACTTCCATGAATTCACATGATCCAGTGAATTCTCGTCATTGGAGAGCGTGAGAGAGGAAATGTTTGCGCAAATTCAGAATTTATCTCTTTTGCCGGCATGTGCGTTGTTAGAGTTATCAAAATTTGGCGTTTGCGCTAATGTTAGCTTCATTTCTATCGACGAGTCGAAGACTCGTTTGGAAGATTTTTTTTCTCTTCGTCTGTCGCTTATTCATTCTCGCTTTGGTTCAACTTTTCTGTCATGATATCTTTTCTCCACGCTTTGCAAATATTGCAAAATATATTGTGTTTCTGATTTTTAAATTGAATTGAAAAATTCCCGCTATCTGCTTTTTCGCTCTTGACGTCGCTCTCGCTCAAATTTTCTGAGGGAAGACTATATACTGATAACTCGAACTGATACTATTTCGTATAGTTAGTCAACGTTTTAATTTTTAAGCGTTGCGTAAGGCGCAATGTGATTCAAAGTTAATTCGAAATCCGTGATGCAGCGTGCGCTGTCCTTCGAAATCTAGTGCATTTTTGAAAGCCGGAGAAATCCTTTCAAATTATATACGTTCTGGAGAATACTCAAATAACGTGCCTTTTCTTGTTTTCTGTTATAGATGTAGTACTGTTATAGATGCGTGTCGTGTAATATCTCGCAGATGTATGTAGAATTAACGTCTCCGTCGAACCATTCGATTCCGTGATAATTTCGTATAAGCCAGTTATTTTCTCTTACTCTTTCGAGTAAATTGCAAATAAATAAGGCATCATAATCCAGTGTCCGATAATCGTCGCATTAATCCCAAGATCTGCGACTTCTTTTGGAAGTTTTCTTCGACATCGCGAAAACTTTGTATGTTGACAATTATATTCATTGATATTCGAATTTTCGCTACTCTTTTTACGTCACGAAATGTCGGTGTCATGAGCAAGACTGAAGTTTTTTCATCATCTTGCTTACAATTAGATAAGAACAAAAATGTATAGTGGAAGAAAATAATTTTCTCGCGGAAGTCACAGAGCTAACCGGAAAAGTCGACAATGACTTGATGCGAAGAATTGATTTCCAAAACATTATTAAACAAAGGCGTAGACGATTAATAGTCACGGAGCTTTTTCGAATTTCACTTCTAATCGTAAGCTTCCGTGTTTCAAGAGATTCTAACGTTTTGCGCAATTAGCGGATAGATCTGGAATAAAATCGAAAGCGAAAAGAGTGTAGCCGTCGTCTCTACTTATAAAATTACCCTCGTTTAGAAAGTGAATGCCGATTCCTGAGATAATGTGTGATAAGCTTCAATGTAGGCTCGTCTTTCAAAAAATTTGGTTGTAATGATCTATTGAGAATTTGCATGCCGACGTACAGCGAAAAGAAATTAATTCCGTAATTTTCCGAAATTAACAGGTTCAATTTTCTACGTCGTTAAACACCTTGTTATCAAAAAAACCGATTATTATTATTCGTTTCGGTAGTTGTCCAAGTATTGTCTATCGATTCTCCCACGATGCCGGCGTGTATCGAGAATGTTTTAACTTCGACTCTCATAAGGAGTACTTGACGTTTTAGTTTTACTCAACATTCTAGCATGTGCAAGTAACACACTCAGACTTATTTTTGCTCTTCTTACGAATAAACTGCATCGAGAATATGTATTTTTAATATCTCCTTTTTTTTTCCTCATCTGATTTATTCTCCTTAAGGCAAAATGAATCTTTCGAGCGTACGAATCTCATTCTAATTTCCATTAATTAAAGATTTATCAAGAAAAAAGATTGGAAACGTTGCAGTGAAGGTGACCTACGAGATCTAGCGCACGATTTTCTTGAATGTATTGCGCGTGTCTTTCGAGCGCCGTATTTAGATTTGACGTGTCTAATGTCATGTAGCGGAATATCTGCGACCCATAAGCAAGCGGTTAGATTTTGGAAGTTAGAAAGTTTTTGCGAATGAAATATAATTTAATAATCGCTTCGATGTATGCGTGTAAACGTAAACGTTGTTTGGTGGCGACACGAGTTTTTGATTAAAATATACATCGATTTGATTGAACATGGAATGCAGTAAATGATTTATGGGTCCTACTTTTGCCACATCGTCGGGGAAGACCGATGTGCTCTTTCCGCATTCGCTTTCTACGCGTATGCGAAGGCTCAACATGGTGTGAGATCCAGATATTCTTCTCTATGTCCGAGTATGACAAATTCTATGAGTGAGTCGTCCGCAAGTGAAATTACAGGTTTGTAATAAATCCATTGCGAATACTCAATGCTAGTTTGCATAAGAGGCAAAGAGAAGAGATCGAGTTCGCTCTTTATGCACTCGCTTAAGAAAGGATATATTTTCTCTCTAGTCACGAATTTCTATTTCAATTAAGAGAAATATGTCGAATACATCGCGTTTCTTGACTCGATGTTTTCTAGCGGATGGTTTTTTGGTTTTTTTCCTGCAGCGCGATTTTTTTTCTTCGTTACTTTTTTATTCTTCTTCTTTGTAGTACTTTTCGATGATTTTCTTTTGATCGCCCGACATCGTTTACGATGCACGTACGTCTATCTCGACCACCGTGCAAACTGAAGCATCGCGGATAATTTATATTTTGATTCCTTCACCAAGGAATTAATTTTTTTTATGCATTTTCTCTTCAGATTATCCCTCGATTCTACGAGCCGATTTTTGATCGCTTTCTTTAACGTTTATTATTTTCGACGTCTTCTATTACGTTAATTCTCACACGTAAAGTTTCTTTACTGACAACACCTTTGTTTAAGTAAGGTAGTATTTTTTTAAGTAGCCCGCCGAGATAGCTTCCGATTCCATGTTCGCGTTGGTGGGGCCGAATCAACAAAAATACATGGAATTCCACGTGTTCGTGGAAATTCGGCTACCGGTGTCCCGCGCATCAAATATTTCTTATATTCCATTGCTAATGCCTAACTAAAGACTACCACCACTATCGATACGCTCGCATACACGAAGAAAAAAAAGAAAGTTATTGCTTACGTTTAAAGTGCAGAGTCATTGTCAGCGTTCCGAATTCGAATAGAATTTTTTTTCCAAACTGATCTCTTATATATACTTCGATCATTCTAAAATTCGTTCGTCGCAATGGGATATAATTTGAAAATGAGAAATATTTCATCAAATTTGCACCAAATGCGTAATTATGACTGCATATCTCGACCGGAACTATTCTGAGAAGAGAAATACATACCTGTTATATAAGACTTACAAATATCGCAATGAACAAATATTTTATCGGGAATAACGCGGGATACCACAAACTATAGAGTTCGCTCCAGTAACCGTCTGCAAATTTTTTTCCCGTCTCCTTATTACATCCGTGAATGAGAAAAGTTTTCTCTTCTGTTTTATTGGAATTATGGTAGGTTTATGTATCGCGAACTTGGAATGAAATGGATTATTTGCGAAAACTGTTGATGAAAAATCTAGCATTCTCGTAGAAGATTATCGAAAAAGTTTATATGATGTAGCATTTTGCACTTCTCATCGCAGTTAATACTTATGAAGATTTTGCCGCCAGACTTTTTGCTGTTCAAAAAATAAAAATGCGATTCGGCATCTTTACACAGTATTAATCGCATTAATAAGTTCATGGATATCATTGTAAATTACATTTGGAAATGCAACTTCTTTTGCCGTAAACACATCATTTGTTCCCTCATCGGGAGGAGTTAATATCAACGAATCTGATCATATTTTCGTTATGAGGTACGTATAAAAAAGTACAGGGAAATCGAATCTCGCTTATCGCAACCTCCCATTGTCTGTGTAACACTATAGAGTGAGATAATTCCGTGAAGAAGGACGACGTTGTATTATCTGGAAAATGATGCATACTACTGTTATTCGGAAGAACCAGAAGAAATTGTTCCTCCTCCGTCGCGAAGAGAAATTGAACTCAAATTCGAAATTCAAGTATCAAACTTACTGGGATAACCGCATCAACTAACAAGCACTTGCTTATTAGTCCCTTGTCCCCTACTCTTTATCACGCGATCGACGATAAACTGTTTTTTCTCTAAGTTTTTCTCAACTCGAGCTCATTCTTGCTCATAAAAATATCGTCTACGACTTCGTTTACTAAATTTCACAGTTCGTACACGTGAGGGTTTCGTCAATCGAGAACATCGTAAATTTGAAATATTTCCTCGCTTCATTTAGCCTCTTATCCTTTTTCGAAAACGCCTTTCGCTCTACTGATACAAACGAAATCTCTGACGCGATTTAATCTTTTGCGCCCGTTTCGTTTTTCCAACGACGAGTGATATATTTTCACGAGTGATACGTGCGTTTTCTCTCGTTATTACTGCAGGTAATTGTGTTCTGGACAAGTAATGTGTGATTGTAAGCGCGTACACTACAGAACATCGATGTAGCATCGCGTATTTTTAGGCATCAAGTAATGTTCAAGTCATATTTACTTCTTCAGTATTCTGTTGAAGCGTTCGACGATGGTGGCTTTGACATCTGGATTGCCTGAAAAAGAAATGTCGTTTTTTTAAAGAAACTTTTGCATTGATTATGCGACAAATTCTTTATCTTTGTCCGTTTGTATACTCGTCCTTTCGCTTTTCGCTAGTACGCGTTGGAAAGTTTTTATTACGCAGTTATATCGTTTTGTCGCGTAACGGTTCTACCCAGACGTATTTTACTTAGTACATCGATAATCACTAAGATAGGAATAATCGTCATTGTAACTTTTTAGATTTCGGAGTTCGATCAAATCTGCTTCCCACATCATCAATGTTTGTTGTAATGCGTAGAATTTTCTACACATTGGTAGATGCAACATGTACGCATTTTGCAATTCGAGCCAGCGCACAACTTCTCCCCGTGAGAAATTTGGTTTAGCGAGTTAGATTATCCACTGCTGAATAGCCCGCATAATGCGACAGTTCGTAATATAATTTTTCAAACATCATCATATTATCTTAGTTTTTTCCAATCGATTATTCGATTTTTTCGATTGTAAATCAGGTAGGAGGTATCAGTTTTTCGTGTACGAGAAAGAATCAGCGAACTTTCCTCGTTTATTTCTTCGTAATTCTCATGTTTTTCTCTTTCGCTCGCGCTCTCGATATAATCGGCGTGGAACTCACTCGAAATCGAAGTTGTACGCTATTTATACTAACGTGGACAAGAATCTTTTATTTCTCATCAGCACAGAAGGTATGTTCAACGCACCGAGCAATCGCGCAAACTGATTTCTACCCACTACTTTCACAGTTTTTTTCTCACGCATTGTTTATCAAGTCAGTAATATTCGAATCTTTCACGACGTTACCATCTATACGATTCCATGCTTTTCTCAATTAATTCTATCAGGTAGCTTTTTGAAACAAATATTTCATCAATAAGTGTGCATGCTTATGATAAGATTTCGGTACGTTTTTGACTATTTCTTCAATGCTTTTCATCGTATGATTATGCTTGCTCGAAATTTCGAAATTTTTCGTAATAATACAGTTATTGATAGAATGTGCTGAAGATATGTCGGATGTTTGTATGAGATCGTGAAAAATGTCATTATTCATCGTCTCGTTATCAGCGGAGGCATCTCGTGTAACGTTGTCTTCTACATTTTTGTTTTCGTTGCGTGTGTCTTTCTGGATAAATCGCGTTTCTTGGATAAATCGCAGGTATCGTCATAATGCCTCTCTGTATATTTTCCATCTCTCACTTTCGTCGCGCGACCAGTCAGAATTAAGAATATGACTCTCATCGAGTCGTGTTAGATGATTTCCGGGAGTTTGCATTGTATTACTAATGCTTGCTGTTATCTGAATTTTGCGGTACTGCGATTTCTTTTGATTTTCCAGGGAATGATGTCGGATTCTGACATAGCTGATATTGCATTCTCTCAAAATTTTCCATCGAAATAAAAACCATTTTTTTTACCTTCTCGTAACGTTTTATCTCCACTATTTCGTTCCTTCGATAATTAATGATAATAAGATCGATGATACAGGTTCGATAATATAAGATAAAAATCCGTCTCACTGCATCAACAATTTTCTTTTATTCTTCCAACTATCACATTTTGCAACAATGAGACGCAAGGCTGTTTTTGTTAACCGATTATTTTCACAACATTCGAGCGAGATGTTACCTTTGAGTGTATTAAAAACACATTCACAGATATAACAAATTAATTTTCAGCGCTGCGTAAGAAGGTTGATTTTTGTTTATATGATAGAGCGAAGAGATAGGCGTTTCTCTTACCGATCGAACAGCAATTTTCGTCGTACTGTGATTTTTTGTCACACACCTTCATGATGAGAAAAATCTACTATTGATATGTACGGTTACCAGCATTCACTTTTTATATGAATCCGCTGGAAAATGATCTATGTGACATGTAGACATAATGAGTCGTATTCTGGGGAAAAATACACACGAAATCGATCGTCCGAGATTGATTTCAAATCTAGCAGCAAATAGCCGTGAAACCTCAACGTAGCATCGTAGTGTGTCTCTTCTAGGAATTTCGGATCGTCGGAATAGACTTGATGCGCTAAATGATGAATTTGAGAGCGATCGTGGATTTTTGAAAACGACGATGTAATTCGCGTTAAACGATATATCGCTGAACACGTCTCTGATGGAAGAGATTCTGCAAGAGAAGTGATCTTGCGATGACTGCCTTTGGTGAAAAAATCCACGATTGCGTTGCACGATGACGATTCTTCTCTCTAAGATCGCCGATTATCACTAATTTCGGAGAAAACGGAATAATCTCGTTCGAGTAATCTTCCGGACAGGGTAAACCTTCGCAAAATTCAATTATACTCTTTTTAGCTTTAGTATTGCTGCATCCCCAATTCTGTTCTTCGAGCTCTTTTTCACGAATGTCATATTGTAATTGATGGTAGGCTTCTTGCCATTCCGCATAATAAAACAAAATTTTCGTGAAACGTACATCGGACATGAGAGATAAATACCGAAGAAAAGTCTTTACAAAAATCATTTTCTCGTATCCAATCAAATCGCATACGATGTTCATGAATGTTTCCAGCATATGTTTATTTTGCGAAATGAGTTACTTTATTACCGTGCAAGGCTTCAAAAACAAATAAAAGGAAAAATGGCGTTTAATAATATTTTCAAGAATGTATAAAAGAAAAAATTTAAGGAGGGGATAAGCGCGGCGGAGGCTTCTCACATGTCAGATACACGCTCGCGTCAGCGTATTCCCGGCGTAGACTAGCCGATGAAAGGTCGCACCGCGCCGTCTTCCGCTAATTTTTGTATTAGTGCGACACGCATAAGCTTATCCACGTCGAAGTCGGCGTGCAATCTCTTCGGGTATAGCATCGCCGCTAACAAGCTTATATGCGATGCCACATGAAAAGTTAATAATGGACGAGGAAGAAAAAAGAAGGCATAAAAAATTTTCTTGTGATTTAATATTGTATTAGGTGTACAACTTTGCTTCCGCCGTTTTCCTATAGATGACTTTAGCGGTAAGTGGTGGTCGAAATAAATAAATCATAGACGTCATACAATAAATTTGGGCATCTGTCAACATAACCCCATAGAAACATTAGTTGATTTGTGTCTGCATCATAAAGTTATTCTCGATTGAAAATGTCAGTTTACGAGCCAAATTC
>Ga0157363_1001534_pt1 | contig 19351 bp, 11 predicted proteins | sample AttsexASBM1_FD_111477 | JGI IMG/M metagenome (GOLD analysis project Ga0157363, IMG submission 111477) | Fungus gardens microbial communities from leaf cutter ant in Ribeirão Preto, State of São Paulo, Brazil - Atta sexdens ASBM1 | ecosystem: Host-associated > Fungi > Mycelium > Unclassified ... | reverse complement strand
TTTAACTGTTTGAGGTACAAACGAAATAATGATCGGTACAAACAAGTACAAACAAAGTACAAACGGCCTACAGTATTAATTTTTATTTTTGATAAAGTTGAGTGCTAGGCTCACATCGGTCGATGAGTTCGATTATAAATTAAGCTTGATACGTTCAACGGAGAAGGAAGGAGGTGTCGTTGCGCGAGTTCCTCTTTCAATTCGAATTAATTGCACGGACAAAATTAGAGTGAAACGTTAAAGACGATCGCATTGACTACTTGTTTGAGGGCAAGGCGCACGCCATCCTGGAGTGCAGGATATAGACAATTTAGAGTGCGCAAAGCTAAAAAATAAATTAGAGTTGCGTTCCGGAAAGGGTTATTTCGTTTATCATAAACGGCGTATTCTCAATTTACGAATCGGAAACAAAAATTCGGGGAAGATTTCGCTATCCTCGATATTGAAATAGAGAGGCTATCATATTTGGCGTACCCGGAGTGTACATACGCGATTCGGGACAAAATCGCCTGTGCGCAGTTTGTTTCGGCATTGTCGGGCGGCTTCGTAAAGGGAACGTTGTAACTCGAAGGAATTACTTCATTGCGATTGGCAATAGGAAGGGCAAAAGCTATAAAATTTATCTAGGAAGAGAGCCACGGGAAAGAAGGAAAAAATAATATTTTGGGAAACATTTGAAGGAGAGAGGAGAGAAGGAGGAGAAAAAGGAGAAAAAGGGACGAGAAGAAAGAAAAAAGAACAAAGTTTTAAAGTAAATTCGCAGAAATGCTAGTTGTGTGGAAAAATGGGGCACATCCGTTACGAATATCTGAGAAAGAAGGAAAACTCGGGTTAGTTGAGCTTAGCGGGGCGATTCAACTCGGAGTTTGAGGATATATTTTCGCATGGGATTATGGTTGAAAACTGTGAAGATATCGAGCACGATATTAACTTAATAGATTCTATTCCTATAAAATAGATCGCGAATCCCCTACATAATGTGGGAGAAGATTGATAGAATTATAAAGAATATGAAGGAATAGGGGGTAATTAAAGAATCGCAAATTTCCCCATCGAACAATTATCAGACAATTCCTGGTTCTCTACGTTAGACTTAAAGAACGAATACTGGCAGATCAAAATTCGTCCAGAGGCTAGTGAGAAGACAGTTTTTTTTTAGGTCCGCTTCGCCCGCAAGGCGATTTTTCCATAGGACGCAGAGCAAATGCATGCCAAGGTGGGGACTGGAGGTAAAGATACTGTAGTGAAAGCTAAATTCCCCCCCCCCATATCCCCATCTAAAAAAAGAAGCATCAAGTCCAAAAAACTCTGGTGGCTCTGAAGTCGAAAGAAACCTTGCTCAAAAACCTCCTAGGAGCTGATCATGAAACGGAGACTCGATAATCTGTTCAACAACTAAATCGTGTCACGAGCGAGAAGGATTGACAGGTGGTTGAAGACGCGGACCGTCTGAATTGAATCGGTTTGAAACTGAACTGTCAACGCGTCCGTTCAAGCTCGCTTCCTTCAGAAATATTATTCGCTATAGCTTACGAGCCGTTATCTCTGTGCGTGTGTTAATAAAGAATCTAATGTCTTTTTATAATTTATGTGTTGTTATTTCCACGATTCGAGCGTTCATTCGGCAATTCGGTACATAACGGACATAAGGCGAGAGTAATAATAGCATATTGTAGCTCTTAATATTGTATAAAGCAAACATAAGACGTTATTTCTTAAACTTTTTTGGTTAATAACTTTTTAATGAATAATGAGCGATAAAATCTCTTAGAAGTCACTTAGGATCACTTGACTTTGACAACATATATCAAGGTCAAAATCATCGGAGCAGTCATCCCCCGATCGACATATTAGCCAATTAATGAGATGTGAAAACGCGTTTGCGTTAGCTATTTTTGAAAATTCATAACTGATAAACCCGACATGCAAGAGATTTCAAGAGTTCAAATTAATGTGATTGGATGCCTGAGAAAAAATATTCTATATACTATAATTACTATATTATATAATTACTATATATAATTACTATATACTATAATTACTATATTATATATACTATATTATATATAATTTTAATTAAAATACAAAACAGACTGTTCGAACTTTTTTTATTATTAAAAATCTAAGAATAAACAATAAAAAATGAAAAATACATTCATCAGAAACAAAGAAAAACATTTTTTAGTTTGTACAGTTTGGACAAAAATAATTTAAATGTGCCTTACAGATGATTTCTTGCAATTTGTACATACAATGTTTGTTGTCATTGTTTAATGGACAATATTTGCAACGAGCACGTTAATAACAGATTCTGTCGCAATGAGACTGAAACAATGATTTGATTTGCTTGTTGCATTTTTATTACAATATTACGCGACTCCTCACTTCTTGGCATATATTTTCTGGATTAACATGGATATTTATTTAAAAACTTACCAAGTCCAAAAATAATCTTCTCTTAATGAATTTATTTTCATTCCAAGCAGGATTTATTGAAGTTCACAGGACGAATACATTATATTGTACACGGAAATGTCGATCGTATTGTAAAATACTACCATTGGCTAGTGATTTGTTTTCCTCTTACAAGTATATGTACTCTCAAATTGATCAAGAGTATCTACAGCTTCTTTTGCATTGTAGTCCAATATAATTTGCAGTTTTCTGTCCTCTCTATTGTTTTGTCACGATACAAGGTGCTTGTGTATGAGAACAATATTTTATCTTTCTTTGGGACATAATTTATCACTGTACTATCTTTTGTAAAATAAAAAGAAGAATTGTAAACGTTTTATTGCTTATTTGTTGCTTATTTGCTTTATTGCTTATTTGTTGTGAAAGTTCTGTCTTTTTTTTTTCGTACAGTGCTCAACATTGTAACGCGGTTTGTTTAGAAGCAATTGCCCCAACTTATATAAGATAAAGAAATTATCGCACATAAGATTATGTCCTTTTAGTTCACTACTAAAGTCACACACAATTCGCATGCCCTGATTTTTTTTGCTTTCTGTCCAGGATCTTTTCCCGTATAAATTTGTGATTTCAAAACATTCGAAGTTTTACTATCACATAGAGTTCAAAATTTAATTCCATATTTTGCTGGTTCTGGGTATATATTGCTTGAAATGATAGCAACCACGAAACGCTACCAATTGTTCATCTACATTTTCTGCAGGATAATATAATTTTGCGAGAATCTTCATATTTTTCCCAAATATTTCAAACAGTTGCAAGTTTGTCAGCCTGTTTTCTTCTTTCTTTCTTCGTTGATTTATCATCAAAATAATTCGAGATATTATATAAAAAGAATCAAGTGACATTGTTGCTCTAAAAATATTTCGATATTTCCTTATCTCACAAACTCTTTGTTGCTTCACCATATGATCTATAAAACTAATCTAAACTCAATAACAAAAGATCAATACATAAGCATGGAATGTATCAATATCAAAATTTTTCACTTTTGTGCATAAACTCGCTCTCGATATTAGTCATTTTTATAATTTTATTTTGAATTGTGACAATACGATTTCAAATGCATTTTTTATGTATTCTGATTCTTGCACACGCATATCTGATAACTCTTGGAGTGTTTTTAATTATATTTTCCGTAGATAGACGATCACATTGTTGAAAAGAGACAAACATTCATTGTGTTATCATCTTTTGAAGAAATGTATTGTGCAACACTTGTAGTTTATTCGATGTTTGTAGTCATATCATCATCAGACCGTTCAGTATCAGATTCCGCATTTGTGATTTTCATATTCCGAAATCAATTCTTCACTATCAGATACTTCTTCAAGTACTCGTAGTTCACTGAAATACTTGCTATGACTAATGCAAAATTCAGATTAAATTTATAAATGTTTACGCGAGATTTCATTCGTGTCGCACACTGACAAGTATTGCTGTGTGCGTCTCAACTCTTGCTAACAGGATATCGTACAGATCGCAGCCTAAATAGACGATATTAAACGTAGCCAATATATCATAAGACTAAACAAAGCTGAGAAATATTTACACATTTCCGATTTTCAGCCTGATTTTCGTCCGTTATCTCGCGCATAGTCTAAATGCTGATCGACATTTAGTCTGTGCGCGGGTAGGTGATAAGAAGCAGGAAGCAGTTGAAAATCGGCCAAAATGTGCAAATTCTTTTTTAGAGTATCTATCATTCATGAATTCCAATTGAAATTATTCCGTTTTTCCTAAAAAACACAATAGAAATCTAGGGAATAATTGCGATTGAAATCCATTCCAACTTGTTCTATGATAAATATCCTGAACTAAAACAATTAAGTGTTTAGTAAGAAAAATCACATATTATAATCCATAGTACACAGAGTGATTTTAAATTACGGCATCACCCATCTTGAGCGGACTAAAGTCGAAAAGTACTGTCAATCATTTTGTAATTTTCACAATAATTAACGAGATATTAATTACTAAAAAAAAATCACTAAATATTAGTCTTCAATAATTTTTTACTCAAATATCAACTTTACAGAAAAACAGTAAGAGATAAAAATTATTTATTTTCTTCTTATAAAGTTCTGAGAATGTTTTCAGAATTTTTTCAGAATTGTTTAATATTGTGTTTTCTGTTGGTAAAAATAAGAAAATGCAGTACTAAAAAGTTGATAAAAAATTCTAAAAAAATTTGTGAAGTTCTATGAGAAGAAAATAAATAATTTTTGTCTCTTTGCAATTTTTCTGTAAAGTTGATAATATTTGAGTAAAAAATTATTGAAGACGAATATTTAGCGATTTTTAGTAATTAATATCTTGTTAACTATTGCGAAAATTGCAAAATAGTAGAGGATTTTTCGACTCAATTTGTCTGCTCTACATATTCAGAATGAGTGATGCCATAATAATTTAACAGACTCTGATAATAATATAATAATATATAATAATACAAATAATATGAATAATATATAATAAAATAAATAAATAATAAAGCAATAAAATTTATCTATCCTCATAATATTATTTGATAATATTTTTGAAAATAATAATCAATTTAAAATAGAGTAAAAAATGCTCGTATTTTCTTAAAAATTAACACAATATCATAGCTTATTTCGAGCTAGTTAAATTAACTTATAATGGCTTATTTCGAGCTAATTAAATTACCTTATAATAATCAATTTGTTGTTAAATATTAATTTATAACACAATAATACTCATCCAACTTAATATTTTTTATTATCATAAAGCACTATTAAAATCTAATTGACACTAAAATACCAACTTTTTTCCATCGGATTATATTGAACATCATGTATGTTGGGAATACAAATTAGTTCGGTCCATTTTTTTGTGTTCAAAAATGCATTTATTTCAAAACAAAATGAATGAATAGATCAATTAAAGCATTGTTCATCGCTGCCTACTACTTTTTCCCATCTCTCAGGCAATTTTCGAATTCCATCTCGAAAAAATGATTCGTCTTTGGAGGCGATCCAATTTTCGATTTCTGCGAAAGAAGTGAATCGATGACTTGCCAAATCGTGCTACATCCTTCGAAACAACCAGTAATCAGAAGGAGTGTCCGGAGAATATGGCGGGTGCGGTAAAACATCCCATTTGAGCGTTTCCAAATATTTTTTTACGACTTTAGAGACATGAGGCCGAGCGTTGTCATGAAGAAGGATAACTTTATCATTTGTCTTTGCTCGTATTCCAGCCGTTTTTCTCGCAATCCACAGCTCAAACGAATCAATTGTAGCCGATACCGATCACCCGTAATGGAATCGCTAGGTTTCAGCAACTCATAATAAACAAGACCCTTTTGGTCCTACCAGATACAGAGCATAATCTTCGAACCATGAATGTTCGGCCGTGGTGTTGATGTTGAGGTCGATGGCAACGATTGACCGGACTTAGTGTAGTATTTTTTCTTCTTGGAGTTGTAAAATATCCACTTTTCATCTCCAGTCATATCAATCCGATGCAAAAAAAACCTTTTCTCTGTTGTCTTTGAATCAGCTGTTCGCAAATGAAAAATCGCCTTTCAACATCTCTCGATTTCAGTTCATAAGGCACCCAATTTCCTTGTTTTTGAATCATTCCCATAGCTCTCAATCGTACAGAAACGGCTTGTTGAGTTACCCTCAATGATTCTGCAAGTTCCTCTTGCGTTTGACTCTGATCTTCTTCCAGTAATGCCTCTAATTCTTTGTCTTCGAATTTTTTTGGCTGTCCAGAGCAAGGCTTGTCTTCAACGCTGAAATCTCCATCCTTGAAACGTCAAAACCATTCCCTACATGATTTATCAGTTGGAACAGTGTCAACATAAACTTCGACAAGCATTTAATGGACTTCAGCCACACTTTTCTTCCAATTAAAGTAGAAAATCAAAACTTCCCACAAATGCTGCTTGGTTAACACAAAATTCAACATTTTAAACACAGTAAAAATCAAGGTTTTTGTATGAAACTCAAAGCAATATAAACTGAATATTATTAGCAGATTAACCTCTCTGAAACCGCCAAAATCAGCTGTCATTATGAACCATTCACAACAGCTGGAGCCATCTTTAGGGAAACGGACCGAACTAATTTGTATTCCCAATAATAATTAAAACTTAAAAAAAATTATTAAAGCTTTCTTAGTCAAATTAATATATTTAAGTTATAATATAAAACAAAATCATGAAATATCAGAAACGCTCACTCATCACGTAAAAATATAACAGAGCAACAAAAATGATTTCGGATCAAACCAGAACATGAGGATTAATATAAAAATATCGAATCTTTTACAGTCATCGTCGTACTTTTGGCGCGCTTTGTTTTTGGGGGTAAGTCTGTTGATGCAGTGTCAAGTAAAACAACTTCAGTGCAAAATACCAATTACAAATGTAATAGTAAAAATTTTAATAATGAGTTTAATAATGAGTTTAATAGGACTGAAGATGCTCTTTTATAATAAAAAAAGTTTTTTCATTTGTTTAAATAAATTTTTATCTGATTTTCTAAAAATGACGTAATACTATTGTACGAAAACATTATGTAACTTGCATGTATTGTAAAACATTTATTACTAAATATGAAATTTTATATAATTGTATGTATGTGTGTATGGTGCATGCGTGCGTAAACGTATATTATTAAATTACAACTACATATTTAATTACAATTTTCATGCAATATATTATTTTTTCATACATAATTATTCAATTACAATATAGTATTTAATCAATTATTTTTAATTTACTTATTACTGTTTAATGTTATTATGATGAATGTGAATATTATTTTTATATAATGAGTTCTTTAACATTATATTATATAATTCTGATGTAAAAATATACTCGCTATAAACAATTTTCATGACACGACCGAATTATGTCTTTTTTTTTTTTTTTAGAAAAATCATTCTGTAGTTTTATAAAAACTCATATTTATAAGCACTTTTCCAACCTACAACATGGCGGTGAGTTATGTGACCTGAGACTACATCAAATGACGCTCAGTGTCCATACTGTATGTATTTATAATGTGACCAAGGAGATGTGGGTATGAATGAAAGGTACAGACAGCAACAAGGAAGAATAAGAAGAGAGAGTGATAGGGAGTATAATAATAGGAATAATAATGGAATAAAATAAATGGAATAAGGAGAGAATTGATCGAAAGGGGTGATGAAGAGGAAAAAAAGATAAAAGGAATAATGATAGAAAAAATAAGATGTGGAAAAAATAGCTGGAAGTATCAAGAAATATTAATTCTACATAAATAGAGATCTGAAAGAAACTGGAGAGTTTAAGGGAATCGATGGAAGAGAAAAGAGGAGTGAGAACAATAGTGGGAGGGAATTTTAATGCAAGAACGGAGAGAGGTGATTTGAAGGAGAGGAATGTGAGGAGAAAGAGCAAGGAAGGAATTCAAAGAATAAAAAAATAAACGGAGAAGGAAGAAAATTGTTAGAGTTCAGTGAGAGAGGATAGATAATTTTGAATGGGGGGATAGAGGAAGATAAGAAAGGGAAATGGACATTGGGTACTTCGGTTCTTCGGCCGAGCCACAGATGGCACTGCCGCCATGCGGCCCCTAAGCCTGAGCGGTGCTTCTCGACACGTGGTACAATTTTCCATTAAACGATTTCATTATATTAAACCCGTGTTGCATATCCCGTGCCATCGCTTTTCCTCGCATCACGTCCCCAACTGTTGCGGACCCTTCTTTTTTTTCTACGGATTTTAAAGTGAAAACGTGATAACGTCTCAACCGAGGATGACGAACACGATGAAACAGATCGAGGCTTTGATTCGCCGCCATTAACAGTCTTCTCCAACTTCACCAACGAAGTGACCAAGAAGCGGCATCATCAGTTAACATACCGTCTCTCTCTGAGACTTACAATCATCTAAGTAGTCGTGTAGAGAAATATCATTACGACGATCTGGCGACGACATAAAATCTTTCACAAAATAGCTACGTTACGAGTACACAATCGTCACGGAAGCAACACCTGGTTTGCCACCTGTTTGCCACCTCAAATGCAAACACGTTTGATGCTAGACAAGCTCGATCAAGCAGAATTTGACAGGTTAGTAGATTATGTCGCGCCTACCTACGAATTCGCGCATGCCTCAGCATGAACTCATTAAAACGTTGAAAGAATTTTTCCGAGACAAAGTTCCCATTATTCGCTGTCGTATAGAAATTTTATTTTAATATTACGACAAGTCGATTCCGATCACGGACTTTGATCGCATCAACTGTCACGCAGCCGACTTCGATCGTTCTAAGTTGTCTTCACATCCTTCTTTTGTTGCAATCATTCTACTCTAAGGATAACAAGTTAAAGAAAATCGCTCTCTGCATGATTGAGAAGAACCAAGACACTTTATTCAAGGACATCGTCGCAGAGCTCGAAGCACACGCGAACGTTTCTTCCGGCTTAAAAACACTGAAAAATACAACGAAACATTCTCAACTTTCAGTGTAAAAGGTCTCGTTGTTTAAAAAGAAAAACATTCCGAAACGGAAACGCTGGAAGGTAGCAACAAGCTCGCCGTCGCAAGTATAAAGTGTAACGGTTATGGCGGCATACATCCACGTGCAAAATGTACTTTCCACGACGCGATCTGTAATAAGTGTTCGATCAAAAGTCACATCGCGAAAGTGTCGCTCAAGTGCCGAACAGACGAAAGATAATGTAGCGTGAGTATAGAACAGTGATCTAAAGCGCCGTTAAATCAAGTAACATCAAAATTCACTCGCTCTCCGCGATCGATAAATGTCGATGACAATATGTGATTTCCGTGCTCGGTAACCCTGTAATTTTCCAATATGATACGGGGTCAGATATTACGGTTATTGGCAAGAAAGATTGGATTCGCCTCGATCACCAAAACTTGTTCCGAGCGACACGTCGTCAAACACACTGGCGATAATGAACTTGACATTATCGGCAGATTTTATTGCGCAATTTGAGCCCTCGATCGCATAGGTGATATTTACATCGACGTCGCGTAGCGAGACGACATATGTCTATTCGGTTCAAACATCAGATAGTCTTAATCTATGGTCCGTATCGTTATCAAATTTGCCTCAAACTATCTGTGAAGATCACGCACAAAACGCTTGTGCATCGTTAATATCCGAGAATGTACCTGCTACGAATTTGTCGTGCGAACAGTCCGCGTATCCTTTGAGTGCGGTCAATCGCGAAGTCGCGTCAGAGCACGACACATATCTCGAAAACGTCCTCCATCGTTTTCCGAATCTATTCGCTAAAAGAATTAGGCACGTGCCGCGACTTCAAAGCAAAGCTTGACCTTGCAAATGATAGAAATCTGATCGCCCATCATTATCGCGAAGAAAAAGAACGGCAAATTCCGTCTGTTGATTTTTCAACGGGATTTAATAACGCGATTATGGACAACAAGCACCTGCTGCTCTCAATAGAAAGATCATGTCAAAATTGAATGGTGATTGCTTCTTCAACTTATTGGATCTCAGTGACGCGTTCTTCCAATTGGAGATTAACAAGGCTCATCGTGACATAACAACTATTACAACACCAAAAGTACTTTAAGATTTAAGCGTCTACCTTTTGGAAAACGGCTTTATTTTATATATTATTTTATATTTTTATATAATTAAATTTTATATAATTAAATTATATAATTAAAATGACTCCAGCTATTTTCCAGCAGGCGATGGATCTCACATTCTCCGATCTCCCTGGAATATATGCATATTTAAACGACATCGTAATCCTAGATTCCTCTCAACAGGAAACACAATATCCGCTTGCACTCTGCAAGGCACGCCTGCAAGGCGAGGTTGGAAACTCAGAGTTGAAAAATGCCAATTCGAAGGAAATCAAATACTTAGGACGGATCATAAACTTCCACGGTTTTTCAGCTGAGCAAGAAGCTACCAGTGCTGTAGTTAACGTGCCGAAACCTACCTCTGTCCCAGAAGTACAGAGTTTCTTTGGTATGGTGAATTATTACGAAAAATTTATTCCTCACCTACATCAATTAAAGCACTCTCTGGAAGAATTCATTCGCAAAAACCAACCCTGGGTTTGAAACAAATCTCATTACTCAGCGTTCGAACAAATCAAAAAGGTTATGCTGAACCCTCTTCTATTGGAACATTACGATCCTTCGAAAACCTTAGTGGTAGCAACCGATGCTTGTGCTATTCGGTACTATTCTCCTACAACGGCCATGAATACGCGGTCTCTCACATGGCAGAGTCTCACTGGCGCAACTATTCTCAATTGGAGAAAGAAGCTCATCACAGTCGTCGAGCGAGTCCATAAGTCTGAGGAAGAAGATTTATACTACAAACGGATCACAAATCCCTTGTGGCGCTATTACAGATAAACAACACTAGGAGATTCAAACCAACGACTGCAGCCCGGCTTAAATATTGGGCAATATAATTACTAGGGTATGACTTCAATCGAATACATATTAAGGATTTTGGCCAAGCAGACACACTCTCTCTCATTTAATCGATAATTTTTGTCGCGACAATGCTAAAGAATTTCAAGTAGCTTGCATCCATGATTTCGAATCAGAGCTCTTTCTGATCAAAAATTTGTCAATCGATTTTTTTGGTAAACAACTTCGAGACAAACTGAAGTTAGCAACTAAAGAGTGTCCTCTTCTACGATCTGTTTCTCAAGCCATCAAACAAGGCTAGAAAATAAAGTTCAGCTTTGAAATACTACACGCGGAAAATCTAAACATCACCGACTATACGCTACTCCTCGGCGACAAAGTCGTCATCCCTGCGAAACTCAGACCGACGATCTTAGCTTCACAAAATTCTGAAATACGTAGAACCAAACAACCGCGAGTATGTGCATTAGCCGAAAATGAAGATATTGAATGTTTCATTCACCAGGGTAATCCTTGCGCTGTGAACCAGAAACTTCCAGTAAAGATACCACTGAATCCGTAGCCCACTCCAACACGCCCTATGTGGAACGCGTACATCAGACTACGGTCCAGTCGACGGCCAATATCTGCTCATTTTCGTAGATGCGTTTTCCAAATTCATCGATGTCGCTATCACTGCTACTATATCGGCTAATCTTACTGTCGATCTTTGTCGAGAATTTTTTTACAGGTACGGACCCTCAGACGTGCTTGTCACATGGAACGCAGTTCATCTTAGAAACCTTCGCCATACTTTGCAGGAATATGCAGCTCTCTCATTTACTTTTCCCGGTCAACACCCACAATTTATTGGCTAGGCCGAAAGGATGATGGATACCACAAAGAGAGCAATCGCTAAGGACCCATCCAATTGGAAGCAGCAGCTGTATTTGATTTTCTTTACAGTTATTGTTACATCCCTTGCTTCAGCTGACCTCTTTTTTGGATGCCGTATGAACTCTTCGTTTACCAAATGACTCCCGAAACCTAACACCCCGAATCCAGGTGTTTCTATGGAATACTTAATTAAACAACAAGACATATCGAAGCAATTTTCGAAGCTCGACTACACCATTTAACGGCGGGAATTATTAGTGGTATTAATCCGTAAGGACAGAAGAGGAACAAGGTATTATCATCAAGGCCATATCAAATATCAAACCTACTCAGTCTCGATGACGGCAAAATCATCGACCGACATATTAATCACGTCTGGAAAGGGGGCTCCCTCGCTCCTGTGCCCTCTACGTATCCGGATGACGACTGGACACTGAATAGCCCCCAGAAGATTTGTACTGGACCCGTCTATCAAAAGTTACTCTCAATGGTGACTTCTTTAAGGAGAACGATATTGGACACCTCGGTCCCTCAGCCGATCCACAGATAACATTGCCGCCATGTGACCCGGCAGTCTCTCGTTGCCTCTGAACCTGAGCGGTGCTTCTCGATATGTGGTGTACTATTTTCCATTAAACGATTTCATTATACTAAACCTGTGTTACATTGTATCGTACATTCCCATCGCTTTTCCTCGCATCACGTTCCCAACAGACATACAGGAGGAAGAGAAGAGTCGGTCATCGATAAAACAATAAAAGAGAAAATTATACGATTGGAGGTAGGAAAAAATATAGTCAGATCATCACCCGATTACGTGGAGAGAAAGAGGCAACAGAAAAAAAAGGAAGAAGATTGGAAGAAAAGGAGGGAGAGGGATATGGAGGGAATGAGGAAGGTAGGGAAACAGGAAGTTGGGCAGAATGGAGGGGGAGAGATGAGGAACTCAAGAAAAATTGGAGAAGAATTAGGAAAACGCTAGAAAAAATAGAAAGGAAATTGGGAGGGAGAAAGGAAAAAAGGAAGAGATGATGGAATGAGGTGTGTAGGAGAAAGAGGAAAGAGATGAGAAGGAATTTGAGAGCGTGCAAGGCAGAAATAGGAGAGAAGGAGAAGTATAGGGAGAGAAAGAGAATATAAATATAAGGAATTATGTAAAAGAAAAAAATAGGAAAAAAATGAGAAGTAGATAAGAATAGTAGAGCGAATAAAAATGGAGAGCCAAATATGGGAGGTGGTGAACATGAAGAAGAAGAAGGGTACAATACAAGGATAAATAAAGAAATGAGTGGGAAGAGTATTTTATGGAACTTCTAGGAGGGATGAAGAGAGGGAAGGGAAGAGAACGGAACGGAGAAAGAGAAATAGGGAGAAGAAATGAAGAAAATAATAAAAAAAAAAGGAAAAGTTAAAGAATGAAAAGGCCAGTGAAGGAGACGGGATACCAAATGAAATTTGGAGATATGGGGGGGGGGAGGAGATTGAGGAATTGGGAATGAGAGATTTGTAATAGGATATGGAAAGATTAGCCGGAAGAATGGAAAGTAAGGCTTGTAGTAATAAGGAAGAAAGAGAGAGAGGAAGGGAGTACAGAGGAATGATACTGACACCTTCTCTATACAAAGTGTACATGGCGATTCTGGTGGAGAAGATAAGGAAAGAAATGGAAGAGAAGCAACTGATATAGGATAATCAGACAGGATTTAGAAAAGGAAAAGAGACGATAAACAACGTATATGCGCTAAATTATTTGATAAATAGACAGGGAGGAAAGGGGAAGGGATAGTGGTAGATAATGTTCGTGGATCTTAGAGCAGCATTTGACACGGTGAACAAGGAAATTTTAATAGAAGCGATAAGAAAGAAAGAGTTGAGAGATGAATTAGTAAAGAGGTGGTAAGAGAAACGAAAAGCAAAATCAAAAATGGAGAAGAGATGGAAGAAGATTTCTGGACAGCAAGAGAGGTAAGACATGGGTACCCGCTGAATCCCTGTTTAATTTTTTGGTAGCGGATCTGGAAGAAGCAATGGGAAAAGTGAATTGGAAGGGTATGAGGAGAGAGAAAAGTATTTACGATGACATACGCGAATGACATGGTTTTGATGGCGGAAAATAAAGGCGAGATGAAGAATATAACGGAGAGATTGGAGGGATATCTGAAAAGAAAGGATTTGAAATTAAATACTAAAATAATGGAATTTAGAAAAGGAGGTGGAAGATAAAAAAAGTTTGAATGGTGGTGGAGGGGGAAAAGAATCGAGGAAGTAAAGGAATTTAAGTACTTGGTACACACTTCAGACAAACGGGAGACAAGAGGATCATAAAAGAAAGAATAGAGAAACCAGCGGCAAGAATGAGGCAAGTGTGAGAAATAAGGAAGAGGAAATTTAGGAAGGAAAAGAGGAAAGGAAATGTAGATTGTGTAGTTTCGAGATGGAATCATGAGAACATGTGTGGGAGAGAGTGGGAAGAAGATGAAAGGAAAAGCTGACAGAAAGTAGTTGATAGAGTATTGGGAGAGGAGGGGAGAGATCGACAAGGGAATTAGGGAGGGAGAGGGGGGAGGATAGACTGAACGATGAAAGGATGGAATCGAGAGAGAGAGGAGGGAGGGAGGAGTGAAGAGGCAAACGAGGCAATACGAATTTGTAAACGGAAGCTGAATCCATCAGCGTAGTTTAAGTAGATTAGATAGCCTTACGTATATAGGCGGGTGCGATGACGCGCGCGCGCGTGTGTGTGTGTGGGTGTGTGTGTGTGTGTGTGTGTGTGTGTGTGTGCGTGCGTGCGCGCGCGCGCGCGTGCGTGCGTGCGTGCGTGCGTGCGTGCGTGCGTGCGTGCGTGCGTGCGTGCGTGCGTGCGTGCGTGCGTGAGTGCGTGCGTGCGATGTCTGGTGAATACGCCAGATGCTGTAAGATCCTTGGCTATCCCAGCCAAGATTCATTATGTCTTTTATTTTAGAAGCAATATGAAGCCTGGCATTATCATGCAACAATTTCACAAGACGTTTTCCAGTATACGGGCGTTTTTATTTCAATTCTTGACTCAAGCGAATTAAATGGCGTTGATAGCAGTCGGCAGTAATTGTTTTACCCGGTTCCATCAGCTCATAATAGAGCATGCCTTTGTTATCCCACCAAATGCACTTTACTGAACTAAATATTTTCGAAGATTATGTTAAGCCTTTCGCCATACTAAATGTTATTTTTAATAGCTATATGTCAACAACATTACATAATCGTAAAAGAGCGGGAAAATCAATGATTTTAAAATTAATTTCTTAACTGCTAAAAAACATTTGAATTATTCATTTGTACACTTAATACTTCCCCTCCTCGATGCCACCTCACTTAGCTTTCAAAATTCAATGCGCGCAATATTAGACAAAGATAAAGATAATCCCCAGAGAAAATCAAGAGAGAGTGAAGCGGAGAATGTTTCTCTTTTCTGATTGGTCATTTACAGCTCATGTGCATGTGTGTGTATGTACATATTGTCAATATATCATACAATACGATACAATACTATAATACGATACAATAGTTTCATCACGCTCCTATTATATCTCCTACTCACTTCAACACGCTAAACATGACTTTCGGATGAGTCCACTCCACTCTCCTTTGATTCTTTCTCTAGCCATCCCGTATGCTTTCTTTTTCTACTGTCTAACATTTCCATTTACAGGGACCCTTATTCCTTGCCTACTCTATATATACAATCTCTTTGGTTCGTACACAGATACGATACATTCATGCGTGTGTGTACGCTCGCCTCAAAAGTTTCTCTCTTCAGAGAGTACGCGCGGAGAGGCATATTCGTAGATTGTACGCGATTAACTTTTTAGTTACGATTATAGGAGGAATACTTTAAAAACAAAGCTCGTCAGAGATTCGATACTGGCTGTAAAAAATTCGTTTTTTTTATGTTAAAGTATAATTCAAGAATTAATTTAAGCTCATCTTTTCGAAATGTTTCGCACGTCAAGTGCATCAGCTACAAATTTTCAAAAATAATAAAAATACGTTTTTCAGGAATTTCATTTTTCTCAAAAACCTGACATGATAAAACATTTTCACTAATGTATTCAGATTCAGCACAACAAAAAAAAAACAATAGAAAATTATTATTCTTTTTCAAAAATCATGCAAACTTATATTATGCTGATTCTACAATGAGTTTACAGTCGGAAATTATTAATCTTAATCGGTGAAGCTGGCCAACCAATATTAGTCGTACAAATTGGCTATTGGTCAATTTCGTCGATAAGATTACCATCTATCGACATTGTAGAATCAGCATATCGATGATGTAACTCACCTCCATTCTCATGAATCTCGTAAAGAGCATATTCTGGGACGGACAGCATTCTCATGTCGGGACGAAATTTTTCTATAAGCGTTTCTATCACTGCCTGGCTAGTCGCATCCGAGGCAACCCTGATGCATTTAGTAGCGACTTTTTGACCGCTGTCTTGGAAATAAAACCTCATCACGCCGTGAAACTCCAAGTCCTATTGAGAAAAAAGTAATACAACTCGACTGAAGACGGAAACGATTTTGCAAAATTTAGATGCGACACTCACTTCGTTGGGCTCCGAAAGTTCAAACAGGTCCAAGCGATTGGCGTTCCATTGCTGTATAACTCCCCTGAGAGCGTCTCGCTCCGCCTTTTTATTCACCAATTCCGTTGCCATCCTGAAAAACACGACGGACGATATATATATAATTGTAATCAATCGTTGCGAAAATTGTACAAATTGTACGAATTATTAAACAGGTTACGATTTTTTAATTGCACTGCATAATTGCAAGCTTTTCTTTTTAATTAAAGAACCAAGAATGCATAATAAGGATAAATAGAATGCACCTTTAGAAATTCTTATACAATATCTTATTATACATTATAATTGAATCAAATATATTAGATCTATTCGTGTTATTTGCACTTTTTGCACTCAGAATCGTTACTTTCTTTCTTTTCAACGCATAAACGTACATTTATTTTTTAAGGATCAATTGGAGAGACTATGGAGATTTTTAGTTGAAGACGAATTTCTTTATAAAATTGGCTAAAATATTGCATAAATAGCATTTTAATTGCAATATTCGTTATTACAAAAGTCATCTAAAGACTCGACAGAGCGATTTTTTTTGGAAAGAAAATAATAAAATAAAAATATTCCAACTGTATAGTGCAATTATAATTTTTATGCACATAATTATAATTTTTCAAAAACCAATTTACAAAATCCGACTCTGCATGCACTTTCACAGCATCAGAAAATATAGATAGGTCAGATAGGTCTCACAATGCAGTATTACTTCTAGGAGATAAAATATCACTAATATCAGTATAAAAACATGTATCTGCGAATAGGAACATTCCATTTTATTTATTATAAAATTTTTAAAAGCGAAATTGCAAAAATCGGGTTTTTAATTTAATCGGCTTCCAGCTTCATAGTAAAATGTAAGCTAAAACAAGTTTCATAGCAAAATATTTCTTTTATATAATACTCAGGATTGGCAAACATTATTGTTTTAAACCATATAACTTTTGTCTGAAACATTTTTCTCTAAAATTCATTGATAGTTCAAGAGATATTTTATGCATTAATTAAAATAATAATAATATACTTTGTATATAAACCTTAACATCTAAATTTTTTAATAATTGTAATTATTCTTTAATAATAAATAATCTAAACATTGTGTTTTCAGTTTGATTTTAATCTTCTTTATGATATGTTTCTTTATTTTATTGATAAGTCATTTAAATTTTAACACTAAATTATTACTTAATATGACACTTCATATTAATTTTAAAACAATAGGGAGTTTACATAACAAAAATATTTTTTTTTGTTTATTATGGAAATATGCATTATTATAAATTTACGTTTTTTTTTAGGGTAATTCCGGTATACACGCCGCACCTATTAAAAACTTAATTTATCAAGTTTTTTTTATTTTTTATTTACTATTTATTATTTACTATGTTTAAAGTAAACAAATTATATCTAGTAAAAACTTTGTACTATCTACTATGAAAAAAATATTAAAAATCTGAAACATTTATTTTTCATATTAAAAAATAAACTTTTTGAAATCCTTGCATTTTTGCCATATATTCCATAGAGGATATAAGGCTACTCATAGAAGGAGGGGGGAAGGGAGGTATGTACGATATGTACGGCTGAAAAATTTACAAATAATACATATAAATAAGAAGTATAATGACACAATAACTTAAAATGTTTATAAAGGAATAAAAATGGTGTATATGAAGTAATAAATAATAACTATAATCTTCCTACATATATTACAAGTGTTATGACATAAGGTATACATTTCATATAATGCGTTTATTGCATTTAGTGTATTAAATTCAATCTGCGCATTTTGTATGCTTTGGGCATAAATTCCGCTTGCTAAAAATGCCATATATCTCAAACAGGTGGGATATATAAGACAACAAATTAAACAAAGAATACGAAAGCAAAGCATTGTATTTTGCTACACAACATGCTTTACTATTCCACTATATGTATTACGAAATAACCATTAATGCCCATTTCTATTTACTCTTTGTCTAATCTTTAGAATTAAAAAAAGACGAAGTTGAACCGAGATTAAAGTTAATCTACATTGATGGAAATGGGCATAAGTCTTTTACATGTCTTATATTAATTATTTTACGTAGATTATAATTTGTAATGGCGTACTTATTACAATAACAAATCGATTCAACTTACAATAATTTCATTAATATTAACAGTAAGAAGTTAAAATCGTAACACAATACTAATATAACATAAAGGCACGTAACAGAGTAGAGTTGCGGGAAAATTACGCTCACTCCTTCTATTTTTTCTGACTTCTGCGGCGTAAATTCCAACGCGTATTTGCCGAAGCTACGCTAATAAAATTTGTAGTTTTTAGCAATAGGTAGGTACTAAAAAACTATTAGGTGTACAACTTTGCTTCTGCCGTTTTCCTATAGGCTTTAGCAGTAAGTGATCGAAATAAATAGATCATAGACGTCATACAATAAACTTGGGCATCTGTCAACATAACTCCATAGGAACATTAGTTGATTTGTGTCTGCATCATAAAGTTATTCTCGATTGAAAATGTCAGTTTACGAGCCAAATTCTCGTCATTTGCGGGAGGTTTTAATTTTTTGCTTCAATATGAAATCTGCGGCTGAGGCTCATCGAATGCTCTCAAATACTTATGATGAGGTCACTATTAATGAAAGAACGTGTCGTGAGTGATTTCAACACTTCAAGAACGGTGATTTTGACGTCGAAGATCGGCGTAGAGGTGGAAGAAAGAAGGTTTTCGATGATGCAGAATTGGAGGCATTACTTGAGAGCAAGACTCGTGTCAAAATCAAGAAGAATTGGCACGATCATTGGGAGTGACTCAACAAGCCATTTCAAAACGCCTCAAAGCCATGAGAATTATTCAGAAGCAAGGAAATTGAGTGCCGTACGAATTGAAGCCGAGAGATGTTGAACGGCGTTTGTTTGCTTGTGAACAGCTGCTTGAAAGGCAAAAACGGAAGGGATTTCTGCATCGCATTGTGACTGG
>Ga0157363_1001532_pt1 | contig 19380 bp, 6 predicted proteins | sample AttsexASBM1_FD_111477 | JGI IMG/M metagenome (GOLD analysis project Ga0157363, IMG submission 111477) | Fungus gardens microbial communities from leaf cutter ant in Ribeirão Preto, State of São Paulo, Brazil - Atta sexdens ASBM1 | ecosystem: Host-associated > Fungi > Mycelium > Unclassified ... | reverse complement strand
TTTGTTGATCTTGTAAAAAAGAGGGTTAGAATAAACTTTATTTTAATCTAATAGTATAGTTCTAATATTTATATTCATTAATCTCATTCTCTCCAAATTTATAATTAATTATTAAAGATTTGAAGAACTTTTCGTATATCTATCTTGATTAAGTAATTAAAAATGTATCAATTAATACGTATCATATTTAATAGTATTTTCGACAGCAGTGGGTTTGTATCGATTCGATATTAACACGAAAATACCATGATCTCGTCTAATCAAAGATCAAAATAGAATATATGTATCAATAATCAACCTTGGATCAATTCAAACCCATTGCATTCGAAAACATTTACAGTACCTTAATATTTTATTTCAAAATATGGATATTTAAAAGGACATAATCTTCCATAAACACTAAAGAATTTAATTTCTGAAATGCAGAGAATTAATATTCACATTCATTTTCTCTTATTCATGCAAAGATCTGCTTATTAACCGATCCATCATCAATTCAGCAATACGAGAACGCGCATGAAATGCACTTTGCATTATGAACGCCAAGAATTTGTTCTTATGCAACGAGAGCATTGATCTCCGCGGCAGATATAGCAAACGGCAATAGTGTAATGGGCTGTTGATTTAAGGACGCAATTAAGCAAAGTGGAGGGCCCCGCAGGAGCTAAATGTTTTCAGTAAGTGTTCCGGGTGTTTTCGCGTACGCTAATTATCCTCCTCTCGCGGCCCACATTTCTTCTTTTATCGTGCCGACGGATCGATTCTTTGAACCAAGTGTTTCGCGAATATGTTTCCGTGGTATTCCACAATATGACGGGTGGTTTTCCCGTGGATCATATATTTTTCCACTTGAGAGCAACGTAGAGGTTTCTCGTCTCGGTTATACTCACTTTGTTGACGAGCGGCCATCAGGCTTCCCTATTATTACTCGTTCGGCAGAAGGTTTAACACGAGAAGGCATAAGTCGGCAACGAGGAAAGAGCTCTAAACAACTAACAAGCAAAGTCTCAAATGGGGATAGTAGATTGGTTGTCCAAAATCTTTTTTCTATCCACATATCTATACATTAGATATGTGGACGCAGCAACATGTCGCTCGTTGTACGCCGCGAATACCGGTCATCCTTGCGCGATTAATCACTGCCACCCGCGAGGTCCGGGCACGGGAAAAAGTACATGAGAGCCGCGTAGGGGGTGAAAGAGCTGGACCGCGAAGAAAAGCAAAAGAACGAAGATGGGGGCAAGAAGGATAGGGTAGCCCAGTGTGTTTCGACTCCTGTACCGCTCTCGCTTCGAGCGAGAGATGTTTCATTGTCGACCGAACAGAACACGGGTGTATTTTCGCGTCGATCGACTCGATACACTGTGGGCATTTGTTGGTTTGAGAAAAAAAAGAGACAGAAACTACATTGTCCAAGTTGACTCTCGATTGACCCTTTTATACTCGTGTTGTTCTATCGTGTAGTTTAACTTACGACCTACGGTCTATGATGATCAGTGAGCGCAAAATTTACGCGACTAAACGGGAGATAAAATTCTTCATTTATTAACATAATGATAAGAGAAAGAATGTGAAAGAGACAGAGAGAGAGAGAGAGAGAGAGAGAGAGAGAGAAAATAGAAAATAACGTGGAGAAGGCGACGGACTGTAAAAGCGTAACGAAACAATTTTCAGAATGAGACGCAGGACCATAAATCGCCACTGCGGCGTGTAAGAAAAGACCATAGTGAGAAAATGGTCTCCCGAGCATTTGTTATTCTGGAATCGTACGCGCAGTATGTCTATAAAGCTGCGTACATCGGGCTCGAAACGCCACTTTCAAAACTGTTGTCGTCGACGATTTCCACCTCCGTAACGTTAGAAATTTGCACGCGCGCGTCGACGCTTTCAATGTCTCTTTTCTTTTTGCTTGGGAACTAGAGTTTTCGGGCAATCGTTAAACGATGCTGAAGAATCGTCCGTTGTACTTTTTCCAGATATGACGTACGACGTGATAAGAAATTCTTTATGTTCGATAAATCATCTTTAGAGATCAAACTAGAAATATTTTATTATATGCGAATGTTTTAAGGGGAAATACAATCCATTTTATCGAAACTTAAACAGTTCATTCAAATTTTTGTGTTAATTTAACACGAGATAAATCTGTTAAAAAGTAATACAAATATTATGTAAAAAAATCAACATAAATATAATACATAATTGACAATATAATACATAATTTGTAAGCAAACTATAGAAACATTTATTTCAATAAAATTAATTTTTACGTGTTAAATTAATACATATTTTATTCATTTATCTCAGTATTATATGTCAAAACATATTATTTTTATGCTACTTGTTCATTTACTTAAAAATTGTATTATTTTGACATTGAAAAAGATTGAATATCAATTTAACACAAAATATTCAAATAACATAATCACATTATGTTAAATTAACACTCGAGTATATTAAAAAGTGCAATACAAAATTTTAACAAGAACTTGAATGGATCGTTTCATAAATATTTTTTACTGTTTTGTGTGTGTGTGTGTGTGTGTGTGTGCGCGTGCGTGCGTGCGTGCGTGCGTGCGTGCGTGCGTGCGTGCATACGTGCGTGCGTGCGTGCGTGTGTATATATTATAAATTGTATATTATATAAATTTTATTAAAAAAGAAACTTTCATGATATAAATAAATAAATATTTTTTAAAAAATAAATTTAAGCGCATTTTATATATTATCAAGAAATTTTCTTTTCTTTTTATCTAAAAATATTTTTTTAAATAAACAACCTCTTTTTAAAAAGGTAGTTTAATTACCTAAAGAAAAAAATCACAGAGAAATGTCGACAATCTTTATCTACTGAATCAATTTTGCTTCTAGTTATGTGCACTAGTTTTTTTTCTGAAATAAACAAAATATAGAAATAATATACTGTATTATCCTTTTTTTCCTCATGGGCGAGATTGCGAAGGAAGACGCATGACGGACGCACGTCCAATATTTACTCTCGCAGAACGTTTCGTTTAAACTGCATATTTTTAATCCAACCGAGAAACTCTCGAGTGAACTTCGCAAACAGCATTTTTTCGTCGGCGCATACTGCGTTTATCAATTCTCCATAAACAGCAAAGTTTCTCGCCAGTTCCCTCGTGGCGAAGTTTGGCGAAAGATCTCGCGACCGTGATACAATCTCTTTTGCGTCGCGCCATTCGGCGTCGAGGGCAAAACAAAACGTCGGCTGAAAGCCAGGCGTTCGTAAAATATATCGTGCGAAAAGGGGAGAACAGGGAATCGAGAGAGAAAGAGAGAGGGAGAAACAAAAGCGACTTCGATGGCCGTAGAAGAGTGCGTAGTGCGTCATCCAATATTTCTGACGGGACGATGTGCGTTGCGGTTTTTTGCATCTCTTCCGACCAACTCCATTACCTCTCAGCGCAGTACGGTATGGGCAAAGCGCATAACTTTTATCTTTCGGTTCCGTAGGTAACGCATACATTTTGGTCCGGAAACCAACAACAGGGACTCCAACGACGCTCCGGTCCGAGACGCTCTCAGCCAGGAATGGTTTTAGATGGATCAATGCGATGTCCTTTATGAGCAAAAAACAAAAACGATATCTACGTTTTTATTCTCTAACAATGCTGCACTTACACATAAACCGTAAATACATATTTTAATCACTATACTAACAGAAGAAAAATGTTCTGGTTGTACCAAAACATTTGTTGGTTGTAACAAAAGAATATGAATAAAATTCTGATCTGAATTCTCTGGTTATCATAATTAAATGTCTGATTATCTCGACTATAGAATATTTTATAAGTTTTAATTATACGTTTCTGATTTGTGCTTTTATTTATTTTAAAATTATCAAAATTCCAATTAATGCAACTAAATTCTTTTTCAGTGTAAATAGTGACACTATTGCATTATTACTGATGTTTCATTGTTTGATGTAACATTCAGTAGACTATGTTCATGTTTATAAATTTATACTATTGTATTTTGTACGTCAATCAGTATCAAACTACTCCTCGCCCTGAAGTGAACTGCAATATTCACGAAACGTTGGCATTTTAATAATGGATCTCGATATATAGGAAATAACTCGCAAAACGCATAGTTTCTATGTAAAAAGTGAAAATCTCAAAAATATATCAATAAAGTTTTTTATTTACATTGAAAATGATCTGATTAAGACCGAAACGTTTTAATTAATTATTCTAATATGGTAACTCTCTTTTTTTCTTTTTTTTTTCACTTTCACTAGAATTTTGATATTCAAACTTGCAATTTATTAAAGAAATTTTGTAGAGACTGTTTTTTTACATTGAAAGTCACCTGATTAGAATCAATAAGTTTGTAATTAGATGTGTAATTGTTTTTAATTATTTATTTAAGCATTAAAGATCTTGTTTGTTATTGTTCAGCCTTGTAAACCTTATTGTTTATTCTTTAAAATTTTTAAATAATACAAAGCAATTTGACTGAACTGGTTTGGAAATTTTTATTTCTGATCGCATTTGCTACTTGCGAATTAAATTGACTTATTGTTTCAATTACTGATTATATTGGTTTACGCAGTTGAGAATGTGTGCTGGCACATTTTGATTTAATGACTTATGTTCAATTTTTATCATTACTACAACTGGACTTACTGTAACTGTTATAATGGAAAAATGTAACTGATAATATTATCAGAATAAAAAGCATTGCATTTTGCGGAAGATAAGTAGAATAAATACTACTAACTTTTTGCGTAACTATAAATTGTATAATATATTTTAACCGTTTTATTAATTTTGTCAAATTTACGTTTAATTTCTTTACACTGAGGATGATCTAATAATAAGGTCGAAACATATGTTCTTTGAAATACATAAAGAATTTGAGATACATAAAAATCTGGCTTGTAGCCTCTTTTTGTTATTTATTTAAATTATTATTATTTAAAATTATTCTTATTATTATTACTATTATTTCTTGGATTTATTATAGAAGCAGGTGAACGTTCATAATAGGCTTGTTTAATTAAAAATATGAAATATAATAAGAAATATAAAATAGAGTTTCAACCGTATATGTATAAATATACAGCAGGATGCTCGTGTAGGACGTTTGTAGTTTCTTCTAACTTTCTCGAGTTTTTCGTGCTCGAGTTAGCGCCCGTGTCCGTTCGCGCCCGTGGTACCTAAGCTCTGTGCTTCGTATGTGTACACGCCCCCGAGGTAAAGAACGATATATAGAAAGAAGAAATAACTCCGCGCGATAATTCAGGGGTCTCAACCCTCCCGCCTAGCGCCTCGGTGCTTCCTGTCCTCGTGAGAGTAATGCCGGCGGGCTCGGGTACGACCGAAAAAAGCGTCCTGTTTTCTCCCTTGTCTTTCGCTCTTTCTTTTTCTCCAGCTCGCTCGTGCTATCCTATTAAAGTGCGATCTTGCGAATCTCAGCGACTCGGCTTGACGCGACTTTCAACCGGTCGCGTCCCGTCGCGTCGCGTCGCCGTTATGAATGAGGATGAAAGGTTGTTTTATACGGTTATAAGGAAGATAGCGATACGAATAAATGACGCGGCGGTAACGAATGATGCCTTGGTGATATTTTAATCGTCTATTCCCTTCACACCTCTCTTTTGCACCCCCGCCAACTTCCTTCTGCGCGCACCCTTCTTTCGCAGCGTTTCCGGGATCAAGATTCACGAGACGAGGGAGCAATGCCAGGGATAGGCGAGAAAAGAAAAGCGACAAAGGAGAACTAGGGGAAGGCAGCGCGCAAGCAGAGTGCACGCGGGTGGGAAAGATAAATTGCGGGCGGTAGATGTACCGCCATAAAGAGCGTGCTGACCGGTCCATGACGCTCCCGCGGCGACTCCATGTTTAAGCAGCAAATCGCGCATCGGAGATTCATGAATGCGCGGTGCCAAGTGCCTTTTGATACCCGCATCTACACGTCGTAGACGAATAAAATTCCTGTATATAGTAGTTCCATCGTTCGGAAGTTGGTATTAGTATGGAAACGCGGATCATACTTTTTAACACGCTTTTCCCAACTGCCTGCGTTTTTACGCGAGTTTTATGTTTTGAAACGTACAGATAAGAGAATATTACTCTCTTCCCCTTAACTTTTATACTGTTATTCTCAAATCTTTGCACGATCGACGCCAGTCGTCTCTGAGCAAGTGCGGGAACTTTCTGCGTATCTGTATAGAAATCCGCTCGGAAATTCGCGCACGCGTAAATCCGAACAGAATTATCCGCTCTAATCTAAAGCCTTACACAGCGAACTTTAGAATCCCATCGCGCGCAAGACATCCGGCGAAAGTTTGACTGCATCTAAGAATAGTCGCGCCCCAATTAATCTCGAAGTACATTTTAGATGTTCGCACTTCATTAAACGTGTAATCGCTCGATTAATGAGATGTACGAGATACCGCGGCGTGAATTGCGGTTAAGTTTCGGTGGGGTAATAGAGCTGTTAATCCCGAAAGTGGTGTAAGTTAAGTTTCAGAGAAAGATGAATCAAGATGCGGCATTTATTGATGATATACTTATTTTAATGAAATTTTCTAAATTTATCGGGTGTGTGTTGAATGACTCAATTTAATACCGTATAATTTGTTGTCGCGAAATTTCCTAATTCTGTAGAAACCTTCAAAACTTTAATCATCCTTAAAAAATATATCCTAAATAATTACTAAGAAGAATTAAAATTGTTTTGCTTTAGATTAATAAACAAAATAATTAATTAATTTCTATAATATTGCGTCTTAGAAAAGACCTTCTTTCATCAAAATTAACGCTTGTCTTTAACGTTGTTTTTCGGAATAATATGTTCGATTGATCGAAAAATGAAATACTTGAGGAATGGAGCTAGTAACGTTTTAGTTCGTACTATTGTATGTTGAAATATCTGCTCATTTCTAACTAAAATTGCCGGAGTTGTACAAAAGGGAGCAATATTGGATTCAATAGTATACTGTGTATGGATCAATGGCATTATTCATTTTATCATATCATTTAATAATATTTTACACGTTATTTGCATCAAAATTATTTTTTTATCTATAACTACAGATATTCTAACACTCTGAGATTTATGTCGATTTGTAACAAATGAATCCGTTGTAATGGTTCATTATAAGCCGCAGCAATGCGCTTGATGTACTTGCTGTAACAAAGCATTTTCAATGGCATCGGGAAAATTAGGTCACTCGGTCTATGATCTATGGTTTCTAGCATGGGATACATTATGCCGATCTGGTTCGCTTCCTGCGAATATCGTGCTATATATCGTGCTTTAGTGTTTTCGAAACGAGGCCTTGCGCGAGCGATCAGCATACGTCATTACGCAGTTCGCAACGCCTGCGGGCAACGCAGTCCGTGCTGTTGAGGATCAATTTCGGGAAGCAAGGAACAATATAGATACCATTTCCACGACGTATCTTGCGGATGTTTGATAGCAGATACAGAATAAATCGTATTTTTTCCGTGAAGAATTATGACAATAGAGAAAGAGTTACATTCGCAATTTTTTAACTCTTCCGGCAGAATTGGATGCAAAACTCTCCCGCTATACGAATATATGCTCTATCTCGCTTCAACGATATTAGCAACATAATCGGATTTTGCTGCTTTAATAAATTAAAATGCCATATTTGTTGCGTTATTATTTCATAATAAATTACATAAAATATAATTTTATAATATAACTTCATATTTTATAGAATTTGTTAGTATAATAACGAAGCAAACTATGCCATTTTAATTTATTTACACAATGGAAATAAACAGAACAACATAATATAACAATATTATAAATGTAAACACTCGCATAACGCAAAGTAAAAGAGCAACTATAATTTCGTTTTAAAAAAATAATTCTAGGGGAGTCACTAATATAGTTAAGGGCTTTAAAAGAGTACACGATACCAAACAAAACATTTATACCTTTCTTATTTCCTTTTTTGTTTCATAATAATTATTTTATTATTGGTTGTCTGTCGAGCGTCTTAAATAGTATACAAAGTGAATTTGTGCATGTTGCTTGCCATTCCCTTACTTCAAAGGTAACACAACTAAAAAAATGTGATTTTCGAGTTATTTACTATGCATAAGATACATATAAGTAAAGATTACTTTATTAAAATACTCTATTAAAATAAAAAATTAAGTGATCTAATTTCACATAATCCTTCCACTAAATAGTAAATGTATCGTTCTAAAGATTTTCAAACAAATCCTAATACTTTCTATAAAGATAACATATTTTTAGAGTTTTAGTAGAATTGTGTTGTTTTTGTAAATAAAAAGGAGAGTCTTCTACAGAGAACATTTAGAATTACGGCAATTTTGATCAAAGAAGGTGATTAAAGAAGTTATTTTATTTTTAATTTAGTCATTTTAGTTGATCAAGATAAATATAAACTGTTGGTGATATTTCAAGTTATGTCGCATTTGATAAATTATTCCAAATTTGTTGTAATTATTTTATAGGAGATTAAAATCGTCACAGCTAAAAAAGAGTGCTTTTAAAAGTTATGAAACGAAACTACAGAAATGACTTGATTATATTTTTTAGAGTATATTCCTTTTTCCGCTATTATTTAATTAATCAATAATTTTCTGTTTAGTTACAAAAATAGTTTTCTTCCTTTTTTGAAAAATTTAATTTATTGAGCTGCATGTGTCACTTTTGAAGTAAAGGAACAATTTCAATTATAATAAAATCGGAGAACAATACAAGTAAGTAACCAACATAAATCAATTAAGTAAATCTATTTTCAGTCAAAGCGGATCTTAGTGCTTAAATATTTCAAAGTGAATTTATATACATGTCCAATTCTGTAAATCACAGGAGATCTAAGTTGCTCGGTTAAGGTAATATTTTTTGCATCAAATTAAATTATTTATAGTTCTCAAGCTACTTAAATTATTAGCACCAATTATTAATATTCTTTTAAGATGTATTAGTATCAAAATTATTAAATCACTTGTCAATTAACACTATTCTATGTGTTACTATTCTAATTCTGTTCGTGACTGCATTTCAAGGTCGAAAAAGATTTCGGCGCGCAATTTGTAGACTTAGATATGTTTATAATAAATTTGTTCCCGTTAAAATATTTAAACATTGAAATCTCACTCACTTTAATCGAAAATAAAGTTATTTCCAGCTCCTAATCGATTTATTCTAATACGAATTATAATTGTTCCAGTATAAGATGAGATACATGTAGGCATCTCGTTTTAATTGTGTACTGTGAATACAAGACTAGAATTTAGCGAAGGTAGATTCGAGGACACGTATCATCTTCGCAAATTGAGATTCATGCGATCAACCTACCTACCTACGTGTCCGAGCAGCAAAGGAGCGGCGTCCTACGGATTTCGCAAGGCCGTGCGACAACGGCCAACAATGTCCTTAATGCCAGCCGAATAATGATACGCGTAACAAACCGTATTCATTCAATGGAAAAAAAAAACAACTTTCGGCTGACAAATTGAATCCGCAGGTCTCGGGGCAGGCGGCCGTCCCCACCGCGTGCGGAAGGAGGTGCGGAATAAAATCGCGGGTTTTCGGAAAGGAGGGGAAGGGAGAGAAGGGGAGAGACCTGTCCGCGTGTGTGCGTGGCCCGGTCGCGAGGTGTGCGGGCCGTTGGAGAAGCGAGCGTCGGGAGGGAAGACGAGAGAAAACGAGAGATCGCGCGCGGCTTCCCGGTGGAAACGGGATAAACCCACGCGAGACGCAGGGAAGAGCGCGAAGGAGCGAAGAGCTCACTTCCCTGCAGGAAGGGCGGGAGAGGAAGTGGAAGCTGCGAGATCGTCGGCGCGCCGATGGTGGGGATAAAAGGGCGGTCGCGCAGGCGCGACTCGCGACAGAACTGCTTCGCGCGGCGACGCTCAGTCTCGTCCGTCGCAATCCAGTGCAGATATACGTGCAATTACCCTGTCAACAGTGCTTAAAATCTTTGGTTCGTGCTTGTGCTGCGTTTCATCAGCACACACGGTGATCGATAACGCACACGGAATCTGTCGTCGATCGCCGACGTGTCGTGATCGACGTGCGTGAGGACGAAGAAAAAAAAATAAAAGAATAAAAGTAAAAGGAGTTATACTACGGGAGAAAGTTTCGGAAGCACGCGGCGCGCGCGAAGGGATAAATCTGACGTGATTTGAATTTCCAGTATCAATCGTCGCGAAAGAGTGGACCGTTCGGAGTGAAGTTTGACGCGAGTCTTTCGAACGGTGAATCCTCGATACCTCGACGCGCGTCAACGGCTGGAACACGCGAGACGAGTGGTAGCATCGAAGACGTCACTCAGGTGCGAGCGAGTGGTACGAATCAACGAGAGAAAAAGGAGAAAAGAGCGTGCCGTGTGCGACAGCGAGCAAATGTGGTGCCGGGTAATTTCACCTAGTTGCGTTCACGCGACCTAACTGCCGGCGTGAGTGGTGGATCGTCAGTGTGTCTGTGAACCGCGAGTCCGCGAGTGGTTTGGTCACCGAGGGACCGCTGAAGCTTCCGTACACGCCGTCAAGATGAAGACTTGCCACCTGTGGCTAGAAGCGACCGTCGCTCTCCTGGCGATAGCAGGTAAGTGACCTGCCTGTATTGGGACGAGATATTGAAGAACATTCAGGATATTGAAAAACGATTTGTCGCTCGTAACTTTTACCTTTCTTATACGTATGGAGGTGTTTGTGTATATGTGTGTGTGTGTGGTGTACGTGTATACGTCGTGTGCGGTAACCCCCTTAATTAAATGCTTGAAATTGAGCTATTCATTAAGGCCCGATTCCAATGTAAGATTAATTTTAATCTCGGTTTAATTTGCTCGGTTTATCTTTTTCTAATTCCTAGAATTGAAAAATTTTTTTTACTTACAACAAGAATTTGCGTCCTTCTTTAGTGCGAAAATCAAAACATCTAAATTATCAATGTAAAGTTTCGTCGTCTAGTGATACACGTTCCCAGATATGATTGGCTGTACTTAGCAGAAAAAACAGCTTTGCGACTTGTTGCAAAATTGTTTAATAATTGATCTAGCTCTGTTTCTCACTGGATTTATAATAAATGTATGAACTAACATTTATGTCCATTTTTACCAATGTAGATTAATTTTATTCTCGGTTCAACTAATTCTTTATCTTTTTTTAGTTCTGAGAATTGCAAAAAGATGAAAAGCAAGTTGAATCGAGATTAAAGTTAATCTGTATTGGTAGAAACGGATATTGAAGAATTTTAAAACGGTTGCTTTTTCTACTGAATACAGCCGATAAAAGATTGCGTAAGAAACTTGCTTTCGCGTAACCGCGCAACGAAATATATTCCGTAATGTTTAAATAAAGAGAATAAATGTAATTTTCAAAGTCTCCTAATTACATATATTGTATCTTCGATGGATATCGTGAATTATAACATATTTAAATTATTTTATAATCTGCAATATACATATAATTTCGCAAAACAATAAGAGCTTTCTGTCACACCCTCTCGGTATATTTCTGTGAAGTGGGATTATCAAAAATTTTATTCTAGTCAATTCTAGTGATATCAAAAGAGCTGATGTGAAATGATATATATTAGGAATTGATAGGAATTCATCGAATTTCGTCGATAAAACTGACGACCATGTTAAAGGAATATGTTATAAAATAGCACTTTTCGAAGAAAAAAATTGCTTTAGAAATCGCGAAGAAACATTATTAAAGTCCGTTATAAAACTGCATTTCCTCTGTACAAAAATGTTCATTGTCATGGACATAATAAATACTTTCTTTTTCCCTTTCAGGGCGGCAGCTCGCCAAAAAGCCGCGGTGCTTCGCGCTTTTAGACTCAGCTGGTTAGAATTGAAAAACGAGGTGACAATTGTCACCCCATAATGCATGTGTAAAAGTTCCCTTCGTAAAATAGCTCCCCCGCTGGTTACATCGTCGCGTTTCAACGCTCATCGCGCCGCACGACGTCAGAGGCAAAGACAACTCCGTGACTGAATCACGCGCGAAAACGTGGTCGACGACTCGTTCTGCGAATAACACATTTTTTTATACATTTCTTTCACAATATTTTCCGTTGTCGGCGAATAGGAAAATGAGTCGGATGGAAAACAAGTCGTGATGGAGATAATTATTATAACGAATTCGCGTCTTTCATCGCGTGAATGCAGGATGTAGAACTGAAATCAGGGAATTATGTCAGAGAAATTGAAAATGGTCTGGAAAATCAGTGAAAAATCAGAGAATTTTGTAAAATTTTCTAGAAAATTAAAATTCTTGCCTTTAAAGAATTTAAAGATTCGGTATACATTACCTACCAGTTTTTAAACATTATCAACTTAATAATTAAAAATACAAGCAGCGTTAACAGCATTAATAGTAATATTAAATTGATCTTTCAACAAATCATCATTTAACAGTTTTCAAACAACACGAAAATATAATTTTAAAATATTACTGAAAATAACAATTATTAAAAGTTAAGGAAAATCACAAATTTTGTCCGAAAATTTCAGGGAAAAGTTATGGAATTTTAGAGGAGGAAGAATTTGTGACAACGTTGTAATAGGATTACAAAGGTGCATTAGATTTAATATGTTATTGTGTTCCATATTTTGAAAAAAAATCACGCTTGTTCGTTTATAACAACAAGATAACCACGAGATAATTTAAATTTACGTGTGAGCGAAGTTCTATCCCCAAAAACGACGATTTTATCTTCCAAAAGGGCATGCCAATTAGAGCAACTTGGGAAAAAGAGTTGATCTTTTCACTCTGTGATCTACAAAGCTATTTTTTTTGTTTACCAAAATATAAATTTGCTACAATTACGGTATATTGTTTATACCTCAAAATAACAGTCACATGTTAACTGACACGAAATAATGGTGGAACAAATTGGTAGCATGAAGTTTGAATCGATTGTTTTTTGAAGTTTTTCCATCAGCAATCCTGTTTACATGTGCTAGTCTTTTAGCAATAAAGATATTTACTTTTTATTTTCATATCGTATTGCATTTATAGTGCATTTTGCGTGCGAAATTGTTTCAATTACAAAGATTAGTGCTATGGGTTTCTAAAGAAAACTTGCGCAATTATCATATTTTGGGATTACTTTTCTCATATTCTGTATGCAAAGAAACAGCTTCACAAATTTTCTTCCTTTTTTCTTAAATTAAATCTTTTGTAATATTAATACTTATAAGATAAAAAAATAGAAAATTGTATTGCTATGCGAAGGGAATTTTAATTTGAAGTCAGTAATGAACATGTGTTTGTTTGTTATGTTTGTTATGTGTGATTTGTGCGTACTTTAATAAGTTATAAAAGTATGTTTCTATATTTTGAAGTTATTTTTTTGATGACGTTCACGAAAGAGTTTCTTACGCTTTTATCGTACATCTTTTATTCATGCCCGGGAACGTTATCACAACGAATTCGCACCGATAATTCAGACGTTTTGGTGTTAAAGAAGAATAAGTTCTTGCTGTAAAGACAGAGAAAGGGAGAGAGAGAGAGAGAGAGAGAGAGAAAGTATTTAATCGATGGCTCAATTTCGAGCGTTTAATTAAGGGTCTGCATCGTGCTTAATTCAATGTCTCTATCGTCGCGCCGCGGACGATTTCTAGACGCTATCGGTGGTATCTCGTTTCCCTTTGCGTGGAAATTCAAATGCGCAGGACGATCCCTTCACCCTTCACGGCGGCCCCTTTTCCCGCGCCACTCACAGTAGCTTGATTACAGTCGCGAAACTCCATTGTCACTCCCGCGCAAACTCATTTGATTTCTCTCGACGCTTTTTCGACGATTGCTATGTTTGCTGGGAAGGAGGTGAGAACGAAGGGACCAAAACGGGGAATACGAGGATGAACGTTTGGGAGAATCGACGAATCTCTCCGTAAATTTACAGCTTTTAGAGTAACGAAATAATTAGTTTTTTATTTATGAATCGGCATGCTAATTTGCAACAATCTGATCTCTCTTTGCTACGAAAGCAAATTCTCGACATTTGATGTTATAATGAGCATGAAGTAAGTTTTTCAACTTTTTCAACAATAACCTGTGTGATTCTAAAATAATATGAGACACAGGCATTTATTTCTCTTTATTTTAATTTGAAGAAATATATATATATATATATATGTGTATAGGTTTATTGTAATCTAATTAAAAATTGTAGTCGAATATATTTCCGCTTTTAATCTAATTTCGATGAGAAGTCTGCATTTCATTTTGGAAGAAAGACAATTTTTTTGTGAATTAAAAAGTGTACGTATATATATTTCATGACTTTTGCTTTTAATATCGGAGGAAAAATAGCAAAATGGAAACAATATCTGTGTTATCAGAAAAAGTTGAGAATACTTTTTTTATATAAAAAAATTTTATACATGAAAACTTTATATATTTCAAAGAAAAAAGAAATATGACAATATTTTATATAATAATAATTTATATTTAATTTATATATATTTTTATAGAAAGATATAAAATTATAACTTATATAATGAATTAATTATTACATAAGTATTGTATAAAATGATAAATGAATGATATTGATTGTTCTAATACTTTTGAGACTTCCACTTCTTTATATAGATGTATTTCGTGAGTTGCTTCGTATCTATTCATTTTTGAAATGCCAATTGTTATCTTGTGTTTGTTGCTTGCTCTGTTATCTAAAACATAAAGAATGCTTTGGTACTAAATTTTTTAAGATACATCCATGAGACTATGTCTTGATAATTATTGGTTTTTTTTTCATTATTGATTTTTATTTTATCATATTTACCATACAGGTATATGTATATTGTAGACTATTCAAGACCTACAGTATGCATGTTAAATAAAGTAATTCGTTTAAATTTACGATGGAAGTAAGAGTAATTCTCGGCTTGCACAATTAGTGAGTTAAAAAACTACCCACGAGTTGAGAACGGATGAAAATCCGTAAACTGGAGGCGCGCGCTCAACAAAGGATCGCCAACATTTAATGTGAGAGAATTACGCTTGTACTCGTTCCGTGCGAATTTATTTACACGCCTAGCTGTCGCGAACGCATTAGCCGCCCGAATCGAGAACTACGTGTATGGAGTTTAATTACAATTTTGATGAGGACGGCGTTAAGCCAGGAATATCACAACTGAGTGCTCCATATAGACACGCGCACACACAAACTGATCTATCGAGACACGGTTGCGGCATTAGACGGTTCACAGTTGACGTTCTCGTATAGGACAGGTAGCTTAATTAATTATAGACTATGAACTGGTGTGTTTTTTATTGTATCGAAACCGTCAAACTAAACGCGGATGCACCGCGACGTTAGGACGATTTGGAGTGTATCGAGCGAATTTCGGTTCTTACCTTCCGAAAACTTTGTATAGTTACTTAGGCTTAGCTCGAATGCGCTTCGTGACTTGTCTTTAGTACTGACAGTTGTTTGAAGCTGGTCTACGCGTGTATCGGAAGTGAAATTGCCGCTGTCGTGAGTAGTTATAATTGAGAGACTGTGTTTGCGCCACGAGCGAAATGGGCCACGAGCGAGCGACTAGGAATATTATTCGCGGAGATGATTCGAAGTTTAGTGCTGGAAAAGGCAAGCCAGATGCAAACTTTCATTGCAATCGCGAATATCTCGAAGACTCGGAGAGATGTAATTTAATTTTTTAATTAAACGGTAAGGGAGTTACGTGGAAATATTTCCAGTTGGCAAAATACGAAATTTTAATAGCCTTTCATTTGTAAAATGAAATAATATTAATATTGAGATTTTTTTAATGCATTCAATATTTGTTCTCGTGACTGCTTATCTTAATTACTCGGATGATATTCTGTTTTGATGTGCGGTGGATGTGTGAATTATAATGATAATACATCACACATTATTACTAAGCTGGATAATATTAATGTTAATCATCAGATATTATGAAGGCAAATCATTGTCTGATGAACTTGCATTAGTTTCATGTTTGTTTGCCAGTCACTTTTTATGAAGTTCTTTAATTAATTTTCTTTTACAATATTATGTTATGTTTTAATTTAAAAAATTTCTCATATATACGTAAATGATTGTTTATCTTATATATGCAATTTAAAATTAAAAAAAATATTTTTATTCTTGATAAAGAAAGTTTTAATTTATATTAATTATTATAATATATAAACTATCAACAAAAACTTTCAAGAATGTATCTTGAAAGATTTAATACAAAGTACTCTTCTTGTTAGATAACAGAGCAAGCAACAGACACAAGATAACAACTGACATTTCAAAAATGGATAAATACGGAGACAACGAAACACAATTTTCCTGCACAATTGTTATGAATTCTGGCATTTTTTGTCGCGTCCCATGATAATATCGTTCTTGCTAGATCCGGTATTAGATATTAATCTTAATCATTATAATTATGATGTCCGGTAATTATCCATATTAATTTGATTCATGATCAACTGTGTTTTGCAATTAGTCGACAACTTTTCTTATTATATATATGAGCTTTTTACGATTGTAATTTAAGAAAAAAAAAAAAATACAAAAAATAACAAAGAAACGCAAGAATGACTGTCAAATACTTAAAGTAGTTAATTATTTAAAACTTGTTTGTTATTGTGTTTACTGTCGTATATAACCTAGTATTATTATTGAGAATACAGAATCCTAATAGTGCAAATGGCGTTCCGTCCTGTTCTGTGCGTGTCGCACGATGATAACATCGTTGCTGTCAGACTCGCTAATATTAATCTTAATCATTGGCTTCTGTGGCAGTAACTACCGTGTCCGGTGATTATCCACATTAGCTTGGTTTGTCATGTACCATTTGTATTTGGCGAACGTTGTACTTGCGCAAATTAGTGCGTTATGTTAAATTCTTTTTTCTCTTCGGAATAGATATTTAAAATATCGTTTGAAATTTCCATTAAATTGCAAATATGCACACGTTGTATAGTACAATATCAACGCACTATACTTTATTCATCGTACATTTATCGTATTTTTAAAAGTTTAATCAAGCAAATCGTGATAAACTTTACTTTTTTTTTTTTTAGATTTTTTCCTATCTTGTTTGCGTGTACGTGTTCGTTATGCAAGATTTATGTATATCTATAAGAAGACACATACGCTAAAAATATTCATAAAAGATATAAAGCTTTGCTATTTTATAGATATAAAAAATACTTTATATTAAGATAAATTGAAACAATGAGATCATAATAAATAAAACATCAGAAATCTGTTATAATGGAAATATTTTTTTTTTAATTTGTTCTTCTTTATAATATCGAATTATTATTAGTTATATTAATGATATTTTTAATTTTTCTTGGGTTTCATATTTCTAGTTACATTGACTGTATTATTGGAAAATCTGCGTATTAATGAAATTCACGGAATATATATATCCTTTAATCCCGTATATTGTTACCATAAAAATTTACAATGTAAAAAAAAGTAATATTCTCTAGTCAATGCTTTTCGCGACTGTATTATAAGCTCCACATTTTTCCATCAGCCTGAAACTTTCGGAATGCTATTAATTGTTTTTTCTAGCCGAGTACCGTAATGAACTTTATAATCCCCTGTGCTCGAATAAGGACGCATATAAACTTTGTTTTAAATACTTCGCTTGCAAAAAGAATCCCAAGGTTGCTTCATCATCAAAACTCGGTTTCGGCTTACTGGTTAAGTATATTGCGGCATTTCATTTTTAGAGAAACCGCTTAATAATAAAACGAGATACTATCTCCAACAAATCCGTTCTTTATGATTTCAGCTATCAGTTTATTCTATATATTACATTATATACATATATGTATACATTTTCGTAATAAAAAATATAAACGTTTTAATGTTGAGAAAGACATGTATGAATAAAATGATTTCACGTTATTTATTTTTTATGTGTATGTGAAAATCTAAGAAAGAAGGGAGAGAGAAAATATGATTCTTTATAGATCTAATTACATAATTAATTGAAATAATTTATATATACCTAAATGAATAAAGGAGGATAGTTTCATTTCTTTTGCTGTCTACTACGTCAATTATTGTGTGGGCTACATCAAATATTGTCTACATCTCTAGATTCATCCAAATCTGATATTGAATCCAAAGTGAATCTTGTTGAGTCGTTTTAATACGCGAGATTACCTTTTCATCGAAGATATACAAAGGTCACGAGATCGAATCGACACAGCGGTCAAGGATTTTAATTGGAACACGTTCAACGGGATACGGGATACAGTTTACGCGAAAATCGCTGTTTCCCCGAAAACCGATTCTGGTTCGATTCCTTTCGGAAACTGTAGCGCAGTCCGGCACTTCCGAGAGACTTCCGCGATATCCGTACAATGTCAATCTTTGATCGTAAAAGTATAAGTTATCTCGTTAAACTCCAGAGAATATTCTCCAATAACTAGAAAACTCCTCTTTGAAACTCGTAGAGCCAAGGACTGCTTTCCTGCTCGAGATTAAGGGCGGTGGCTTTTTTGTAACTGGAAACGTTCATTCCACCTGGCTATCCGGCTATCCAGTTGAAAAAAATGTCTTTGCGCGTACCCATCCACCTACATACATCCGGGAGGAAGGGAAACGAGGTGTCACTGTCCTTCAAGTAGCGGACGGTATGACCGTCTACCGGAACTCCGGAGAGTTGTAATTTCATCTCGCATTAACCGAGGAAAGACCTTGCGGGATGCGGTGAATACGTCTTATGGTTCGCGGTTTCTTTTACGCGACGTTACAAAGGCGGGGAAGGGAAAAAAAGGATGGGCGGAAGGCTTTGTGAATGAACCTCGCACTTTCCTCGCTTATATTTCCATTGCAGCGTAATTACGCGTCTCGCCCATGACATAATGATCACGATGATAGCAGCGATGTGTTTTTTTAAAATATGCCCAAAATATAAGGTCTTGATTAAAAGGATCATAGATACGTCAGATTTAGTTAAACTTATGCGCAGATTGTACAATTATAATCTGTAAATTTTTATATACGGAAAGAATGATTTTGCTGAAGTATCTAAAAGTTTAGTTGGTATACATAAATTTGAAAATAATTTTGTTCGGACCAAATCAAAATAATTATATAAGATGTTCAAACTAGTTACCAGAATATTAAACTCCAAGGATTGAGGGAGGGGGGGGGAGAGTGTGAAATAATTCCAATCCTGATTAATAATAAGATATATATTGTCAGGTTTTTTTTAATTAGTTATTTTAGCTCCTCGAATCTAGTTTTTGCAGAGTTTTGTCAAATCGCAAAAAGAACTATCACAGACAGTGCGACGTGCACAAAGAAACAAAGGGTTTGTCAATTTTCGTCTTTATTCCTGAGGGAAAGGCTTGAACTTGTAGGAACGAAAGTAGTAGGAGAGAAGGGAAGAAGAAA
>Ga0157363_1001531_pt1 | contig 19380 bp, 20 predicted proteins | sample AttsexASBM1_FD_111477 | JGI IMG/M metagenome (GOLD analysis project Ga0157363, IMG submission 111477) | Fungus gardens microbial communities from leaf cutter ant in Ribeirão Preto, State of São Paulo, Brazil - Atta sexdens ASBM1 | ecosystem: Host-associated > Fungi > Mycelium > Unclassified ... | reverse complement strand
TTATATGTAATAGAAAAGATATTTATGTCTAATTACCTAATAAAGCTTTTGCTCTTCTTTTCCGTGTCCGCGACACATTAACATAATTATCATGGTCTTTTGCATGACTTTCCATTGTATAATCTGCTATGAGAACAACATTATTTAATTTTGGATCGACATTTATGAAATGTCTTGCAACTTGTAAAACAGCTTCTCTTAGATCAACTAGAATTTCTAAAAGTTCATATATTAAATTAAGTACAGACAAATTTTATTAAAAATTCTACTGGATGCTATACATACATACCTGTTTGACGAATATTTTTAGATTTTGCATCGTCTTCGCCGTCATCATTTCCAAATAAAATTGTTTGCAACATTGATTTATTTCGCTTCATTTGACGTCTGCAAAAAGACCACAAAGAAGATATACACAAATATAAAAAAATTCAAATTATTGTGATCGTGAATTATTATTAAATTATTATTAGGAATTACACATAATATATTTTTCATCACTTACCTATTCAAATGTTGTTTTGGTAAATTCGGTACTGCATCTGGATTTCCTACCAATCCGCCTTGATCAGCCATTAAATAAGCTAAGTGACGACGTCGATGAGTCTCGACTAACACGTCTGTCAGTGATCCACTAATTTCTAAAGATACCTAAAAAATATCGAATTTATATTAAAACAAACTACGTTATAACATGTTTTTAAAATTGTCAAGAGAAACAATCAAGAGAAACATACATTGAATAATTGGTCCACATCATCAATGTCTCCTGGTATATCTGAGAGAGCGTTAAATATTTGTGCAGAGTTTTCCAATTGTCTCAAGTCTGTTTCTGAAAAAAAAAAAAAAAACATTTTATTTTATAATTATTTTATAATTTATTTTATAATTATTTTATAATTTATTTTATAATTATAAGTAATTGTATAAAATAATATAGATCAAAATATAATAAGTACATATTAAAAATATACCTTTTATCTTCAACATCCCAAGCGTAATTTGGAATAAAACTATAGATCCATCAAAAAGGAACATATCCCATATTCGTAGTAATATTTTCATATGCACAACTGATGCAAATAAAGTCAGAAACCAGTGCAGAGATATAAGACTTAATTCTATGTCATGTTGCAGCAAAACATGATCTATGTCAGGAAGGTAATTGGCTACTAATGTGCGAAGTACTTTTTGGTCGGCTTGAATACCTATAAAAATAATAATAATTTTATGTTACAATTGGCATAAATTTTTGTAACTACAAATACTCTATAAGGTTGACAAAATGTATTACCTAATAATGTCGAAGAGTAATAAGAAGCTGGTAACAAATCTTCCACTATTGTTGCCATCATCCAGAATGCATCTTCCTCTTCCAAAAGTAATAATAATGACGCTGCCATCGTACCCGTACCTTGACAGTAACTTGATATAGGATAAAAATTATATATTAAAATTAAAATTATTATATATTATGTATTTAACTTAATAAAATAATGCCGTTAAAATTAATTATATTTGTACTTTTCCATACCCAATATCAGGATATAACCAAGCTAAGGCACGCATAACGCGTCTTAAACGGGGTATACCAGTACTATGGAGATGACTGAAACATGCATTGGCTGGCATAATGCGAAGGAGATCTTTTTCTATTTGCTTATTGGTCATTAATGCATCATTACTCGATGCTTTCACTATATCTTTGTACATTATTTCCGATGAACATTTTTTCTGAAGTGCTCCTATAATTAAAAACGTATTTTCATCATAACTTGTCAAAAATTTGTGTTTTTATTGTTTATACCTGACATGCGCATCCAAATTTGAGGTCTCAAGGAATGAGGTATGCCGCGGCGAACCATTTCACGTAATTTATCTGTACGTGGTAGATTTCGATCCATATTTTGCCAGGAGAGTTCTGCCACTTCTTTATTATGGCTAAATTCCAAAAGAGCAACCCATTGCAATCTAAAAGAACAAATCAATATGTTTGAATTTTATATTTTTTTACTATTTTTATACTCTATAGCTAACTTCTATTTCAAATACAATTACAATAGCTATATTTTATTAAGTATGTTATGAAAATACGATTTTAATTAACCTATGTTGAGGATCCTCAACAAATGGTATTCCCAGCAATTTTTTTGAATTCTGTTCAGGGCCATCTTCTTCTTCCACACGAAAGCCAAATTCATCAAACCTAGATTGATGGAACGGTTATAAATATTAATTTATAAATGCAAATATTAATTTGTAAAATTATTTTACTACATTTTTTTTATAAATGCAGTTTTTGTATACATTTTAAAAAAAAGTTTAATATACTTTTATACATTATTTGATACATATCTTACCTATATTCAGGTTGTGAATTTGGATCATCAGGTTGATTCAATTTAACCAAAATATCTTGCGGCCACATGGATGGAGTCAATGCTGAAAATGGACCACCTGGTGCTGGTGACAAAGCCTCACCACACAAACTTCCAATTTCTATTTCAACCTCATCTTCAGAAGCTGTTTCTATTTTTTTCTAAAACATAAAATATTATATATTTGACAAACCTAAAACAAGTATAATAATCAAAGAAAATTTTTTACTGACTCTATATCAATATTTTTCAAGAGTTTTCATTGAAAAAAATTTTTTTAATTTTCTATTACAATTCACAAGTTGTATGTCAATTTATTATTTATAATTATTTTTTATTAGTTTTGATTTTCGTACAATTATATTATTCATTATTTTTCTAATTCATTTTTCATTCTTTCTCTCTATCATTAGAAATTCAAAATTGGAGTCACTTTTCTAGATACTATATTCACCTGTTCATTTCTGTTTTTATTTAATATATTTTTACATATTGAAAGAGCTATAATAAATCTAACAAATTTGAATAATAAGAAGTTAACTGAATTTGATTCCACATGTTAATCTACCTCGCAGAACCCAGCATGATAATGATTCGAGAGAATACTTACATTATGTTCCTCTTTTCCGACGTAACCATCATGATCGCGAACATTGAAGAACGATTTGGCCAGGTCCATAATGCGATCCCCGATATAGTCTCGATTCGTCAACGCGTCAGATCCTCATTGATAACTCCTTTACGTCGTGGCTTGTCAACGTCGCGCCATGGTGGAGCAGATGGAGTGGAGCTGAGTGGAGCGTTATGGAGTAACGTCACAACACGAGAAAAAAAAAAGAAAGTGACTGCGTCACACTTACGGTAGCGTCATCTGGGAGATCTCGTTTCAAAATCCAGCCGGAACAAAAAAAAAATCTAAAAATATATGGCACGTCCAATAAGAAGCGGACATTTCTCGTGAAACACTGAAATTATTTTGTATTTCGTTATTGGGATTTTAATCATACTTTACATATCCTTTTCCAGCTTTTTTCAAGTTTCCTGAATTAAATCCAATCGCGATTAACCGCACATAAATCTTGTTCGCTAAAAAGAAAAAAAAATCTGTTGACTTATTTGTATTATCGAATGGGGATAAAACATGTACTTATAATGGGAAACGTTCATTCGTTTGTGACGTATTTCATGTCATAGCTTTGACAACTCGTGTCTCATATTCTGTGTAATATATTCTATGGTTTTCATTGTTATTATTGTTAATAATAAATTCAACAGTTTAATTAATCTTTACGCAAATAAACAAAGCATTTCAGTAATATTAATTGTTTGTTAATTCATATAAATCTATTGAGAAATCAGTGCATCTTTTTGCTTTTTTAGTATAAACATTCTTTTGGAGATAAACACACCACACATTTTTATTTTTTTCTCGGATATATTATTATATATGTTTTTATTTATATTTATATATAATATTTATAATAATTCAACGCAAATTAAAAGGAAAATCAAGAAAGGTTAAAATGAAGAATTTTGCCCAAATGCTCGAAATTAATTTGAAAGTCATTATAATTTATTCTTAATATTTTATTTGATCATCAGGATTTTTGAGTATTAAATTCAAATGTGCTCTGCAGAAATATACCAATTGCGCTTATTCCATTGTTGATAAAATGTATCTCTGGAATGACAATAATGTAATACTTTGGATAGACCTGTAATGTATCAAATTATATACATTTATATCATATATTTATATATATTGACACATATATATTGTATATTGTTATGTTTGGTATTCACATGAAATAAATGTGCTACCGCATATTCGAGAGAAAGAATAAAAAAAAAAGAGAAAAAGAAAACTAAAAGAAAAAAAACTTCAGGGGATCATATCTTCAAACGAGAAAAATTATAAAGGTGAGCAAGTTCACTAAGGTATTAGATATGAGATTATGATATGAGATTATTACAAATGTCGAGCGAAACGCTCTCTTTTACAATGTTCACCTATTTCAAGATACACAATCGACCCTTTGCCTTTGCCGAGATCCCGTTACCTGCGTTACTTCCAAAGGCAACAGTAGAGCGCAGCACCAATCGGTCGTTTGCTCCTCCTCGTTTCATCCCCCCTGCATCCACCGCGAGCGAATGATGCGCCGTCCAGGAAAACATGGCGTAAAGTGAGTGCGTTGCACATGTGTCAGTGATTTCGGTAAGGGGTCAGTTCCTGAATCGTGAGGTTGGCGCGGACCGTTTCGCGGCTCCGGCAGCTCGGCTGTGTCGGACATATCGTCAAACACTTCGGGAACGGCACGTCGGGTGGATCCCGCGATACTCGCCGGGGAAACACGCCGGGAACGCGCGGCACGGGGACGCACGGGAGAGCGAGAGAGAGAGACGCTGGGGACTCTCTCTCTCTCTCGGGACCAGTCTCCGTTCTGTCATCGCGGAATTTCGTTCGACCGGCTGTTCGTTCGTTCGCGCAACCGTCTCGACGGGTCTACCCCCTTCGACCGGGTCGCAGCAGTCCGCGGTAAATGCCCGTTTGAAGTCATCGGACGGTCGGTCATTGAAATCAGCGACCATTCCATACTCCACACGCGCGAGACACGCAATTCCGCGTCGATCTCTTCGCCGACCGCGGGATCGGTCCTTGGAATACACGCTATCGGAAACACGATATCGAGAGACAGCTCTTGGCAGAGCTTTCTCCGACACGGCGACGCATTCCGATCTCCCGAATGTCGTGCCGTCATGGACCTAACGTACTCATAAACGTTACCTTTACGATTATATAGATACTCGTATTTACATAACGCGCGTATAATACACGCGTGACGCGTGAGTGATTGTAACAATGCGGCACGATGCTGGGTCAAGAGATCCCCGATGAGAGAGGATTCCGTCGATGCCGATTTGTTTAAGACAGTTGCCTTTCTGTTGCTCCTTCTGTGTCTTCTACGTGAAGTATTTAGACACAAATCTTACAAAGACTACCGGAGTCTTTTTTTTATTACATATTGAATCTTTTTTTTAATTATTGTATTTTATGTTATCATAGTCATTTATATCAGTTATTACAAATGTCTCAGTTATCTACAATTGAATAGATTGATATTTATCACTCTGTATAAAATTAATCATATCATAACAAAGTTTTACAATTAACTGCGTATCGCAAAGTAAATATGTTGTATTATAAAAAATATAAAATTTTATTTTGATAAAATTTACTTGTATCAAACAGACAAGGTTGCTTGTGACAATATTTATCTGATCAGTTCTTTAAATTTTTTTTTTAATATATATATTTTTTAATATACATGTTTAATATATTTTTAATATTATATATTTATATCTTATTATTATTATATATTTTTAGGTTGAATCAGTTGATTAGGAATAAACTTTCTATTAAAGCATACATCGATAATAGTCCAGTAAAAAATAGGTAAGTTTTAATAATAAATTCTGATCTAATTCTTAAATGTTTCAACTTTATAAAACATTTTAGATGTACGTGATTAACATAAATTTTTATTATTTATTATTCTCCAATATACATATTGCTTGTAAGTTTTAAAAAAAGTCAAGTCCTATATATAATGATAAATAGATCAAGACATTTCCTATTTTTAGAAATATATAATAAAACAGAATGGATCTCAGCTTGTATATGTAATAACTAAATAAAAACATTCATAATCACATAGAATAGTTTAAGTGAAAGTTTATAATTAATAATGAAACAATTGTGATAATTGTTTAATACTTAAATTTTGACTCGCTGTTAAGAAAAAAGAGAAGATTATGAAATAGGAAAGCAGAGAAACGTGTGGAAAGAGAGATGGGTTGCGATCTCAGAAAAGAGAGCCATTTCACAAGCTTGGTTTAGACATTCTAAATATAGCTGGAGGCTCTATAGGCTTTCCGTACTGTGTCATGCTGTGCAGAGCAGCATCCTGCTGTGTTGCGTAGATCTTGCTCATTTTCCACCATTAGTATGGCAGAATGCCAATTTTTGTCTACTTAAAAGAGTATCTGATAAGTTTTTAATAATGACCTTTCCAAATTCCGTATCCATTAATAAAATGAGAAATACTATGTTTCTTTCGTTCTAGTGTCATATTATAATGCAATAATTTTCTTAATAAATAGTACTAAAATTTATTTTTTTAATTATTCATTTTAAAGATTTTTATTTTTATAATTCGATTTTATATATAATAGTTTTATAATACGCAATTTTATTTAAAGTTCGATACAAATTGGCATTACTGCAATGGTATTTATATCTGCACTAAAGGAGATAATATTATTACTTTTTAAAAAAGGATGATTTTGCCACAAGAATATCTCAAATAATAATTAATTGTTATAGTAAATATATAATTTAATAAGAGAGATTTATACATTTGGCACTTTGTTTACAGATCATGGTTTGCAAAGCTGGTGAAAAGACTCAAGTATGTGTCGTTCAGTTTAATATGCCTTACGAGGCTAACCATAAACTTTGCACTAGCGACAAATTTTCCTTACATGTATCTACACGCGTGAAGGATCTTTACAACTATATCGAAGAACATTATCATATGCAACCGGACAGTTTTAGGTTGCTTCTACGCACGCCGTCATGCACACTGGTTATTTTAATTACAACTTTTTAAATATATAATTGTAATAAACATATGTGTTCTAATATAGTTCATATTATATCCAATATTAGATTGATTTATCTGAGTTGAAAGACAAAACGATGGAGCAGGTTGGAGTAGATTTTTCGGTTGATTCGAGTTCACCTGAAACGAAAAATACTCTGTTTGTCGTTCATCCAACAGAACCCTTTGTTATTGATATGGCAACGTCCCGAAGAAAGATGGATTATCATCATTCGCCACCGTTTAATGTAACAGGTGCACCGTCCCTTCATCCACGATGGACTGAGGAAAATATTGTTAGGGAAGATGTTAGAGAAGATGTTAGGGATGGTAGAGAAGAAGTTAATTTCAGAACTTTTATTAAAACTGAAACAAGTATGTAAGCACCATTTAAGAATTATTTTAATATAAATTTGCATATATATTAACGAAAATATTTTTATTAGTATTTTATAATATATATCTGCATAATTTATTCTATAATTTCTTTAAGGCTATGTCGGTTTAGTTAATCAAGCAATGACTTGTTACTTAAATAGTCTTCTTCAAGCTCTGTATATGACACCAGAATTTCGTAATGCACTTTATAATTGGGAATATATAGATAGTTCAGAAAAGGATGAAGCTCTAAGCATACCGTATCAATTACAGAAGTTATTTCTCAATTTACAGGTATAATATGTGTTTAATAAGTGCATTGTATATGTGTATTTTTCATGTGTGTGTGTGTGTGTGTGTGTGTGTTTAATATAATTTTTGAAATAATTTTTAATAATATAATTTCACATTTTTTACAAATAGACATCTACAAGGTCTGCAGTGGAGACTACATCCTTAACGAAAAGTTTTGGATGGGATTCTACCGAAGCATGGCAACAACACGATATTCAAGAGCTTTGTAGAGTTATGTTCGATGCATTAGAACAGAAATTCAAAAATACAGAACAAGCGGATCTAATTAATAGACTTTACGAAGGTATAAAATATCATTATGTGTAAGTTATGAAAATATCTGTAATTTGCTTTCTATATTGCTAGGAAAGATGACCGATTACGTTAAATGTCTTGAGTGTGGAACAGAAAAATCAAGAGAAGATACGTTTCTTGATATCCCATTACCAGTTAGACCATTTGGAAGCAATGTTGCATATAACAGTGTGGTAAATATTACTGCTATTTGAAATACTGCAATTTGAAATTTACATTTACATATATAAGAAAGAAGCTCTTTTTTTCGTAGGAAGAAGCAATTAGAGCATTTGTTCAGTATGAAACATTGGAAGGAGCTAATCAGTATCATTGTGAAAAATGCAATAAAAAATGTGATGCGCATAAAGGATTGAAATTTACGAAATTTCCATATCTATTAACTTTACATCTCAAGCGATTTGATTTTGATTATAAAACCTTCCACAGAATCAAGCTCAACGATAAGTATGTAAATCGTATAATATTAGGTGTGGGAAAAAGTTCATGGAGTTTTTCCTGTAGATGGCATTAAAAAACCGCCACGAACTTTTTCCCACACTTAATACTTGATCAATGAATGTTTTATTTTTAATTTTGAAATAATTTCACATTATTATGATTTGTGTCATTTTAGAGTCACGTTTCCATACGTATTAAATTTGAACTCTTTTATTTCATCCACAACGAGTCAAGAATCTCCTGGTGGTGAAGAAGATATTGGTTTAGGTATCAAATGTGATGATAGTTCCACGACAGACAGTGGTACATTAGATGATGATTGTGCACCGTGTGACAACAGCCTTTCCAATAGTAACCATTCAGCCAGTCATGATCAAGACGACGATGAAGGTATAATATTATAGGTGTGATTATTTATCGAACCAATTTTCAGAATTATTAGAGGATATGTCCACCTTCAGGTATTGATATGAGCAATGGACCATCAACGTCGAGCTGTATTTCTCATAATCATGAGAATGAAAAGAATCGCAGTGCTTATATGTTGGGAAAAGGCCCATACACGTATGAATTGTTCTCAATCATGATTCATAGTGGCAGTGCGAGCGGAGGTCATTATTACGCTTATATAAAAGATTTCAGAACGCAAGAATGGTTATGTTTTAATGACCAAAGCGTAACTCAGGTATGAAAATTAATTTTGCAATAATTTATTGTATTCCTTAACATTTGTTAATAATTTTTTCGATTGTGTTACATCTTCAGATAACTGATGATGATATTCATAAAACATATGGCGGTGGACCTTCGAGGGCGTATTATAGCGGTGCATATAGCAGTAGCACGAATGCGTATATGCTTATGTATAGGCAAATCGATCGTGCTCGTAATGCTTTACCTATGCAAACTGAAGATTTTCCGCAACACATTCAGGTAATATACAAATAATGTACAGATAATGTATATTATTTGTATATTATATTATTTGTACATTATAAGTAATGTAAATAAAAATTAGAATTTAGAGACAAATTTAAATGAATACAAACAAATTTAAATGAATATAATTGTAGTAATCTTTAAGTTATTTTGTAAAATTCGAATAGAATAAATTCTTAAACTATTCAATTTGCAATTGCAGTTTTAAATTTATTTAAACATAATTATTACAATTTATTTATTATAATAAAATAATTAAAATTTTTGTTCAATAATTAAGATATTTTAATTGTAAGACATCTTTTGTAATTATATATGCAAAAGCTTTTCTACTCTTCTTTTTTTCAAAATAATCTATATTATTTAATACATTTATTTTTTTATCATCTTATTTATAGGAGCTATTAAAGAAAATGAAAGAAAGTGAAGATAACGATAGAAAAAATCGTGAGAAAATGTCTATACCTAGATTGAAAGTATACTGTCATCATCCAGTAGAAGGGAAATTGATGAATGTCAAATTATTTGTTATGCCTGATATCACTTGGACCGAAGCAACAGAAAAAGCATATAAGAAATTTGGTCTTGAAAATGTAGTGAGTTTGGATCAGTGTCGTTTAGTTAGTTATGAACATAATACTGATTTAATAGAATGTAGTTACGATGATCGAGAGCATGAATCTGTTGGAAATATATGGCGTTTTTCACGTCGATTCGATTTATTATTAGAAATTCGTCGCAAAGATCAAAAGTTTGAGACGTATTTACCGGGTGGTGAGTACGGAACATTGGATCAATGTGTGTGTGAAATGAATTATATACAGTCAAAATTCAAACTTCATAAATATTATGTTTTAGGAGTTGCAACTAAAGTATTTGTCATAGACGTAACCCGAGAGGAGGTAATTGACGGTCCGATCGATATCCGAGGTTTATTGTCGCAAAGTGTTAAAGAATATAAACAAACCGTAGGAAAAATTATTAGTATGGATCCTAAGCAAATGAAAGTAATATTGCGAAAATTTCCGGAAATTAGACCAGTGGAAAATGATGATAGTGATCTTCAAACTGAAGGATTTTATAACGCGAATAAAGTATTCATATCAACAATGTATGATATAGATAATGGCAAACCCTTTCAAGAATCTACAGTACACAGAATTATAGAAAATTTTAGACATGTTATCTCTCTGCATATTCAGTTACCAGATACAAGTAAAGGTACGATTTTTCAATAGCTTACAGAATGTCAATAGTAATTAAATTATAATTACAAACATTCTAATTTGTTTTAATTTTTATGCAGAAACTTTGGAAGAACTAAATATCCCATTGTTAGATGATAAATACGAAGAAAAGGAAAAGTCTGTTACTAGTGGTCCACTTAAACTCTTTAATGAATCCGATTGGGATGTTAATTTGAAATGCAATGAAACTTTAAAAGGTGCACGAACTAATGAGGATGCTACTATACGAAATATAAGTCCTCAGTTAGGGGAAGCTGAGGAATGGAATACTCCTGAACAAAGTAATAGTGAAGATAGCAGCCTTAGTGATAGTGATAAAACGTTGGTTGGTGATGTACCAGAGGGTGTCGATATTGCACCGCTATCCCATGATTGTGGTTCAATATCATGGAATAGCCGTGCAATATCGAATCGTTACGATTGCAACGTAGGCGTAAGGCGCAACTATAAGATTTCAAAGCGATTCGAAATAGAAAATTGGGATATTGATGATGACTCCGATTATTACTTTAGAGCTACACAATATACAGATAGTACTCAACAAAACCGTATGTCGTTAAAATCAACATTTTAATGATTATGACTGTTGGTCCCATAATTTAATAATCTTTTTCTTTTTTACAGTACTTAAAGTATTAGTGGATAAAAGAATGAGATTGAGCACGTTGAAGAAAGATTTAGAACCATTTGTGGGTGTACCTGTGGAGTATTTTAAAGTTTTTCGTCTATCGAATTCTGGTGAATCAGAATGCAATTGTTTGATGGAACAACTTAGTTCGTACGAGGATGGTGAGAGACTTAATGTGAAACTTGGCCGAGCTTTGCGTAATGGAGAATTTAAAGTAAAATTATATCAACTATTAATCGACTCCACTGAGGTTTGTATCATATTTTTTGCATGCTTAGAAAAATCTGTGTGTCATTAGTTATCAAGATTTCTTATTATGTGGATAAAAATTTTAGCCTTACAAATTTTTATGTGAATGGATTGTCTCGAGAGATATGACGGTTGGACATGCAAAAAAAGAGATATTGGCAGAAATAAAGAGAAAATATGATATAGATATACCATATGAAAAATGCCGACTTAGGAAAAAGTATTATAAAACAGCCTCAAAAGTATTTCTAAACGAACAGAAGTTTGAGGATCTCCAATTTCATTCGCAGTTTGAAATGATTGTTCAAGAACTATCAGATAAAGAGATAGTCACAGACACCAATCAAATTGTCCTGTTTGTCAGAAGGTGGTTACCAGCAAAATTGCAATTGGGACAATTCCAAGAAATTGTTATGGATAATAGAACTGTTGAAGAACTAAAAAAGAAAGTAAGTAAAAAAAGTTTTTTGTATCGATAAGAAGATAAAATGGACTTAAATAATTATTGTTCTTTTTTTTTTAGCTTTCCTCAATATCAGATATTCCGGAGGAGCACATAGATATAGCAAAGGGGAAAGGTAGTTTTCCGTGTGACAATTCTGTGCTTCGTATTCAAAACGAGCATGATTGGAATGAACATCACGATAGCTTATTTTTTTACAATTTTGAAGATGGTGCTGTCTTCTTGTACAGGTATGTATTTATTATATTTGTCGTTAAACTGATATACAAAAAAACCTTTTAATTTCACTAAATGTTTGGATTGTTTTAGGGACAATAGAGAAAAACCAAAACAATTAAATGCTGACGAGGTAATGGAGATCGCTTTTAAGGAAAATTCACGCTTAACGCCGCTTTCTACTACTTCGAGTTATAGTCCACGTCGAGAGAGAGCACTTAAAATATATTTGGATACTGAATGATCGTCCATAGAGAGAGAGCATCGTTCTCCTAAAAATGAGTTGCTAAATAGACATATGTGCGAACACAAAACATTTTCACATAAATTAGTTACATGTTGGATATTTACGAAATCAATATTTCTTCAAATGTTAAATGTTTTGTGTTCCAGTGAGTCTTCAGCATTTCAAAGCTTCCGCGTTCCTAAAGTTTTTGTCTTTTTCTTGAAACTATTGGATTTTTGAAAGTGTTTGAATTCATGAATTGTTATATAGTAACACATAAGTCGGAGTCTCGGTATTTATACTCATACCTGATTTCAAGATTTTTAGAATTTATATAAAGTGTAAAATATGTCCACGATATCACTTGGTCTGTTGAATCAGTTTTCCATCTCTAGAATCAAACTAAAAGCAGCACGATTAATCATAAAGTAAAGCTAATAATATAGCGATGGGCAAATTGTATGATTTAATGAAAAATTCATGTGTGTTATCGACTTCTTAATATTTTGCATGACAATATAACTTGTGTTTTTGTTACCTTACTATTTTTGCGAAATCTATTCGGTTTTTTAGAGAAATCTTTATATCTTTATATATCTGTTAAAATATAATATAGGCATTGTGCTCTTTGTTGGAACAGTTCTACGTCTAGTATTGTATAAGAACTGCACTATACAAGAACTATTATCGACAATAATTTTGTTGTCACTTATCTAGTATGATGATAATTAGCTTGTATTTTTCTAATACGTCAATTATGGATTTGTCACTTCATAAAACTTTAATGAGTTTTGTCAATCCTTTTCGAATCTAAAACATATAATATTTTAACCTGGAAGTTGTTGTGTAATGGCGTGTGTCAAATCACTGAATGTGATCGATTTTTTAATAACAGATGTTATCATGTATTTTATTATTTTTCAATTAACCAATGTATATTAATAATGCGGAAATAATGAAACAAAAAAAATGATTTTTTTTTTTTAGAAAGAGATAAAGAATAGGTATAATTTTTATATATATTCTCTCATTCCTCGCTATATTGCTGATATCGTAAAACTTGGAGCATATTACTATTCAATTTACATTTGATTTATGGTTGTCATTTGTATTTTAAGATGTATACATTGCGTTACTTTTGCAATAACACTCGGAAACACTGAAAATAACTCCTTGTAGGTTCAGAAGATGTGCGAAAATGTTGTAGCTTAAAAGTGTGAAACAATGCTTTAGCTGCCAATATTTATTCACTTAGAAATGAATAAATATATCGTGGAAGCTGCTTTCGATTGATTTTCTTTTCATGTAAAGATGAAAAATTAATGAACTAGACCAAGTGATAACTTAATAGTTCTATTGTTGCATCTTTATTTATTTTGTTATCCTCTATTAATCGTTTTATTTATCATTTGAAGCTAAAAGCTTCACACATCGTTTGATCATCGTTTTTATAATTGTTGAACGAAGAAAAAAAATGTCGATACGGATACTATCTTTTAGCAAGGTAGAAGAACATTGAAAGCAGCGAGCTACATTTGATTATTTTTGTGGATAAGTTAATTGGAAGATCATGGAAAACATCTCTCTGGACATGGATATACAGATTGTAATTTGAAACTCTCTAATTAGCGATCAAAGGTTATTCTCTGTATAATATACTGAAGTTATGAAACAAATTATATTTATAATTATTAACAATGAAATATTGAAGTGTCTAAATTTGTTTTGTTTAGATCACCTAGTTTATAATACTTATTCCTTATTATCCTTATCCAGTTTTGTAGGAATATATGTAAATCAATGCATGTTTAAAGTATTAATAGAAACTTTGAATTTTGTTCTTATCAATATAAAACATAATGTAAAAAGACAAATCAAAAAATCAATATTTAATGGAATTACAATTATTAAATCGTCTAAAGTTTTAACATAGTTAATAATAGAAAGATATTACAATTTTCAATAATATTTATTAATTTAGCATAAAATTCGAATGATTAAAAACCTGTACACAATATAAGCATTCTTATAGAACGATAAAATTAAAATTAAAATTCGATTCAGTTAATCGATAATTAAAATTCAATCAATACACTTAAACATAAAGTAAAATTCTAATTGTGTATAATTTATTTCTATTAATCTATTTTCTTTCCATGTGTCGATAAAAAATTCATAATTCTCTCCGTGTTAATAAAATGATACAGATATCGATGAATTAATCGACAATCAAATTAATCAGAGTTTTAGTAGAAATTACCTTATTTTTTAAAACGATCGAGTTTTTGAACCAACAATCATGGTTCAGAAACATGTATCTAGAGGCGATTCATTCGCTAGCTGGAACACACTGGAATCTGGAGCTTCAAGCATGATGGCACTCTCAACTGTATGTACAACATATATCGTCAACTGACTCTCTTTAGTTTATTTCTTCACATGTAGCAACATGTGTCACACTTGTCGATAGAAACTTTGCAAGTGTCAAGAAATTCATTGCGAGTGATACCGAGTGGAAAGTGGATACGAGTGTACATTCGACTGTACACAATGACACGAAATGATACCATTATTACGAAAGTACTGATAATCTGATTGCTTTTTATCCAATCTGTCGACTGAAAGTTCAAATTATTTTAATCTCTACGTTTTAGATGGAACATGTGGAAGAGAGTTTAAAAGATACCTTATACAGAGTCGAAGTAATCGAGAGAAAACTTAAGACGAAATTACTCACTACAGAAAATCGAGAGAAATTGGAGAACGAGCTGGAGGAAGTTAAGGACGTTCTCAGACGAAATGAAAAGGAGTTGCAAAATTTAAGAAAGGAAAACTCAAAGTCCTTTATGATAGCAGCATGCTTAGTCTTTGTGTGTTTCCTTATTTACGGAACATATTTGTTGATTTTTGGAAATATTTAACACCTGTAAAAAATTTATATTTATTTATTTATTTTTTGTAAGTTTTTAATATGTTGTACATCTGTCAGGATCACAATTTACAAATTGCCAATTATGTCAGGCTTTATAATATATACATTGAATTTATTTTATAAAAATGTATGCGGAAATTAAAGAAAAAAAAAACTTTAATTTAGATATCTTTTTTCTATTAGTCAATTAGCTACATGTATAATCATCACTGTCGTATACAAAATAATATTGTCAATAATGTAATGAATACCAACCATGAAATATTTCAGTAGAAACATTATTTAAAAGTAATGTACCATTAAGATATATATGTAAATATATATATATGTAATATATACATACGTAATACTATTGTAATAAATATATTTTAGATGTACTACGCAGGTGCAAGAATTTGCATAACTTTTGAAATGAATAAAGCGAGTTTTTTTAATTTGTTGCTTGATCAATCGTATTATATGCATATGTTTTTACGAAGTAAACTTGTATTTGCGCACAATGTGATTGATCAATTGATGAATTAGAAAAACTCCCATACTTGCCCAAGAAATGTATATCTGTATGTAAAAACATATGTACTTTTTTATGTAAAAAAAAAATTTTATTTTCACATGTTAACCAATATAACAATTAAGATAAATGCTCTGTTTCATAAACTAGTTAGTATGTGTTTTAGATATTACACACAACATCAATTTTATGTGTATATAATATATATATATTATATATATATATATATATGTGTGTATAAAATTTAATATAAAATGTAATTTATTACGCTGAAAGAAACGACAATAGTGAAGTATCGCTTGATTTTAAGACATTGCAAATAAAATGGACTATAGACTGAATTATCTCTTTAGCTGTTAGCTATTAAATCGTACTGAGGTGTCCCAACTAGACGACTACGCATGAACTGGGCATGCATTTCAGCATCCAGGAAGCTGCCACTCACTGCAGGATCTTCTTTCATAGCAATTCTCCATTCAATCTATATTACATAAAAATTTGTATTACAATCGATATATGGGATGTTTTAAAATCTCTGAGACAAACTCTTTAAGGGACAATAAATGTCAACAAAAAAAGACTTTTTCAAAAACATCTGCCTTCTTCAATTTTAAAAAGTTATGTCCTCGTTCAGATCGGTTGTGAAGTTTGCAATTATAGTAATATTGCACGTAATGTCTGATAGATAAATACTAGTCTACATTTTTTCTTTTTTTATCATTTTAATATGCTTTTTTATCTTTCAAAACAAAATCACAGAATATGAACTAATATTATTTTCAGATATTATACATGCAGATTAGACAAACAGCAAAAAATGCATCAGAGAAGCTACATGTTCTATAATAAAAGTTAGTTTTTTTTGTTAAAATCCATCATCCCATTTTATTTCAGGAGTCCTGAAACATTCTTGCCAACTTCTAATAATGATAATTACCAGTCGTAAGAAACGATCTCGAGGTAAGACATATTGCTCTCCCTTTATAATTCTTATTACATCTGCCCTTTCGCACCACGGCCATATCATTAAGTCCAACATACCAGGTTTGCTGCCTCCGAAAAAGGGAGTCCCTCTCTTCGCCAATTCCCGATCAAAGAGTTCTAAGCCAGTTAACACCTCGTTGAATACATCTTGCACCAGTGCTGTTTCCGAATATCCCTAAAAATCAAATACAATAAGATCGTTATGGGAATATACTTAAAAGTTATAGACGAGAATATATGTAAATATTTCTGGAACCAGTATAAAACAAATACCTTATACATAGTTGCTATCACTGTATTAAATCTATCGATCAATAACTTATCTTTAGCCTTTGCTAAAGAACTATTTGGATATAGTTTATTTTGAGGATATGTATCATCCAGGTATTCAGCGATAATTAGACTTTCATATAATATTTTTCCTTCTTCCAGTTCAATACAAGGAACTTTATTAAGAGGGCTCTTTTCCATCAACCAGTCAGGCTTGTGTGTTAAATTCACATAAACTACATCATATCTAAAAACAAACAATGTAAAAAAAACACTTTTATACGTTTCCATCACACATATAAGTATAAATAATTTATCAAATTATAAATTATAAATTTTTTTCAGAACAATCTTTCTTTTTTTATAAAATAAATACTTTGCAATTCGCGCTTCTTTCACTTACTTGTTAATTGATGAATATTTCGTTAAATTAATATATATCACTTGGGAATAGAACATATAAAAAAGAAATTTGCTAAATTACTTAGAAATTATATATAATATTAAAATGCTGTATCAATAAAAAGTTTTGAAATATCAAAAAGTTTAACATTTCAAGCCAAAAAAGGTAACAATTAAAAGTAACGATTGTTTTGCTGCATAATCACAACTTACGGAATTTGCTTGGCATCCAGCACAAGGTGAATCCTTTGCGCGTACGGACAAAAACGCATGCTGTACAGGCGTATTTTTCCGGGCACGACGGGCGGTGGTACCGATCCTGAAAAGAACGCACATTTTTAGACGTTCCTTGCAAATTTGTCAATCTCTCGATTTATGCAACATAAAAAATACTTCTCTAGTACCAGTACTCAAATGCTTCGCACTCATCCTGATACTCGTATCTAGCCGTCGAACACGTCAGAAAGATTTCGTCCCGTCTTAAATAACGCTTAACATAGTTGACAATCCGTTAGCTGACCAGAGGGAGGAATAAATATCGATGACAGTGCACAGTGCGAAGTCTTCTGTACGCGCGTAGATATGAGAGAGAAAGAGAATTATAATGATTGTGCATATCCGCATCTTCTACATTCATTATCGTTCATTTCTTCTCCTTTTTCTCAAATAATTTTCTGACGATGACATCGCTATTCGTATTTACATCAGTTACATCACGTTGGAGAGAAGTGGAAAGAAACCTTGCGAGTGCACTTGAGAATAGTTGGAATTTGAAACTTGCTCACTGGCGCCTCTACACAAAACGTATACATTAAACACGGCAGTCATTACAACCTGTTTACGAATAAACGAATAACTACATCCGCAAAAGAAGTTGTAACAAATATGGAACCCAAAAGTAGGGAAAATTAGGCTTAAGATAATTCGGAGTGCGTTCTGTTTATGTGTATGAAGTATCGTTTATTTTTATCTTTATATTCACCGAATATTAAAGAAGGATAAAATGATAAATCATGCATGCACAAAATCAAATACACTCTCGATTATATTTATAATTGCATAGACATGAAATTAGTACTTGGTAAGTAATTTATTCACATTAATTCTTTGATATATTCGTGTACTTTTTAATTTTGAATTTTATCGTGGCGAAGAAGGCTATCCTTCATATATGATTATATTATATAATAGAAATAAATATACAATAATTAATAGTTTCAATACTTTTTTCAATTTTATCATCAACACACATAGTTCGAGTTAATTATTTTCATTTCTTATTATATACAATTTACAAGTATACAAAAGTTATTAATTAAATGATTCTTATTATACGTTAATAATAGAAAATACTTATAAAATTGGGTATTTAAAAAAAGGAAAAAAGACAAGGTTTATATAATTATTTTATAATAAGAATAAAGCAAAAAACTCATCTTGATCTCATTATACAGTTATCATAATAAAATAAGATTTAAAAGAAAGAATACTTATCATGAACATCGCTGGCTAGAAAATCGAATTTATTCTGATGGTAATCATGAAATTTTAACGAGAATCACAACTGATGATAAGTAACAGTTTCCTCTTTGATACCGATCGAGTTCATTCGCTGATAATAGCAAATAGGACAAATTGAACTACCAGATGGCAGTTCAAGTTTTTTTCAAAGTAACAATCAGTAGAGTTGGCTTACGAAACAAGTGCGAAGAAAGAATCGACGATTCGAAATTTTGAAAATTTCGTGTAGTATTCGCGAGAACAAATCCGATCTCTGTTTCCAGATTGAAACTCATTGATTTGAAGATTCGGACACGTCAAGACACACTATTCGACTTCATATTTT
>Ga0157363_1001530_pt1 | contig 19388 bp, 3 predicted proteins | sample AttsexASBM1_FD_111477 | JGI IMG/M metagenome (GOLD analysis project Ga0157363, IMG submission 111477) | Fungus gardens microbial communities from leaf cutter ant in Ribeirão Preto, State of São Paulo, Brazil - Atta sexdens ASBM1 | ecosystem: Host-associated > Fungi > Mycelium > Unclassified ... | reverse complement strand
CAGTGAATTTGAATTGTAACTGATTACGTGAATGTCAAATTATTGATGGCAAGCACTTTTATATACTAAAGATCCAAATAAACGGACGAAAACATTATAAATATTATTTTTGGAATGAAGGAAAATTAAGCAAAGATATCCAACATCAGGCTTATATGCTCCTTGTTACGACTCTTATTATTACAATTAAAACTTTTGTTTATATTGTAAACTTTGATTATATTGTAATATAATTTAATTAATATGAGAAAATTCTATTTTGATGTAATGAACAAAAAAAAAATGAAAACTATCATATCATGAAATAAAACCAAAACATAACCTTTATTCATTGACTCAGCATAATCATATACGATTCTTTCCAATGCATATATTTACAAATCTTATTAAAAAAGAAAAATTTTATATTTTTATTATACTTATTGCTTTTTGTCAAACAACATGCAATACACTAATATACTAGTCAAATCGTATGTTGATGTGTGGTTATTTCCTTTGTTTACTTCACTCTTGATTGAGTCTTTCACGCATGCAAATTTTCTTTTCGATGGGTTTCGGAATGCAGCCCACTCCCCAAGCGATTGATTCTTATTTATGGATCCATAAATAAAAGTCAATCGCTCAATAAGTAAGCTGCATTCTGAAACCTATCGAAAAGAAGGTGTTGTAATCTTTTAGACCTTGAGTGTATATCCGTGAATTAGCACAGTGAATAGATATTTTCTATTTAGCGGGATAATTCAACAAACTATAAATATAACTATTACATAAATAGATATAAATAATGTATATATGTTATATAGAAGTTATATCCGTGTTTGTTGTGAAGCATTGTTCTATTTTTGGAAACGACACTATATAACATAGTAATTATATATTTTTATCTTTGTTTAATATTGGCGAACAACAAAGATAATGATGCACTATATTTTATATTATTACATTACTGGGTCATCTATATCTCTTGTTGGAAAAACTCCCTTTATTACTCATCAGAACGGTATTAAAATTTCTGTTGCCCCTAGGCACTTCAATCGTTACCGCCTCTATTCAACCCTCAAATCTTCAATCGTTGCAAGCCTGCATTTGCAACGAACAACCAAAAAAATCTTTTGCCGCAAACCTACTCATTTCATTCTATATGTCAAATGATTACATGACAAAAGCAAATGGCATCTCTTAGATTTCTCTCTGATAAAACAAGATCATAAAATCTCAATAAGAATTAGAAGCAATGATCATCGATGGACAGATGTTATCAATCATCTATAAAAAATGGCTACTTTTTAGAAATTTTTTTTTTTTTAAGTGCCCTTCTCTCCCTCCCAAACTTACCCTTAGGCATAACCTCGAGTTAATTCGACCCTGTTACTCATTGGAAAGTCAAAAAAACTATATAGAATGATGTTCGTATCGACTTGCATAATTAAATAAAAAAACATCCAATGTTGACATCACTATTGTGCATTTAGTAGGTGAATATTAGTAGGTACGTAAATGTATGTAGATATGTGTAGAATTATTATATATAATTTATATAATTTTGTCTTGTACATTTAATAAATTTTTTATATAATTATCTCTAAGAACATCCCTACAGTTTTTAGTAATATTAACAACAGCTTTCAATTAGTAAAAAAATTAGAAAATACACATATTGACTCTAATTTTAATTTCTTAAATATCAAGTCTCTTTTTACTAATGTTCTGTTGGACTTGACAATACAAAATGAGTATCAAACAAACAGACTTATAAAAAAAAATTATAAGATCTCCAAGAATGAATTTTATTAATTATTAGAGTTTTATTAATAAATTAGTCTTAGACTCTACATATTTTTAATTTGAGAATTATTTTTATAAATAGAAATTTACTCTCCAATGGGAATTCTGTTTTTTTCAATTATTGAGGATTTAGTTCTTATTTACTGAATTAAAAGCTTTAAGTGCTAGATATTTCTTTACCATTTAATTTAAATATCTAAATGATGTTGTGATAGTTGCATCTAATATAATTGAGTCCACACAAAGTTTTTGAATCATTCCATTCAAGAATTCAGTACAATTAAAATTGGAAGGGGTTCGATTAATTTTTTGTCACAATAAACAATAATGAAAAATTGAAATTTGATTGGTATATACCATAAGCCCACTTTTTATTATTAGTACCATAAATCCATAAGTTTTTATTTAAACTTTTTATTATTATCCTTTTTCTCAAAAAGAGGAACAGTGAACAAATAATTTCTTTTGTCGCATTGTGAAAAAATCTCAAATTTATCGTATATATTATGAAAAATCACTATTCTCCTAAGTTTATTTTCGAAATAATCAATTTAAGATTTAATAAAATGTACAACAATATATCAAAGAAATAAAGAAAATTATTTTAAGTGTTTTGATCATTCTTTTAGTGCTTCTTTTATTTGCTCAAGAAAAACTCATGGAACAGATGTTTTTTATTTAATTTATCACGATTTCATTTATTCCTTTATCAAATTGCGTTTTGCTGATTAATATTCAATATAAATGCCTTGTGTATTTGTTAAGATAATAAAGTCGATAATTTAATCAATAGTAATGAAACAAATATAAAGGTACAATTGTAACTATTTTTTCACGTTTTCAACATAAAAAGGAAATATGAAAAAGGAAATATGAAAATATTAATTTTAAATAAATAATTATAGCAGAGATTTAGTAAGGCACTTTACAAAGTATGTGCGATATCGTATTAATAAAATGAAACGACATTAGATTACAGTGTTGTTGCGAGGCAATAATATATCCAAGTGAATTAGATTGTTAGATCTTGCCTTTTTATTTTTTGAGAATAAACAATAGGTATACGCTATAGAAATTATATTATTTTAATTTTATAAAACTGTCAAGTTTAAAACACTATATCCATTTTTTTCACGTTATAAAATCATAATCGTTTCTTTTGACGATTAATTTTATTAATAACCAATTAATTACAATTAACAATTAAATCCTATTTCTAATTCTACAAGAAAATCAGTAATCATTGAACGCTTAAAATAAATTGGGACAGTACAAACATCCATACAACACAAAAGTTGTACAGTAATACTATTGCAACATTTGCAATGTTATTGCAATATTGCTAGAACACTGCAATGTTCTTGTAATATTGCTAGAATAATTTATACTGAATGGCAATCATAATGAATAGTTCACGTTTAATATATAACAAGCGAAATGAATACTGTACTTGTTGCACGGTTTCTAAATTCTTCACACACATGTTTCCACAATTAAGCTACTAATTTAATTTTCCTATTAATAAACTACGACGTCATTTGCTGATTCTATTCCGCATTATCACTGAGATTCAACTGAACACGATGATTGAATGTAAGGAACAATGTATTTATATCGACGATGTCGTGCGATATCCTGTCACATCGGTTATGATTTTATCGAGATACTAACTTTATGATCATATGAAAGATGCATATCGCCTGTATAAACAAGCATTGTAAATGAAGTCGTGGTGCGTATAACACTTAATATACTAGGGCTTGCATTACCCTCTATCCCTGTTCCTGTCTACAAAACGACCGAGCGAGAAAATGAAGAAGGAAGAGGATGAGCCACGGGACTGACGGTAGCCACGTGGCGACACGTGCCCTAAGAATTAATTGAGACATGAAATTTATTTGGTGCTCACGTAGGTCAAAATCAATTAACATCTTTGAATCGATAAAGATTTCATGCGAGTCAATGTCATCACGGAAATAAATATCATTCACAACAACATTTTGTTTTACTTTATATATAACATTATCTTAATTTTAATGATGTATATTTTTTGCTACATGTAATATATAATAAAATATATGTCTAACATTTTTGTTCTCTCTCTCTCTCTCTCTCTCTCTCTCTCTCTCTCTCTCTCTCTCTTAAACATTAATATTATTTTTAAAAAAGTAATAATACAGATAAGTTATCAGATCATTGAAATCCCAAAAATATAAACTTTACTGGAAGTTGATATTTTCGGTAAACTTAATTAATATACGTAGTAGGATTAAATATGACTCAAATAGCAAATATGAAGTAAATATTCAGATATTTTTCTCGATAATAAGATTAACATTATTAACAGCCTTTATAATTTAATAACTACTGAGAAATTAGATGTCAAAAATAATTGAAACGATATGATTTGGACAGCACGTGCGTATTTCTGTAACCAAATAGACGAACATTGTTTTGCAATAGCTATTTACGGTAAAATATAAAATTGTATTTTATTTATTTTTAAATATATTGTCACGTCGCGCATTTATTGAATTTTTTCAAATTAATTTTTCATATATAATTTACAATAGATAAATAATAAATAAATAAATAATTTCAAGCATTCTATATACTTTTACATCTTCTTGAGAGAAAAAACTTTACTTGAGTAATAAAAATTAATTTCCCTGTAAAATGTTTTTCTGAGCTCTTTATTAATTAGTTTAATTATATAGAAAATGTTTGCCTGTTTACTTCTCGTTATAAAAAAATTTTTTAAGTATAATTGCGCAGCAGCTGATAAAATACTAGATGGAAAATAGTAAATGTGCTTCTTCTTCTTCGGAATTTCCTTTAAAGAAAAGCATTGATTCAAACTATTATTACCCTTCTGTCAATGCATGGGTATATCGAATTTTAAACAGTACAAATATTTATATTTTTGCGAATATTTATATTTATGCGAATATTTTTGACGCTTAAAAGACTTTTTAAAATAATAAAAAATAATATTAAATGTAAATAGATAAGTTAACCGATAAGTTTAAACATACATGAGTGAAAAATACACACATTCGATCTAAGCGGTTCTCCGTGCTTAATAATATTTCTTGCGAATTTTCACAATTTCCAGTTCAAGTTTACTATGCGCCAATTATTTGTGGGTCTTAAGACACAGTCCTAAACCTAAACTGAAGTAATAATATATCATAAATTAAATTAATAAACAATTTAATAAAGAATAATTCTGTACAGACTTTATCTTATTTTTACTTTTACATTTTTCGCAGGAACTTTGTGAAACAGTACCGAAAAGATAAAAAATTAAGCATTGACAGAAGGATTAAATAATTGCACGGCGAGTTCTTGTCGTAGGGACACGCGGTAGCGGGATTTCGGACGAGCGCGGAATTAATCGTTCTCCAATGCACTGTCACTTCGATTTCGATCTTAACGGGTGCGACGAGGCGTTATACGAGGCCACACGATATAGGTAGCAATCCGGCAGTCTGCAGTTAATTTAGAGGCCATTTCCTCTGTAAATAGCCAATAAAAGCACGGCGTGTTCGTGCGAGCGCGCACACGCAACATTCGGGAGAAGGATGGATCGAGGAGAGGCTACTAGCGCGTAGGCGGCTGTATAGCAGAGAAGGGTGGACGGGGAGGGAACAAAACGAAAGGGGATGTCGAGAAGGGATGCGAGAGACGGGACGCAATATTATAAAATTTAATGTCTTGGTTTACGGGCCGCGGAGCCGGCTATAACCTCGCCCCGATATTTACTGGGCAATCGCGGGACTATATTGCACCCCCCTTGAGCCCGAGCAGCTCTTTCCGTTGTACGTTGCCGTCATTCTCCTCTCGGCTCGGCTTGGCGCGGCGTTTTGAGTTCGGACTTCTTGATCGTTTCTCAATTGGGGCCCACAAAAGATGCATCGAGCATCAAAAAAGTCTCGCGCAAAATTCCACAGTGGAATTATTAACATGACCTCGTTACGAGATGCGATCGAATAAAAAATTTTTTTACAGAATATAACAGAAAATGAACAATAAACATCATGCGAATTTAGAGCGCATTTATTTTTAATACTATAAAATGCATAAAAACTTTATCCAAGTGTAGAAGTTTTATAGATAATGGACATGGTACATAGGTAACGATGCCACGGGATTAGAAGTAGTTGATTCTGCTACGTAAAGAATTCATTGAACCTTGTATAGCTGGTTCATTTATAGCCGAATCAATTATCTGGTGTCAATGTGATAAGTTTGATTCGCATTCTTAGCTATTAGTTAAGTCCATAAAATATTGATACCAGTTGTATATAAGGCAACCCGCATATTGGGATATAATTCGCGGATTGATTGTGAAAATATCTACTTCTTCCCATATTAAAATTTATAACACACCAGCGCGGCAGTTCATCTTTTCTATTTACACGTTTTCCACGACGACCCATGTTATTTGTTTTCCAGGGTCGATGCCCAAAAGGATCGGTAGTATACCGTCACCGTTGGTATTGCACATAGCGCTTTAAATATATATTAATCGTTCCCAATCGTTTTATTTATAACGATGAAAAGCGGCGTCGCATTTTACGTATCTCTCGCAGGACCTCCGATGACGACTGAATTCTCTCGCGGGTTCAATGAACTCGCGCGAATCAACCTAAAACGGTATCTTCGCGAAAGTAAAAAAATCTCTGTGTGACGTGGTTTCGCGGCGATGTAATGAAACGCAATCGATTTCAAGCGGTTTCAATGTTTTATGCACTCGCCGCGCTCTGCAGCGAGTTTTTTTTTATTTACCAGCCTAGTGAATAAGTGAAGGGCCATGACTTCGCTCTCTCTCTCTCTCTCTCTCTGCTGCCGGCGAGGACCCACAGGGGAGGTTTTTTTTTAGGATGAGAGATATAAATCTGTCGACTAGCATTGAGGTATTTCGCGAGAAAGAATGAGACAAATGACGCTCGTAACAACATTATTAAGTCTTTCGACAGCTTCGCAATAAGAGTCAACAAAAATAAAATTTGACGTATGCCAGTTTGCGTATAGCTGTTTGATGTAATGACTAAAATAAATTTGAGCTTTTGCACATCGTATCGAGAAACACCACGCGATAAAATAGTTAGATATATTAAATGCGAAATTAGACTCTCGTATAAACTTGCCTTCTGTTTCTCAAAACGAGCGAAATTACGTGTGTCATTATTCTGTCCAATAATGCGCTCCATGCGCTCCACATTAGGCAAGTCGAAGCTTGTTTTCTCGTAATTCCCATACTTCGATATTTTCATCATATTGTATAGTAGTACCATACCACGAGATAGTTCGATAAAATATGCACACGTCCGTACCGTTCATCGCATAGTTCCCGTACATATTCCCATACAAACTCCATTAACAGTTATAAAATAAAACTGATATAATTATTTATTATAAGATCCTGTCATCAGACACTGAATAAACTCTGACGCATTACATCCTACAATTTGATTACTTTGATGTAGCGAATCTACTCAGAAATTACTAGTTCAAAACAGGAAATTAAATAAAATTAAAAAGACATTACACGAAAAGAACGAATTTGTTGAAAAAGTTAGTTAGATACAGATCTGAAAATAATTATATTTTATGGATCATAAAAAATAATTATATGGAATGCTGAAACATAATCAGCAATGCTGTCAAAAGCTTTAATAAGTATAACATTCAGCTTGGACGTTCTACAAAATTATTTTGATAAATAGTCTAACAAAGTTAATTTCAAATCTGTCATGTATCAACCAAAATTTTTAAATATTTTAGCAAAATTATTCTTTACTTTTTTAAAATGTATTACTTCAATGCAGCGAATCTATTCAGAAACAGCCAGCACTCAAAAACAGGTTTTCTTAAGTAGATATAATAAAATCTCTTAAAAAAAATATTATATAGAAAGAATAAAGCTCAAAATTTTATGTATAAGTTTTTACTATATGGAAAGAATTAAACTCAAAGCTCGATTTTTTTTTACTTTATAAAATCGTTTATTTTATTGAAATATCTAAACTTAAAATAAATATACGTATCTGAAAATAATATTTTATTGGACCATTAAAATAATTACGTAAAAAACTTCAACTGTGATGAGCAATGCTAGATAAATTTTGCAAAAATGCTGCGAAAAATTTTGATATTCTATCAACCACAGCTTGAGTGTCCTACATAGTTAATAGTCCATCAAAAAATTATTTTCAGATTTGTGTGTATTTTTTTTTTTTAGATACTTTAAATATTATAAATTTTTAGATACTTCAATGAAACCATTTTTTTCGTGCAGTAGTTAAAAATAGAAAATAAAGAATAATAAAATATCTGTATTCTTTTGGCATGAAATAATTTGCATAAAACTGAAATTTTATTTATTAACGTCGTTTTTCGACTTTTTAATGTGACGCAATTTATTTATTTCGAGTGAAATTATAAATCGTAGATATCCTACAATCCTAATCAATGTATTTCGACGAAAAGGAGGATCACACGTTGTATATAAATCAGTTTAGACATCAGTTGCCATATATTGACTACGATTTAAATACAGGAAGCCTGTACATAACCGTGAGAGACAAACAAGTGAGCTTTGCGAGTACGCGTCCGCCCCTCCGGCCAACGTTAGGAAAACGAACGACGGTGGCGGACAAGAGATAGGGACTAGTAGATAGGGAGGTACCTACCACCTTTCGTTATTTCTCGAGACGCGCTACGGTCCGAGGATGGGTTATCCCTTTCCCGCCTTCGTAAAACAGGAATTTTTACGCGTGATATAATGTCTGCGGGTTTCCTCTTACTATATCCGTGACCGACGTCACTGACGTAGATACCAGCCGGAGACAATAAAAACTGCACGCTCGGTGAGATATCGGCTATGTCTCTACGGAGTTAAAATAGCTGCTTATTTCCTATGAACAAGAAGTAAGTCTAATTTCGGAATTTCTCAATAAGTCTCACAAACTTGTTTGTGACTGAGTTTGAAACTTGAGAAAAAAACAAACGATCTTTCGGTGCATAATCGTATTATAAATAAGGTTTAAACGAAAAATAATAATATATATTCTAGATTTTACAAAAAGTATGTCAAAATTGTTTAATAAGATGCTTGAGAAATAATTGAAAGTGAAGTACAAATGGTTTAACTGTTTGATTTAAAATAAAATAGAATTCAATAAAATTGCTTTCATAGTATACTCGACCATTACTTTGATTTTATGTATAAAGCCTTGGTTAGTATAAAGCACTACCTAATTTATTGCATTTTCTTGGAAAAAGCAGTAATAAGAACAATAAGAGGATTAACGAAATATTAAAATTGTTTTAACAATAAATACTATGTTTGAATAAAACTGCTTTTTAATTTAGTTTTCATTAAAAATCACTCGTTTGCTACAACAATAATCTAATTTAAAATTTAAAAATTGTCATTTTTTTAGTTGCTTGCAAGAAAAAAACGAAAACCAAAAATCAAGAAAGTACTTTTAATCCTCTATAATCAGTTACTAAATTGCACATTTTTAAATTAATATTATAAAATTTTAATTATTTAAAATATTCAAACTTTTTTTTAAAATCTTGTTTTTTTAAATTATGTTGTGTTGTAACAGAAAAACGGTATAACATTTACGTCAATTTATAGAGGTGCTTGATATTTATGGCCATAGATAGAAATTATATCAGATTTATATAGAGACTATCTCATCAACCAGACAAAAAATGGAATTTTTTCTGGCGACTGGAATGGACGGAAAAGCAAGGACTACATTTCAACCAGTACTTTTCGAAATCGAATGAAGAGAATGTTAGGACTTTGATATTAACGTAAGATTAAATTTTTCACATTTCCCTATATTGATGTAAATCTCGATTAAATTCTAATAATGCGGCAACTTGTACACGAGGAACACACTTAATTTTTTATTATTCCGATGATGCTTGAGAAGAAGAAAATGTTCGGCATGATTAATGCCCGTCCTTCTCCATAAGACTGGCCATCGACGAATCGCCACGTCGACATCGCATCGGAGCCGAAGGCAGAAGGAGAAATATCATCCGATGCGCGATATGTTCGTACCGTGGCGTGGACGGTATATAGGGTAGCGCGCGTGGAAGGATCTATCTCTCCGGTCTCCCAGATAGTCTGGGTGGGTGCTCTTTCCCTGTAGTACGAGGGGTGGGTGGCCTTCGCGCGCTGAAATGGCAAAACACAAGACACGGAGGTGCGGAAGGGAGCGGGTAGGGTTGGAGGCCGCCGAAGGTAGAGGAGAGAAGGAAGAGGTGGAGAAGAGTAGCGACGGGGAGGGTGAGGGTAGCGAGGTAGCGACGTCACCACGGAAATCAAGAGTAATGCCAACACGAAACTGCACTACCCCTCGCGCACCCTTACCGACCCCTCGCTCCCGTCTTGCTCTCACACCCCCTGGCACGCCACCCCGTCCGTTTCTCCCGGTTCTTTCACCATCCCCCCGTTTCTCTCACCCTTTCCCCGCTCACCCGCCCCAGGAGATCCCGCCGACCGACCCACGAGTCTGGTGCGCTTTCTCTCCCGCCTCCACCCGAGTCACCTCACCGATCTCACCCACCCCCAGGGAATAACCCCCTCGACGGCTCCCGCGGTGAGCGCCGCGCCGCCGACGAACCTCGGTGAGACGGAAACGATAGCGGCTCCCACGAGCACTCGCTGCGACTAAGGCGGAAGGCCGCGCTGCCAGATCCTGAGAATTCTCTTTCGCCCTCTGCCATTCTTCCTCGGTTCCCGCGTCATTACCTTTTCCCTATATCGGACTGCTGTCTTCGTCAATACCAGAGAGAAAGTACAGTTCTATTTAAGAAAGCGTACTTGAAACGGTTAAAATCCTATAATTTTTTTCAGAAAAATCTAGTAAAAACTTCGATCGTATTGACTTTGTCACCTTGCGCTATGCTGGCCATTTATCAGTCTTAGTAGTCTACATGAATTATTTTGTGTGATTTTGACACATGTAACAAAGTTGTTCAAAACACAATCTTACGCAATTAAATCATAAAGATGTTAAGAAATTGTTCTGTTAATATTTTGATTAGCACTTGCTACATTGATAAATAATTAAAACAAATAGATTTTTATAAGAAAAAAGAGCAAAAAAAGAAAGAAAGAGAGTTTTAGTTTTTTGACTAAAGAATTATTGATGGATATATTAATAAAAATTAAAGCAATTTTAGATTAGATTTTCCTCGCGATAATAAAACATTATTGGATTAAAAAATTTCAAAGTTAACTTTTGAACAATCAATCAAGTCTATTATAATTTATAAAAAAAAATTTTCTGAATAAACGCAAAGGTATTCGAATAAAGAAAACGTATTTGCATAAAATGACTATCGAGTAACATGATTTTTATAAAATTTGACAGAAGAGTAAAATTTGAGCACGTTAATCGGCAGAAATTATAGCACGTTGAACATGCTGCAATTCACAAGTACGAAAAACGAAAGTGTATTTTCTGGTTTTTTTCTTTAAAACCCACTCTCGCGAAAATGTGGCCATTCGTATGATCGGCTATATCCGTGCAGCTCCCCAGCAGCGCCGCAAAACGTCTTTTAATATACACTATATCTTCGGGGGGCTGTATGTTTATCCTCATGATCTTCCAGCGTGCAAAGAAACCGATTTGTGCTTTGATACGAGCTCGTTTCCTCAAATGTCATAAAATTCACCCTACCCATATCACTATGCAGTATGAACGCGCATTCTTGATTTTATTACTCAGAAATAAAGTTGTGTCTGACTAGTAAATTATTAAATTAAATTGTGTCGGAACTGGTAAATTATAAGACTCAATATAAAAACTTATAAAAAAGAAAAAGTGAGTGAATAAAAGGAGAGAGAGAGAGAGAAAGAGAGAGAGAGAGAGAGAGAGAGAGAGAGAAAGAAAGAAAACAGTTTTCAAAAAAAATATAATTAAAAATTATACGCTTTGTGTGTGAGCGCGCGCGCGCGCGTGTGTGTGTGTGTGTGTGTGTGTGTGTGTGTGTGTGTGTGTGTGTGTAATTTACTGCTTGTAATTAGCATCTAAGTTTCTCGTTTTAAATATTGACAAAGAAGAGAGAAAAATATTCCCTTTGATCTCATTTAAAATTGTTATAATTACTATTACTTTTCTCACGTATTTATCTAGTTTAACTATTAGCTTGAATTATTAAAATTGATAGATTTTAGACTTTTAAGAAATATACGCATCATATATAAGTCATTTACACGGCACAAGTTGCACGCTATTAGCATCCTAATTAGCTAAATAAACGGCGAGGTATTATTCGAGCTACGAGACCGTCGGGACTAGAGAATGCAGGTACATTCGAAAGGTTTTTTTACATACATCCAAAACAAATAAAAACCAAGAAAAGTGTTAAAGCAATCAAAATCGTAGAACAGATCTTTTATTGCAACAGATTAAATTAATTTTGGCAAATTAATTGATAGTTAAGATGTTTAGAGTTAAGTGAGAGTTTACTCCCTCTCTCTTTTACTTTTATTACTAATCTTATTCATACTATTTTTCCATTCACTTTTGCACAATAATTTTTTCTTATTTCTCTTTCCAGTCCTTTGAATTCTCCCTTCATTTTTTTTTTTAAATAATAAAATAGAAATAGAATTCTAAAATCAAATTAAATGTTACAGAGGAAAATAGAAAAATAAGAGTAATATCTAATCCAGTAAGATATTTCTTTAAACTAATATTTTATGATTACTTGTGTGTAATTAAAGTTATTTTTAGCTGGCCAAAATCTGTAACATAGTTATTGACACCGAGTCTGTGAGATCAATTTAATATATGTTGTTTGAAAGATTAATTTCCAAAAATTAAAATGACATAACTCGTATAAAAAAGAATGAATATTAAATTTATTTTAATAAGAGTAATCCAAATTTACAAATGTAACATAATAAAAATTATTTGACATTTTTGTGTAAAATGGTAAATGCTACAATGATAGGTACAAGAATTAAGAACTAATTATTAATTCAAATATAATAATATATTTTTTATTTTAACATTACTTCATAGAGAAAATTTAATTATTTTTTACTCATCAGAATCTTTGTTATCCAAATAAATGATTACATAATTGAAGTACCATCAAATCTGGGAAGGGTTAAGTGACTTAATGTTCGAAAAAATTTACAACGAATTCTTTTCTCAATATTTTTATGATAAATTAAATAAAATCTTTATAAAAATAAGTTAAATTTTTACTTTATGTTCCAATTTCAATTATATATACATATAATAAATAATAAACGTATAATAGCAAAGAATTTTTATTAATATGGAATAAAGAATTTTTATAATATAATATGCAGTAAAAAATCTTTATTAATACACAATAAACATATGTCCAAACGCTATCTAAAATTTTAATTACAAAATGTCATATAAAAATTAAATCAGGTTCTAACTGTTTAATAAACTTGCGTAGCCTTTCTAAATAATAAAAACTAAACACTTCCTTCCAATTAAGCAATATTTCATGTGAATTATTAATAAAACAATTAACATATTTTTTGAGAAAGATAAAAATTTACTCTAAAATTAAATGTATATACATGTAAAAAAATGTCATTAAATAATTAGTCTTGTATTTTTTATACAGAAGTTTAAATATAATAGCAAGATAAAAATAATCTACCGTAAATGTGTGGGCGATGTAATATGCTTGAGAGAGATTTAAGAGAATTTAATATATTAAATTTTAACGCATTATTTTTAATTTAACATGTTTACATAATAATATACGCATTTATCAAGGTTTCATGAGATAAATCGCCCTATTGCAGCATCACGTTATAAGCATGCATGTTGTTACAAATAAATATAAAAAAATTTAAAAAGAACTTACTTTTCCTACTATTAGCAAAAATAAAACACGCCTATAAATATCAAATCTACTAAAAGATTATTCTGGTTATACCAGAACAGATTCTTAAAGTTTTAACTGTTGTTAAATTTAATGCTCGCAAAAATAGCTGTTTTAGTGATGCAATGTCCTCTGTTAACAAAACTCGAAACTACGTTCTACTTTCTACATTTTAAGAACGAAAATACTTAAAATACTTAAAATACATTTAATAGATCTCGTACAATTTTATCAATGTCTGTTACATTTCCTTTTATCATTTAGCATTTGACAATTATTCATAATAGCTTTCCAGTCCTAACTCTCTATTTTATTGCCAACTGGTGTTTGTATTAGCTTCAATAACAACCGTGTAGTCATGTACAAATGTATAATTCACATATTATATGTACAAATATATTATCACGTATCGATATTTTCGATGTAATTTTCGGCTAACTCCACACGGATTAATTGCGCCAATCGTTCCATTGCCTGAAATATAAGTAAAGATATAAATATTGGAGAGTCAATTCGTTTAGCAACAGAAGATAAACATGTGCGTTTCGGGTACTTTATTCACCGTCGATTAGATGTTGTATGTCGATAAAATAAAATAAATTAATAGATGTGACAAAATAAAAATAATAAAACAATCATTTTAATTATCTAAATTTAATATGTTTAAACATGCAACTTTAAAGTGTTTACTTTGAACTTTATTAATCCATAATAATCGATAATTCCAATGTATGATTGAATATTTCGTAGATGTATGTAAATACATATATACATTAATAAATATAATAACTTAACATGTGTAATATACTTATAAATACATAAATTTGTATATAAATATAAAAATTATAAATACCAGGTCCATTTCCTCGTAGGAAGCTTTGGTAAAACTTGCTCTGATGGCATTAGAGCATTTCGTAGGGTCTCTCATAAATGCGGCTCCTGGAACCATAATAACACCTTCCGTTACGCCTCGCTGCATCATCTTCCATGTATCTTTAATTCCTGGTACTTTGATCCATAAGAAGAATCCACCTCTTGGTACATTGAATTCCGCCAGACCTATAAAATGAGATTCATAATTTTCTAATTTTTTTTAATTGTAACAACTTACCGGCTATCTAAAACATTTTTGCGCTTATCAATATAAATTGTCACACGTAAAAAATATTGCATATAATACCCGCTAAACAAAATTATATTGCAATAATATTTTTATAACGTTGCATTATAATCATGTTTTGCGTTTTGTCGCTTAAGTGTTTTGGTAATGTCCCAATCAAAAATATCTTAAGTCAATTATTTTACATATGCGATGTCATATTTGCAACATTTCTGCAACATTTATAAAACTTGCCTGCGATGTTAGGGACGTTAGAACTTTAGAAGAATCCAGAAATGTTTCTGTAATGTTCCAGAAACAAGAAACAATTCGCTTGATTTATATTTAATTGATTTATATTTAATTTACAATTCAAATTATAACATTTTTGTAATGAATTTGGATACGTTTGTTTAAAGTAATTTTAAAATTTATTTTAAGAAAAATATAAGGAAGTTTTTTTTCAAGATAATGTTGTCATTGTAAAATAATTTTCCGAATTTCAAAGCGAGTTCTCTTTATTCACAAGGAAATTTAATTGCATTCAAGAAATCATTTCATTAGAACAGGAATAAAAATTTCGTAATGTTGTGCCTTTTATTCTATTCGTGGATGAATTTTAATTACAAGAAAATGCGGCACCGCCGCTTTTATCTAGTTGCTCATGAATAGCGAAATGAATATTTCAAAAACATTATATATGTAACATTGAAGCAATGTATTTATAAGTTGCAAAGAAAATGTTTTATACATCGTTTTATAAAATGTTATTTCACGAAACGTTTCTTTTGCCTTTCAAATGGCATATTTGAGGCGAAAATGCAACATATCTGACATATTCCATAGAATAATGTAAATGAAACGTTACTTTTAAATGTTTAGGACCTTTTATGAATCTATACATATGAAATGTCATAAATTATTAAGTATAGCCAAAATGTAATATTCCCTGAGGATTTCATGTTTAGCGCGTAACAATAAAAAATTATGTTGTTTATGTAAAATTATTATGTTACCTCAAATATATAGTTAAATATATAGTCAAATATATAGTCTTGCTGTAATTAATCACTTATTTTCTTTTATGTGTACTATAAACTTCTTTTCTAAGTTTACGTTTTTATATAAAATATGCAGAAAATACATGCATTCTAACCTCAGAAATGACAACGAAATCGACATCGAATCGATGTCGATTTGATGCTTTCGATTCGATGTCGATTCCATTATCATTTCTGACTGGGAAAGTAAAAACTGTTTATCAATTATAAAGAGTTTTAAATTTAATTAAGTACAAGTTATCATCGGTGTACATCGAGAGTAATTTACCCACCGTTCAAGTGCTTATGTGCCAACGTCGAGATAATATCTCTTCGTTCCTTGTAATAACGCCTTAATCTCATGTAATGTTGCATCAGGCCTTCGTAACCCCAGACTTTAAATAGCTTGTGCATTATCACCTAAAAAGTTAAATCAACCATTTTTAATTTTTTTCTGACGATAAAATGGTTAATTATTTTACATTTTTGATAAGAACCGACACGCGCCACTGTCGATTGATTTATAGACAATGATTAAGCAAGGTCGACGTTTCACGATGTTTCATCATTCAAGATATTTACGGTTATCACCCTTTTTTGTATGCACATACATAAAAAGTATAATAAATAAGAGTATAATAAATGCATTCTTTCTATCCACATGTGTTCAAATACAAATTATCAATTCAAACGTTCGTATCGCAACATATTCAATGAGTTTTGCTAATACGTATTTAAAAAATTAATTAATTAAAGGCTTATTAGTCTTTTATACCAGTTTGAGTTTAAATAATTCATGTAAATCATAATATTTATAATCTTCCGATGTATCGATTGAAATTTTATGCATTTATATAGATAAGTGTTCTCTATTGAGTAGACGATATTTACCGACGATAGGGAAAAATAACGGTCAACAAAGGGACTTGCGAAGGATAAGGGTGTTTCTACCAACCTGCGATAAGGTAGGAGCATGGAGATGACTGCTCTGCAAGTGGAGCTCTATACAGGCTATCAACGGAGCTGCGGCAGTCATAAAGCCTATTCTAATGCCACTGCTGATCACTTTCGAGAATGAGTCCAATCTAATTACTCGACCTTCCATATCGAGCGATAAGAAAGACTTAGGCTCTTCCTGAGAAAGAATATAACTTTAAGTCACATTTTTTTTTTAATTTTTTTATAATGAAGAAAATCTCTTCTATAGTTATATTTATTTTAATTTTATAAATATTATATAAATATATATATTTATAATTCTATAAATATATCTAATTTTGCATAATATATTAGTTATATTATAAATTCAAATGTAGATTGCGTTTTATCTCAAATGTTGATGAAGAATATGAATCATGAAAGATATTTATGATATGCGAATTCGTTGATATTACTACGGGCATGAATTTTTAATAATATCTTTAATAATTTGCCGTTCGTGATTGCATCAAATAGCACAGTGCTTAATGTATATTGTAATTAACAGATATCTTTATTTGTTTCGAATGTATTGCTACTGCATTTCATCATATTTTCAACAGCTTTAAAAGATATAAAATTTAATGTTATCGCGCGGACCATTCACAAAATTTAATTTACATTTATGTAAAATTATGCCAAAATTACGTTAAAGATACGTCATACAGTAAACTTATCTAATTTGCACTGTAATCTGCGGGTCCGTTTATAAAATATTATGGCGTTTTGTAAAGTTCCATTTTTTAAATAATTTTCAGTAATAATTATTTGCGTAGTAAATATTAACGCATGTACATTTATATGTCTATTAATACGTCTATTAACGTACATTCATATTTATGCGCTCGGCTTAATATTTTTATATAACTATTATGTAACACATTTGTATGTCGATATGAAAATAACTCACCTTATCAAAATGCATGAAATGATAAGGATCGTCGTCGAGAAGTAAGAAATTGTACTTGCAGGCTATTTTATAGATTTCCTTTCGCCTTTCTAGCGGTATGATGATACCGGTAGGATTCGTGCCTGTAGCATTTATATACATTAGCTTCGGCATTTTTCCACCGGAAAGCTCTCGATTTCTCAAGGTTTCTCGTAATATTTCCGGAATGGGACCGTCGTCGTCTTGTGGAATCATTATGAGCTCCGCTTTGTGAGGTGATATCTATGATCGAAATCAATGACGTTCCCGTATTATAGTAGTAAAGAAACTTTGAAATAACATTAGCATTTTAATATAACTTGAAAGTTATAAAATGCACATTTTTTTTTAATTTTTTATAATTTTTCGGAACTTTTATATAAATTTCAAAATTTTGCAAAATTTCTGAATTTTATAATTTTTTTTAAATGTTTATTATATAAATTGGAATACTTGTCAGAACTGCCAAGAAAGTCTACACATATCTTTTCTAGAATTCTTTGTTGTATGTGTCGATTTGTAAAAGATTATGAATTTTGAAATAATCTACGGTTTCTAAGATTTCTCATCTTAATGAGAAATGAAATTTTTAATGAAATATTAAAAAATCTTAAAGTCTGAAAAAGTTTAAGGAATTTTTTTTAGAAAGAAAACTTTTTAAATCTTATATTTCTCAGAATTTGTGTGTGTATATGAAAAATTTTAAGAAAAGATGTAGATTTTTTCGATATTCTGAAAAGAATTCCAATTTATATAAAATTTTAAGAAAAATTTTCACCAAGGAAAGAAGTTGTCTTTAAAAAAAAAATTAGATTAAATTTAATTCAGATCTAATATATTTACGCTCATTTCTATTAATCAAAAGATTAATCTTGGTTTAACTTACGTTTTTTTCTATTTCTAGTTTTAAGAATTAGAAGATAAAATGTAGGTTTAACTAAGATTAAAGTTATTCTACATTGAGAAAAGGGCATTTTGGTGTTGGTATACAATTCAATATTGTATTGTTGTGTATAATTGCATATCTTTAATACAAATATAAGAAATATTTTTATTTCATTTTATTTCTTCATATTGCAATATCAAAAAATAAAAAAAATTATATTATAAAATTTGCGATAAGAATCCATTAATTACTAATGTGTTAATTAAATTATTATTTATATCGTATATATTTTTTAGTTAAAAGGACTAAAACAATACAGCGAATACATCCTACGGGATTCTTCTCAAATTTCTTTCTTTAATGAGAATCTGTATTTACTAACCACAACTTCGACGCCAGGATAGAAGGGGTCAGGGACCAAAATCGGATCACCAGTGCCGATTATAGCCTCCAGAGCTTTACTAAGCCCATCCTGAGACCCCGAAACGACGACTATGTCACGGCTCTCCCATAAGGGTGGCGCGTGTGCCCTTCTCTGGAATTCCCTCAGGGCCTGAAACCAATTTGTCCGACATTGTTAGACACATTGTAGCCGATTCCCTTATCTTGGGAACGAAAGATTCCGGATATAACGACAAGGTCGATTTTATCACACGCATATAATGTGCAACATAATTACAATGGCTTTAAATTTAATAGCTTATTTTCAAAATCTTTTTGTTTTTCTGTTTTGTTTTCTCTTATCTTCGCTATATT
>Ga0157363_1001529_pt1 | contig 19389 bp, 15 predicted proteins | sample AttsexASBM1_FD_111477 | JGI IMG/M metagenome (GOLD analysis project Ga0157363, IMG submission 111477) | Fungus gardens microbial communities from leaf cutter ant in Ribeirão Preto, State of São Paulo, Brazil - Atta sexdens ASBM1 | ecosystem: Host-associated > Fungi > Mycelium > Unclassified ... | reverse complement strand
CTTGTAGCTTGTAGCTCCCCTACTTGTAGCTTGCAGCTAGAGGAAGACCCATGTCAGAAAAACGCAGTTACAGCTTCGAGTTCTTCCCGACCAAGACCGAAGCCGGCCATGAAAAACTGATGGGCGTCGCCCGCCAGCTGGCCACGCTGAACCCTGAATTCTTCTCCTGCACCTATGGTGCCGGTGGCTCCACCCGTGACCGTACCCTCAACACCGTGTTGCAACTGGAACACGAAGTGAAGATCCCGGCCGCGCCGCATCTGTCCTGCGTGGGCGACAGCAAGGCCGAATTGCGCGCCTTGCTCGAGCAATACCAGCAGGCTGGCATCCAGCGCATCGTCGCCCTGCGCGGCGACCTGCCGTCAGGCATGGGCATGTCGTACGGCGAACTGCGCTATGCCAGCGACCTGGTGGAATTCATTCGCCAGGAAACCGGTGACCACTTCCGCCTGGAAGTCGCGGCCTACCCCGAGATGCATCCGCAGGCCCGCGATTTTGAAAGCGACCTGCGCAACTTCGTGCGCAAGGTCAAGGCCGGTGCCGACAGTGCGATCACCCAGTACTTCTTCAACGCCGACAGCTACTTCCATTTCGTCGAGCGCGTGCAGAAGATGGGCGTGGACATTCCACTGATCCCGGGCATCATGCCGATCACCAACTACAGCAAGCTGGCACGCTTCTCCGACGCGTGCGGTGCCGATATCCCGCGCTGGATTCGCAAGCAGCTCGAAGCCTACGGCGACGACGTGCGCAGCATCCAGGCCTTCGGCGAAGAAGTGATCACGCGCATGTGCGAACAACTGCTCGCAGGCGGCGCGCCTGGCTTGCACTTCTATACGCTCAACCAGGCCGAGGCCAGTACGGCCATCTGGAACAACCTGCGGTTGCCGCGCTGAGCCGCTCGTCGCGTTCGCCCCTGGCCGAACGTGACGGGCTGCACGTCTTGACCCCATTCTTCTGGTTCTCGTCGACCATCCGTCGTACTCTGCCGCGATGCCACACTTCGCACGTCTTCTCTGGATTGCCCTTCTCGTTCTGCTGAGTACGGTCGCCCACGCCGAGCGCGTGCGCATCGTCAGCGACGACTGGGCCCCCTACGTCCATCTGCAGGCCGGCCAGCCGGCAGGCGTCCACCAGCGCCTTGTTGCCGAGGCCTTTCGTCGTCTGGGCATCGAGGTGGACTGGCAGTTCATGCCGTGGCGTCGTTGCCTGGCCATGGTCGAGCAAGGACAGGCCGATGGCGCACTGGATGTGCTCAAAACGCCAGCGCGTGAACGTTATCTGGTGTATGCGCCCGAACCGCTCTCGCAGGTGGAGTTCGTCCTGTTCCAGGCGCGTGCGCGCCCTCATCCGGCAGAGCGCCTGGAAGACCTCGCGGGATTGTTGATCGGGACCTCGCCCGACTACGACTATGGCGAGGCCTTCACCACCTCGACGCTCTTTCGCCGGGAAACGGCGCAGACCCATGAAGCCAATTTCGGCAAATTGCTGCGCGGACGTATCGACATGCTGGTCACGGACCGCCGTGTCGGGCACTATCTGATCCAGCAGATGGGCATCGCCGACTCGGTCGAGATGCTGCCCCTGCTGATCCACCGTCGCCCTCAGTACCTGGCACTGGGGCGACGGCCCGGCGCTGAACGATTGGCGCAGCAGTTTGCCGAAGCGTTGCAGCGCGTGCGGCAAGAGCCTGACTTCCAGGCTCTCGACTTGCCCGAGTACGCCCATGCGCTTCCTGGTGCCATTGAGCAGCAGGACAGCGGCACACCTTGAATGCTCTGTTATACTCCGACCTTCCCGCCTAGGCTCACGCCCGGACGCTCGGTCTTGCAACAGGCATTCGAACGGCAGTGACACACGACTCGCGTCGTCGCGCCACCCTTGATTGCATCGAAAGATCCAGCTGTACCGGACGCGATCGCATCCTTCGATGCCCATCGCGCCAGGCACGATCATCCCATAGGGCTCAGCCCCCACTAGAACAGGATTGCCCATGTCCTTCGCCTCCCTCGGTCTCTCCGAGGCTCTAGTCCGCGCTATCGAGGCTGCGGGCTACACCCAGCCGACCCCCGTGCAACAGCGGGCGATTCCCGCCGTGTTGCAAGGCCGTGACCTGATGGTCGCCGCCCAGACAGGGACAGGTAAGACCGGCGGCTTCGCCCTGCCGATTCTCGAGCGCCTGTTCCCGGAGGGTCATCCGGACAAATCGCAACGTCACGGCCCGCGCCAGCCGCGCGTGCTGGTCCTGACACCGACCCGCGAACTCGCGGCCCAGGTGCACGACAGCTTCAAGCTCTACGCCCGCGACCTCAAGTTCGTCAGCGCCTGCATCTTCGGTGGCGTCGGCATGAACCCGCAGGTGCAAGCCATGGCCAAGGGTGTGGACGTGCTGGTCGCCTGTCCGGGCCGCCTGCTCGACCTGGCCGGCCAAGGCAGCGTCGACCTCTCCCGCGTCGAGATCCTGGTGCTCGACGAAGCCGACCGCATGCTCGACATGGGCTTCATCCATGACGTGAAGAAAGTCCTGGCACGCCTGCCGGCCAAGCGTCAGAACCTGCTGTTCTCGGCGACCTTCTCCAAGGACATCACCGAGCTGGCCGACAAGCTGCTGCACAATCCCGAGCGCATCGAAGTCACCCCGCCGAACACCACGGTCGAGCGCATCGAGCAGCGGGTCTACCGCCTGGCCTCCAGCCACAAGCGCGCCCTGCTGGCCCACCTGATCACCCTGGGTGCCTGGGAGCAGGTGCTGGTCTTCACCCGTACCAAGCACGGCGCCAACCGCCTGGCCGAATACCTCGAGAAGCACGGTCTGACCGCTGCCGCGATCCACGGCAACAAGAGCCAGAACGCGCGTACCAAGGCGCTGGCCGACTTCAAGGCCAACAGTGTGCGTGTCCTGGTCGCCACCGACATCGCCGCACGCGGCCTGGACATCGACCAACTGCCCCACGTGGTGAACTTCGAGCTGCCGAACGTCGAGGAAGACTACGTGCACCGTATCGGCCGTACCGGCCGTGCGGGCCGCTCCGGTGAGGCCATCTCGCTGGTGGCACCGGATGAAGAGAAGCTGCTCAAGAGCATCGAGCGCGTCACCCGCCAGCGCATCCCCGATGGCGACTGGATGGGCTTCGATGCCAGCCAGGTCGAAGCCGAGAAGCCGGAAGTCCGTGAACGCCAGCCGCAAGGCCGTGGCGGGCGCAACCAGCCGCGCAACGACGACGCCGGCGGGCGCAAGGACAAAGGCAAGGACAAGGGCAAGGCACGCCAGGGCACTGCCAAGACATCGAGCGAGAAGGCCGACAGAACCGAGCGCAGCGACAAGCCGGCGGCCGACGGTCGTCCAGCCCGCAAGCCGCGTGACAACAAGCCGCGCCAGCCGTCTTCCGGCAAGCCACAGGACGGCGCCCCTGCCGCTCGGGCCGACCGCGACCCGGAAGTCTTCCTGGACGATGACGTCGACAACTTCGGTAACCGCGCCGACTATGTCAGCCCTTACCAGAACCGCAACCAGGGCCGTAACCGCGGTAAATCCGGTGGCGGCCAGGGCCAGGGGCAAGGCGCACCGCGCACGCCCGCAGGCGGTCAGGGTCGTGGAACGAACGCCCCTCGCAGTGGCGGCGGTGGCGCGAACGGTGGTGACAAGCGTCCGCGCAACAACGGTGGCGCGCGTCGTGACAACGCCTCGGGGCGCAATCGACCTGCCGCTGGCCGTGACGACCTGAACCGGCAGGAGCCGGCAGTGCGCAATCCACGCGAGTCGCAGCACCAGCCCGTGATCATCCGCAAGGAATCCAAGCTCGACCGTTACCCGACGCCCGAGCAGCTGGATGACGTCCCAGGGCGTCCACGGGGTGAGCGTCCGGCTCTGCTGACCCGCAAGGGCTGAGCAGACGCCGTCGGCGCTGCACGCGCGGGCGAACGGAAGCAACGAAAAGGCCAGGGGGCTCGCGCCCTCTGGCCTTTCGTGTGTCTGGCGTCAGGCGCTGACAGCAGCGCGCCCTTCGTTCAGGTCACTTCTGCTTCACGCCTTCCAGACTGATGTCCAAGTCGAGCGTCTGGGACGTCGGGCCTGGGCCCTTGATGCCGAAATCGCTCAGGTTCAGCGTGGTCGTGGCGTTGAAGCCCGCACGTTCACCACCCCACGGGTCCTTGCCTTCGCCGTTGAACACGGCCTTGAAGGTCACCGGCTTGGTCACACCGTGCAGCGTCAGGTCGCCGGTCACGTCGGCGGTCTTGTCACCGGTCGATTTGACGGCGGTCGAGACGAACTTCGCGTCCGGGTACTTCTTCACATCCAGGAAATCGGCACTGGCGATGTGCTTGTCACGCTCGGCATGGTTGGACCACAGGCTGGCCGTCTTCAGGTCGACGCTGATCTTGCTCGCTTCGGGCTTGGCGCTGTCCCAGCTGAACGAGCCGCCGAAGTCCTTGAACGTGCCATGGATGAAGCTGTAGCCCAGGTGGCTGATCTTCCAGTCGACGAAGGCATGCTGGCCTTCCTTGTCGATCGTGTAATCGGCGGCCATGGCTTGACCAGCGGTGAACAGGGCGGTGCCAAGCGCCAGTGCAGCAAACGTCTTCTTCAACATCCTCAGGTCCTTCCTTTGCAAGTGTGGATTGAGCATCAAGCCTTGCGGCCGAGCATGCGCAACAAGGTCGCATCCCGGTCGATGAAATGATGTTTGAGTGCAGCCAGCCCATGCAGGCCGGCGAAGATCACCAGGCCCCAGGCCAGGTAAAGGTGAACGGTGCCCGCCGTATCGGCCTGGTCGGGCAGGCTGCTGACCAGCGCCGGCACCTCGAACAGGCCGAACACCGGGATGCCGACGCCATCGGCGGTGGAAATCAGGTAACCGGCCAGCATGACCGCGAACAGCCCCAGGTACAGCGCCAGGTGCCCGGCCTTGGCCGCGACACGGGTGAAGCTGCCGTGGCTGGGCAATGCGGGCGGCGGCGGGCTGAGAAAGCGCCACACCACCCGCACCAGCATGACGCCCAGCAGGGTCAGGCCAATGCTCTTGTGCAAGTCCGGCCCTGCCTTGCGCCAGGGATCGTAATAGTCCAGATCGACCATCCACAGACCCAGCGCGAACAGGCTGAACACCGTGAGCGCTACGCTCCAGTGCAGCGCGATGCTGATCCAACCGTACCGAGAGGGTGTATTACGCAGTTGCATGGGGGCGAGTTCCTGTAAGCACTGTGCACAGACTACCGTTTAATAGATCGAATGAAAGCGGAAAAACCTGCTTCAAATGATCGACATTCACGATGATGAGTCTCGTCACTGGCTGTTAAGGAAACGTTAACGATAGCCTTTGAGTGAAGCGATGCAACAAGGGCGCTGAGGTTTTCAGCACCCTTGTCCTGGGGAATCAGTTCACCGGAGCGGGTGAACCCTTGCTGGGCGGGGTGTGCTTGGTCGGCTTGACCGGCGCCTTGTGGGTCGCTGGGGTCGCCTTGTGAGGGGCGGCATGCTTGGCCGGCGCGGTTTTGGCCGGCGTCTTCACATGGCTCGGTGTGGCCTTGCCAGAGGCTGCCTTGGGGGCTGCAACGGCAGGCGCCGGGGTGCTCGCGGGCGACTCGACCTTGGCCTCGGGCACAACAGGTGTCGGTGCAGGCGTTGGTGCCGGCTCAGGCGTTGGTGCAGGTGCAGGCGTAGGGGTCGTCCCGCCCCAGTGGAACAGACGCTTGAAGAAGCCAGGCTTCTCTGGCTGGGCGTCAGCGGCCTTGCCAGACGCTGCCGGTGCGGGGGTAGGCTCGACCGCTTTCGGTGTCTCGGAAGACTTGCCCCAGCCGCCGAACAGCTTGGAGAAGAAGCCACCCTCGCCTGTGGAAGCCGATGCCTTGGCTGCGCCTGCGGCGGCGGCCGCGGCGACCGGTGCAGCCTTGACCGGGTCGAAGGACTTGCCCGCGGCCAGGTCCTGTACCTGGCTGGCGGCGCGTTGGCCACTGCGCAGCGCGCCTTCCAGCGTGCCCGGGTACAGCGCATCGGTGTGCTCGCCGGCAAAGGCGATACGCTGCACCGGGCGCTCCCACAGTCGCCAGTACTTGCTGATCTGCCCGGGCCCGTAGGCCAGGTAGGCACCGGCGGTGTTGGCGTCGGTGCTGTAGCGACGCACTTCGTAGCCGCTGAACGCACCGCGCGCCTGCGGGTAGAAGGCGTGGAAGCGGATCAGCACCTGGTCGACCATCTGCTTGTCGCCGAAGGCCTGCAGCAGGCGTGCATTGTCACCCGACAGGTTGATGACCACGTTCGCACCGCCCTTGAGCGCCGGCTCGATCCAGAGCATGCCGAGCCCGGCGTTGCTGTAGATCTCGCCCGACATCCGCGCGCGACTTTCCCACACGGGTTTCTTGAACTTCAGCAGCAACTGGTCGCGCCAGCCGTAGTTGGTCGCCTTGATGGCCGACACATGCTGGTTGTCCAGTCCAGGAGTGACCTGGATCTTGGCCAGCGCGCGCAGTGGCACGGCCATGACCACGTAGTCCGCCCGGTAGCCGACAGCGCCGACCTTGACCGTGACGCCGTCCTTGTCCTGGTTGATCGCGCTGACCGGCGAGGTGGTCTTGAGGGTCTTGATCTGCTTGACGAACGCCTGGGCCAGCACCGGGCTGCCACCGGGCAGGCGCGAGGCGCGCAGGTCCCGGTCATCGACGCCGCGATAGACCCGCGCCTGCTGGGCGAAATACAGCAGCGACAGGCGCGAAGGCTCGTCGTAGCGGGTGCGGATCTGCTGGTTGATCAGCTGCCGCGCGGTGGCAGGCAGTTGCAGCTTGTCGAGCCAGCTGGACACGGTGATCTGGTCCAGGGCGAACAGGGTGCTGGTGGCCTTGGGGTCCAGGGGGTCGTCGATCGAGCGGGCCAGATCGTCCAGGGTCTTCTCGTAGCGTTTGATGGCCTCGGCCGTGGCCGGCTGCTTGACCGCCAGGTCGGCGCTGCTCACGTACTCGCCATCGATCAGGTAGCCCGGCGTGCGAACGAACTCCGGCGCCGGCAGGGTCTGCAGCTTGAACCGATCCAGGTAGTGGTTGAGCACCGGCTGGACCTTGTCCTTGCCGATCCACTCGCTGGTGGCCAGGCCCGAACGTCCACCCACGCTGGGCTTGGCCTCGAGCACGGTCACCTGCCAGCCCTTGTCCTGCAGTTCGACGGCGGCGGCCAGGCCTGCCAGCCCGCCCCCGACCACGATCGCGGTCTTGTCCTGGGCCAGCGCGACGCTGCCCGACATGCCAATCACTAACAACGCGCACACGCGCAGCCAACCACCAGCCATCTTTGCTGAACTCCGGTTCAAGGGCGAGGAAGTCGAGGGCAGAACACCCTCTAGGGGAAGAGACTGGCGAAGAATACGCGAGGGCCATCATGCCTGCCAGCACGGCACGCATCCGATCGCGCGATGATTGTGGGTTGTTCTGACGCGGCGCATTGCATAGGCTTGCCGCGCATGTCCGCGCCACCCGCCAGGAGAACGACCATGGGCCTCAATCAACAGTGGATGCAACGTGACCTCGAGGTCCTGTGGCATCCCTGCACGCAGATGAAAGACCACGAGCGGCTGCCGCTGATCCCGATCAAGCGCGGCGAGGGGGTGTGGCTGGAAGACTTCGAGGGCAAGCGCTACCTGGACGCCGTGAGCTCCTGGTGGGTCAATGTCTTCGGTCACGCCAACCCGCGCATCAACCAACGCATCAAGGACCAGGTCGACCAGCTCGAACACGTCATCCTGGCCGGCTTCAGCCATCAGCCGGTGATCGAGCTGTCCGAGCGCCTGGTGGCCCTGACGCCAGCAGGCCTGGACCGGGTCTTCTATGCCGACAACGGCTCCTCGTGCATCGAGGTGGCGCTGAAGATGAGCTTCCATTACTGGCTCAACCGTGGCCAGCCGGAGAAGAAGCGTTTCGTCACGTTGAGCAACAGCTATCACGGCGAGACTATCGCCGCCATGTCGGTGGGCGACGTGCCGCTGTTCACCGAAACCTACAAGGCCCTGCTGCTCGACACGATCAAGGTGCCCAGCCCGGACTGCTACCTGCGGCCCGAGGGCATGAGCTGGGAGGCCCATTCGCGCAACCTGTTCGCGGTCATGGAGCAGACCCTGGCCGAGCACCATGCCAGCATTGCCGCCGTGATCGTAGAGCCGCTGATCCAGGGGGCCGGTGGCATGCGCATGTACCATCCGGTGTACCTGCGCCTGCTGCGCGAGGCCTGCGACCGCTACGGTGTGCACCTGATTCACGACGAGATCGCCGTCGGCTTCGGCCGTACCGGCACGATGTTCGCCTGCGAACAGGCCGGGATCCGCCCGGACTTCCTCTGCCTGTCCAAGGCCCTGACCGGCGGCTACCTGCCGCTGGCCGCCTGCCTGACCACCGACGACGTCTACCAGGCCTTCTACGACGACTACCCGACGCTGCGCGCCTTCCTGCACTCGCACAGCTACACCGGCAACCCGCTGGCCTGCGCTGCCGCGCTGGCGACCCTGGACATCTTCGAGCAGGACGACGTCATCGAGGCCAACAAGGCCCTGGCGACCCGCATGGGCACGGCCACAGCACATCTGGTCGATCACCCGAACGTGGCGGAGGTGCGCCAGACCGGCATGGCCCTGGCCATCGAGATGGTCCGTGACAAAGCCGGCAAGGTGGCCTACCCCTGGCAGGAGCGACGCGGCCTGAAGGTCTTCGAACATGCCCTGACCCGTGGCGCCCTGCTGCGGCCATTGGGCAGCGTGGTCTACTTCCTGCCGCCCTACGTGATCACGCCGGAGCAGATCGACTTCCTGGCCGAGGTGGCCACCGAAGGCATCGACCTGGCCACCCGCGAGCGGATCAGCGTGAGCGTACCCGAGGGCTTCCACCCTGACTTCCGTGACCCAGGCTGAGGCACGCCTGCGTGTTCCACCGATGATCCATCGGGCCTTCGGGCCCTTCAACCCTGTGAGCAGAGCCCCTTCATGAGAGTGTCCCGTTTCTTCATCGATGCCGCCTTGAGTCTTGGCGAGCACGACCTGCCCGAGGCCCAGGCCCACTACATCGGACGCGTGCTGCGCCTGGCCGCCGGCGACGCCGTGCAGCTGTTCGACGGCAGCGGCCAGGAGTTTCGCGGCCATGTGCTGGAGGTGGGCAAGAAACACGTGCGCGTGACGCTGGACCAGGCCCTGCCGGGCCAGCCCGAGTCGCCGCTGCACATTCACCTCGGCCAGGGGCTGTCGCGGGGCGAGCGCATGGACTGGGCGATCCAGAAGGCCACCGAACTGGGCGCCCAGGAAATCACGCCGATCGTCAGCGAACGCTGCGAAGTACGCCTCAAGGACGAACGGGCCGACAAGCGCATGGCCCACTGGCGGCAGGTGGCGATCAGCGCCTGCGAGCAATGCGGCCGCTCGACGCTGCCGGTGATCCACCCACCGACCTCCCTGGCCGACTGGACTGCCAGCGCCGAGGCCGACCTCAAGCTGGTCCTGCACCCGGTCGCCGAGCCGTTGACGGCCCATGCGCGCCCTGCCCGCCTGGCCTTTCTGATCGGGCCGGAAGGCGGCCTGAGCGAGGCCGAGGTCGAGCATGCCAAGGGCGAGGGTTTCCAGGCCGCACGCCTGGGGCCACGGGTCTTGCGCACCGAGACCGCGCCGGTGGTGGCGCTGGCGGTGGCGCAGCAGCTCTGGGGCGACTTCTGAGACAGGCCTGAGCAGTCGCGTTACAGGACGAACCCGAGTATCGCCACGAAGTGCATCAAGCTGCCGACGATGACGAACAGGTGCCAGATGCCGTGCCAGTGGCGGAAGCGCTTGTCGTAGGCAAAGAACAGGATGCCGATGGTGTAGAACGCGCCTCCGCCGGCGAGCCAGGCAAAGCCGGCACCCCCCAGCGTGGCGAGCAGCGGCTTGACCGCCACCAGCACGATCCAGCCCATCAGTGCATAGATGACGATCGACAGCACCCGCGCTTCCGAGCGCGGCTTGATTTCCTGCAGCATGCCGATCACCGCCAGCCCCCAGACCACGCCGAACAGGCTCCAGCCCCACGGCCCGCGCAGGCTGACCAGGCAGAACGGCGTGTAGCTGCCGGCGATCAACAGATAGATCGACAGGTGATCGAGCTTGCGCAGGATGACCTTCGTGCGTCCCCGCGTGCTGTGGTAGAGCGTCGAGACGCTGTAGAGCAACAGCAGCGTGGCGCCATAGATGGAGACGCTGACGACTTTCCAGGGGTCGCCCTGCAAGCCCGCGCTCACAATCAGCCAGACGGCCCCCAGGCACGCCAGCAGGGCACCGACCAGGTGCGTCCAGGCATTGAAACGTTCACCGTAATACATGCCAGAACTGACCCTCGGGGCCCGCACCGGGTTCCCTTTACTCCCGGAACGACACGCGCGTCGACGATCAGAACCCGGCGTCGATCACCCGCCGCTCCAGGGTCGGCAGGTCCGGCACCCGCGCGATCACGTCGCCCACCTGGACGGCGGCCAGTTCGAGCGGTGCCAGGGGCACGTCGACGTAGTTGAGTTGGCTGTCCAAGCGGCAGGAACGTGGCAAGCCCTGCAGCAGGATCGCCAGGTGGCGCAGGCCGGTATCGCCCAAGGCGTTGAGCACCACCACCTTGGTCCAGGTACCTACCGGCGTGACACCACCGCAGGCCGCCTCGAAGCCGATCAGCGGCAGGCGTTGCTGGCGCCAGGTCAGCCAGCCCAGGTGCCACTCGGCCTGACCATGCTCGAGCAGGTCGCCCCGCTGGCCCAGCAACTCGGCGACCGCCACGTTGGGCAGCACCAGGTGACGGTCGGCCAATGGCAACAGCAGGCCCGTGATGCTGCTGCGTTGCCCGGCGGCATGTTCAAGCATGGGGTGCACTCCACTGCGCGATGCTCTGCAGCAGCACCGATTCTTGATAAGGCTTGCCCAGGTACTCGTTGACGCCGATGGCCATGGCCCGCTCGCGGTGCTTCTGCCCGGTGCGCGAGGTGATCATGATGATCGGCAGGTCATGCAGGCGCGGATCGCGGCGAATGCGCGTGGCCACCTCGAAGCCGTCCATGCGCGGCATCTCGATGTCCAGCAGGACCAGGTCCGGGCGCCGCTCTTCCAGCACCACCATGGCATCGACGCCGTCCTTGGCCGTCAGCACCTGCATGCCATGGCGCTCCAGCAACCGGGTAGTGACCTTGCGCACGGTCACCGAGTCGTCGACCACCAGAATCAGCGGTGGTCGGGCGGCTTCGCCAAATGCAGGTGCCTGGGTATCGGGCAGGCGCGCACGGCGTCGCTGCTGGCCCTGCAACTGCCCCAGCAGGTCGAGAATCAGCACCACACGGCCATCGCCCAGCAAGGTGGCCCCCGACAGCCCCGGCACGGCAGCGAACTGCGGGCCCAGGCTCTTGGTGACGATCTCGCGGCTGGGCGAGAGGCTGTCGACCTGGATGGCAAAGGCCTGGTCGGCCGAGTGGACCAGCAGCACCGGCACCGGCACGCTCTGTCCGATCAGGCGTGGCAGCGGATTGCCTTGCAGTACGTCGCCCAGGTAGCGCAGTTGGTACTGCTGGCCGGCATAGGCATAGGAAGGCGGCTGGCGCTGGTAGCAGGCCTCGAGTTCGGCCGGCGGCACCCGGACGATCCCTTCCAGGGTATCCAGGGGAATGGCGTATTGCTCATCGTCCAGGTTGACCATCAAGGCCCGGTTCAGCGACACCGCGAATGGCAGGCGAATGGAAAAGGTCGCGCCCTTGCCGGGGCTGGAGGTGATGCTCATCGAGCCGCCCAGTTGCTTGACCTCCTCGTGCACCACGTCCATGCCCAGCCCGCGTCCGGAAATCTGCGTGATCCGCTCGGCCGTGGAGAACCCCGGGCGCAGGATGAACTGCAGGATCTCGTGATCGCTCAACCGCGCCTGTGGATCGAGCAGGCCGCGCTTGATCGCCTTGCGCCGCACGGCCTCCAGTGGTACGCCGGCGCCGTCGTCGCTCATCTCGATGACGATGTCGGCGCCTTCATGCAACAGGTTCAGCCAGATGCTGCCCTGGGCGGGCTTGCCGGCTGCAAGACGGGCTTCGCGGCTTTCCAGGCCATGGTCCACGGCGTTGCGCAGCATGTGCTCGAGGGGGGCGACCATGCGCTCCAGAATGCTGCGGTCCAGTTCGCCCTCGGCGTTCTCCACCAGCAGCTCGACCTGCTTGCCCAGCTCGCTGGCGACCTGGCGCACCACCCGCTGCAAGCGCGGCACCAACCGCTCGAAGGGCACCATGCGGGTGCTCATCAGGCCTTCCTGCAACTGGCTGTTGACCCGTGCCTGCTGGAGCAGCAACCCTTGGGCCGTCTGCGCCTTCTGGCTCAGGGTTTCCTTGAGGTCGAGCAGGTCCGAAGAGGCCTCGAACAGCGCCCGCGACAGTTGCTGCAGGTGCGAGTGACGGTCCATTTCCAGGGGGTCGAAGTCTTCGTAGGCATCGCCTTCGGTCACCAGGCGGCCGAGCGGGCCCTGGGTCTCGCTGTCGAGCCTGAGCAACTGGTCGCGCATGCGCTCGAGGGTGGTCTCCATCTCGCTCAAGGCCACCTGGGCATCGTTGATCTGCTGCTCGACGCGCCCCCGCACGATGGCGTGCTCGCTGGCCAGGTTGCCCAGGTCATCGAGCAGCTCGGCCGCCACCTTCACCGTATCGCCCACGGCCCGCTCGGGGGCGGCGGCAGGCACCTCGGCCACGGCCAGGGGCACAGGCGTACGACGTGCGGCGTTGTCGTTCAGCGCAGCGCTGCTGAAGTTGCGAATGTGGTCGATCAGCGCCGTGGCCGCGTGCAGAGGCTGACCGAGGCTTACGGCATCGAGCATGTGCGCCAATCGGTCGTGGCAGGTCTGCAGCAGGCTGGACAATGCCGGACTGGGCGGCAACTGTCCGGCGGCCAACCACTCGTAGAGAAATTCCAGCTCATGAGCCAGGTCACCGATGGCGCTGATCTGCACCATGCGCGCGCCGCCCTTGAGCGTGTGCAGGTCGCGCAGCAGGTTCTCGACTTCCACCGTATTGCGCGAATCGGCCTGCCAGCGCGACAGCGACGCACTGACGCTCTCGACGATGTCGGCGCTCTCCTCGAGAAATACGTCGAGCAGTTCGTTCTCCCCTCGCCAGTGCGGATCGCTGCTGGCAGGGGAGCGGTTGCCCAGGCCTAAGGGCCGCTGGGCCTGACGGGACGGCTGTCGGTCGTCGTCCAGCGACAACGTTGCCGGCGCCTGCCCCAGATCGACCACACCGTGCTCGGCACTGAGCAGGCCGGTCGAGGCCGGGTCCAGGGCGTTCTCGAGCAAGGCACGCAAGGTCGCCACGCAGGCCGGTCTGGCCGTGACGTCCTGACCCGCGGCCAGTTCGTCGAGCATGTCGATCAGCGTCTCGTGGGCCTGCTGCGCATGCTCGAAGAACAGGGCATCGGCCATCAGGCTGCCTTCTTCGACGGCGCCATACAGGTCGAGCAGGGCCTCGCAGACTTCATCAACCTGCCACAGCTCGGCCTGGTGCGCGGCCTGGCCGAAGGCGGTCAGTTCGTCGAGCAGCGTGTCCAGGGACTGACGCGCAGCGGGTTGTTCCTGCCAGCGTGACAGCACGGACTCGGCATCGAGCAGGATGTCCATGCCCTGCACGAGGAAACCGGCGATCAACTGCGGATCGCGACGTGGGCGTTGGGCGTGACCGTCATTCGCCTGCACTGTCAGCAGGCGCGCATCGACGCAGGCACCGAGGCGCTCGATCAGGGCATCGGCGCCCGTCAGCACCTCCAGGGCACGGGCTGGCAGCGCGCCCACGCCGTCCCTCAACAGGCGATGGGCGTCCGCCAGCAGCGCCAGCTCGTCCGGTGTGACGGGCAGTTGGTGAGCCTTGTACTCGCGCACCAGGCGGTCGAGCGCGGTGGCCAGTTCGGCGATCGGCAACACACCGGCCATTGCGGCACTGCCCTTGAGGGTGTGCAACGCCCGCTGCAAGGCATCGGTGACCGGGGCGCCGGTCGGCTCGGCCGTTGCCAGGAAATCGTCGAGCACGTTGACGTGCTCGTGCGCCTCCTGGCCGAAGATGGGCAGCAGGTGTGGATCGAGCGGCTCGGCCGTGTGCGGTGCTTGCGCAGGGTCCGATGCCAGCGCGTGCAGGTGCTCGGCCAGGTCGGTCCAGGCCACACGAGGGCGCGCGCCTTCGGCATATTCGACCAGCAGATCGGGCAGGGTCGCCAGCGCCTGCTGCAGGGCCGCCTGCGCTTCGCCACTCAGCGCGGCACCGCCTTCCAGGGCACGGTTGAGCACGTGCTCGGCGCTCCAGGCCAGCTCGGCGATGGCCTGGGCGTGCACCATGCGGCCACTGCCCTTTAGGGTGTGCAGCAGGCGGCGGACTTCGACCAGCGCCGCGCGCGGATGGGCCTCGGCGCGCCAGCGCAACCAGTGTCGTTCCAGAGCCGGCAGCAGGGCCTGGGCTTCCTCGAGAAACACCACACGCAGCGCGTCGTCGAGGCTATCTTCGGCCAGGCCAGCGTCGGTGACGGGTGTCTGCGGTCCACTGCCCAGCTCGCCGAGACGTGCCTGGGCGTGCTCGATGAAGGCCCCGATATCGGCCTGGGGGTCGGCGATGCGCCATTGCACGCTGCACTCGGCGGCGCTCAGGGCTTCGGCGAATGCCGTCATGGCCTCGGCGGACGGGACAGGATCGGTCTGGCGCCAGGGGCCGTCGAGGTAGGCGGCACAGCCTTCCACCACCTGGGCCAACTCAGGCAGCATCAACATGCACAACGCGCCCTGGACCTGGCGCAGCAGGGCCGACGGCAGGCCCAGGTGCTCGTCCGTGGGCGCGTCAGGGGCACCGTCGGCCAGTGCGTCCCTGACCTGCACCAGATTGACCAGCGCTTCGCTCAGCACCTGTTGGCGAATCTGTGCCAGGTCGGTGCCCGGCAGCGACAGCTGGCCGGTTTCTTCGAGCGTGCCGAGCATGCCATGCAGGCTGGTTTCCACGTACAGCAGCGCGCCGGCGACATCCATCAGCACGGTGCCGTCGTCGTCCAGCTTACGCTGGATCAGCCCTTGCAACGCCAGCACCTGATCGATGATCACTCGCCGCGGCTGCTGGAAGCCCAACACCGCCAAGGTGTCGGCGACCTGACGCAGCGGCGCGAGCAGGCCCTCCAGCGCCTGGGCCTGCTGCTCCTCGCGTGCCGAGGCGTCGAGGCGTTCCTTGATCCGCAGCAGATCGTCACACAGCGCCTCGACCACCGAACGCAAGGCATCGTGGCCCTGCCCGCCTTGCAGGCGTTCGCGCCAGGCACCCAGCGACAGGTCCAGGTTGGCCAGGTCGTCGGCCCCGGCCAGACGTTGTCCGGCCAGTTCGCCCTCGAACAGGCTGCCGGGCGTCAAGGCCTCGGCACCGCGGCAGGCGCGCAGCTGGTTGATCAGCGGCACGATGACCAGCGGCAGGTCACGCCGCGCGCTGCGCAGCCGCTCCAGGTAGATGGGCAGGTGGTCGAGGGCCTTGAACAACGCGCCGAGCACGTCCCCACGCGGACCGACCCGGCCTGTGGCCAAGGCCTCGACCAGCGCCTCGATCTCCAGCGCCAGATGCGCCGCACCGCGCAGCTCGAGCATGTGCAGGCAGCCCTGCACCTGGTGCACGTCGTCGAGCACATCGTTCAGCGCGCTGGCTTCATGGGGCGCACTGGCGAACCGTTCGAGTGTCTGGCGAGCCTGGGCCAGACACGCACCGATGGCCTCGCGCGTCCATACCAGCGCGACGGCGTCATGGGTTTCGCGTGGCCCCGGGGTGTCCTGCGACTGTACGGTCATCGCTCGGACTCAGGGGCAGGCGCAGGCGCCGGCAACGTGAAGCCGGACACCGAGCGGCGCATCTGGCTGGCCATACGCGCCAGGTGACGGATGCTGTCGGCGGTCGCACCGGAGCCGGCCGAGGTCTGGGCGGTGATCTGCTGGATGATCGCCATGGTGTGGGAGATCTGTCCGGCCGAGGACGTCTGCAACTGGGCCGCGTCGGAAATGCTGTGGATCAGTTCGGCCAGGGTCTGCGACACGCCTTCGATCTCGGCCAGCGCCACGCCGGCATCCTGGGCCAGGCGTGCCCCACGGACCACTTCGGCGGTGGTCTGCTCCATGGAGATCACGGCTTCGTTGGTGTCGGCCTGGATGGCGCGGACCAGCGCCTCGATCTGCCGGGTCGCCGACGACGAACGTTCGGCCAGGCGCTGCACTTCGTCGGCGACCACCGCGAACCCGCGCCCGGCCTCGCCGGCCAGCGAAGCCTGGATCGCCGCGTTGAGGGCCAGGATGTTGGTCTGGTCGGCGATGTCGTCGATCAGGCTGACGATGTCACCGATCTCCTGGGACGACTCGCCCAGGCGCTTGATGCGCCGCGCGGTGTCCTGGATCTGTTCGCGAATGTTGTCCATGCCTTCGATGGTGTTGTGCACCACCTCGTTGCCTTTGTTGGCGATGGCCACCGAGCGTTCCGCCACCTTGGCCGACTCGTAGGCATGGGCCGAGACCCGGTCGATCGACTCGACCATGTCGCCCACTGCCAAAGACGCCTCGCTGATCTGCTCGGCCTGGTGCTCCGAGGCCTTGGCCAGCTGGCGCGCGGTCGTGTGGGTCTCCTGGACGGCACTGGCGACCTGCTCGGCACTCTGGTTGATGGTCAGGACCAGGTCGCGCAACTGGTCGACCGAATAGTTGATCGAGTCGGCGATCGCCCCGGTGAAGTCCTCGGTCACCGACACGGTCACGGTCAGGTCGCCATCGGCCAGCTCTTCGATTTCGTCCAGCAGGCGCATGATCGCCTGCTGGTTGCGTTCGTTCTTCTGCGCGGTATCGCGCAACTGCCGCCGGGTGGTGCGCACCATGATCGAGGCGATCAGCAGGATCGACGTCAGCGCCAGCAGCCCGAGGGCGTACCCGCCCAACGTGTCCAAGGTCCGGCTGGCGACCAGATGCTCGAAGCCGTTGGCCAGGTGCGAGGCCTCGTCGAGCAGCGTCTGCGACAGGCTGAAGATGTTGCCGGCCGCTTCGCGCACGTGGAACAGCCCGGGCGACGTCTCGAGGATCTCGTCGACCGACCCGGCGACGAACTGGAACAGCTCGGCGATCTCGCCCAGCCGCGCGCGCGCGTCGGCGTCCTCGACCCGGGTCACCTGGATCGATGCGTCACCGTTGAGCATGCCGTCCAGCACCTGGCCGAAGCGGCTGGCGTCGCGCCCGAAGGCATCGGCGGCCCGGGCGGCAGTATCGTCGCCGGCCAGCACGGTATTGACCGAACCGAGGATGCGCTCGGCCAGCAGCAGCTGCCGCTGGGCGACCGCCACCTGACTGGCCGGCGCGCCGCTTTGCAGCAGGATCTCGACCACCTTTTCGTACTCGACCTGCAGTTGCGGAACGGTTTCGGCCAGGGTCGCCGCGACCTGGTGCAGCGACAGCACGGTCTGCTCGCTGGCCAGAATGGTGTCGGTGTAGCCGCGCAGGGTTTCCCAGTCGCGCTGCACGGCGCGCATCTCGTCGTGCACCTCACGCGGTGCGGCCGGCAGGCCAGTGGTCTTGTCGCCGATCTTCAGGTAACTCCAGCGGCGCTCGAAGTCGTTGCGTGCATCGCTCAGCAGCTTGAAGGCCAGGGCTTTGCCAGCGGCCGCCTCGGTGGCGTTCTTGGCGATGCGCTGGGACAGCACGCGCAACTCGCCAGCATGGCCGATGTACTGCTTGTCATAGGCCGACTGGGTGTTGAGGTGTGTGAAGTTGACGAACAACAGAACGATCGACAGGATCAGCACCCCGAACAGCACGGTGATCTGCAGGCTGCTGCGCGGACGCGCAGAGATGACGGGAGTGGCGGATGTGCTCACGGGGGAAAGGTCCTCTACAACGCCACGTCGAGAAAGCCAGGCGCCTGCGCCAGGGCATGCGGGCTGAACACGGCCCAGGTGCGCTGGGCCACGAAATGGCCGCGCACGTATGGCACGGCCGCGCGCAACAACGGCTGCGGTACAGCCTGTTGCAGCGACGGCAGGGGAAAGTGCTGAAGCCCCAATACCTCGTCGACCAGCAGGCCGGCGAATACCGTCTCGTGGTCCAGGACCAGCACCCGGCGCTGCTTGCCGGGCGTCACGTGCCCTAGGCCGAGAAAGCGATTCAGGTCCATCACCGGCAACAACCGGCCCCGCAGGTTGGCGATGCCGCGCACCCAGGGTTGCACGCCGGGGACGCGGCTGCTGCGCGGCTCGTCGAGCACTTCGGCGATCTCGCCCATGGGCGCGACGAACCACTGCCCGGCGATGCGAAAGCCGATCCCGCTCCACTGCTCGGCACGGCTGGCCTGAGACGGCTGCTCGGCGGCCACCAGGCGGCAGCGCCGATCAATCTCCAGCAGCAGTTCGAACGCCGTGGGCGCCGCATGGGGCTGGCGCGAGATCAACGTGGCAGCACGCCTTCGAGTACCTGGAGCAGGTCATGCTCCTCGATCGGCTTGACCAGGTAGCTGCGCGCGCCCTGTCGCTGGCTCCAGACCTTGTCGGTGTCCTGGTCCTTGGTGGTGACCATGATCACCGGGATGGCCTTGGTCTCGGCATCCTTGCTCAACTGCCGGGTCGCCTGGAAGCCGTTCATGCCGGGCATGACGATGTCCATCAGCACGGCATCGGGCTTTTCCTGGCGCGCCAGGGCCACGCCATCGGCGCCGTTGTCGGCCTTGAGCACCTGGTGCCCGTGACGCTCGAGCATCGCGGTCAGCTTGTACATTTCCGTCGGTGAATCGTCGACGATCAGAACTCGAGCCATGCTGTGTCCCCTGGGAGAAATCGATACCGCCATCTTATGCGACATCAGCAGGCGTGTCGTTCCTGACCAGCGACGAAACCGGGTACGTGGGCCTTGATGGCGTCGAGCAGTTCGTCACGGCTGAAGGGCTTGGTCAGGAACCGATCGGCGCCGACCACCTTGCCCCGCGCCTTGTCGAACAGCCCGTCGCGGGAAGACAGCAGGATCACCGGGGTGTCCTTGAAGGTGCTGTTGTGCTTGATCACCGCGCACGTCTGGTAGCCGTCCAGGCGCGGCATCAGCACGTCGACGAAGATGACGTCGGGCGCCTGCTCGACGATCTTGGCCAAGGCCTCGAAGCCATCGCTCGCGGTGACCACGTCACAGCCGGCTTCGCCCAGCAGGATCTGGGCGGTGCGACGGATGGTGCTGGAGTCGTCGATCACCATCACCTTCAGTGGATGTTCCATGGCGCGGACCTCGGGTGTCGCGGGGTTGGGCGGGGCTGCAAGCTGCAAGCTGCAAGCTGCAAGCTGCAAGCTGCAAGCTGCAAGCTGCAAGCTGCAAGCTGCAAGCTGCAAGCTGCAAGCTGCAAGCTGCAAGCTGCAAGCTGCAAGTAGGGAGCGT
>Ga0157363_1001528_pt1 | contig 19393 bp, 14 predicted proteins | sample AttsexASBM1_FD_111477 | JGI IMG/M metagenome (GOLD analysis project Ga0157363, IMG submission 111477) | Fungus gardens microbial communities from leaf cutter ant in Ribeirão Preto, State of São Paulo, Brazil - Atta sexdens ASBM1 | ecosystem: Host-associated > Fungi > Mycelium > Unclassified ... | reverse complement strand
GTCAAGGGACATGGGTTCCTCATGGTGTACACATGATGTGCACATGTACAGTGGAGATTAAAGGTATGACGTCAGGGCACATGTAGGAAGCATGGTGGCCTTATGGAAAACACATGTGGATGAGTAATAGGACGTGAGGACAGAGCATAGACTTTAGGGTCGTTAATATAATGTTGTAGCACAGACCAGGACAGAACAGTATATATAAGTGGTAGATATTAGTAGGAGCTCCTTATCGAGTTCTCTTGTATCAACCCGGTATAAGGTTTATTCTTATTACCAACTCTAAGGTTTTGAGTCTACAACAGTGAAGATGAATAGGGATTAAGCCTGAAATGGCTTTGATTTCTACCATGGGGGATATTTAAAAAGCACTAGATATCCATAGTGCTGCTTTTTACTGCATTTTTCTAAGTACTTTGAGAGGATAGCCAAGAGGGGCTTTGTTGTAATACTACAACTGAAATCTGTATAATGTTATGAATAATGCACAGCATATGTATAATTGACTCTTTTGAAGAAGAATAAGACCTCTTGATGAGTTTCCCAGAATTTTCATGCATTTAATAGTAAAGATGGCTTTGTTTGCATAGAAGTTGATATAATACTGAAATGATAGTTTTTAGTCAAATAAAAAACCAAGATATTGCTATGTAGTCTTGGGAAGTAAAACAGAGCCTCCAAGAGGGGTAAGGTCTAAAAAAGGAGAGTTGAAAACTCTATGTGATCTAGAGAAATGAAACACTTTAGTTTTTCCATATTCCATAACAAGTCCAAACTTTGTGAGAAGAGTAGAAATTACATTGTAGCTATAGTAAAGGTTTGCATTTGAAACTGAAATGAATTTGTGTTATAAGATGAAAAGACTATTGTCAACAAAAGAAAAAATTGAAATTGGAATTTTTAGATTTTTTAGATGTTTAATATGAAACATTGGAGAGAGAATAGGAGAATGAGCAGATTCTTGACTGACACCAACATCAACATTACAAAAAGGAGAAGAGAAACTGTTCCAAAGATATTTAGTTTTTTTACCAACTATCACAAAATAAACTACTTACTTATTTGTGATATCTGAACCTTGGATACACTCTAGAGATTTAGAAGAGATTTAGAAGTTCAATAATGATGACAATGATGATTAAGATCAATACAGATAATAAAGAATAATGAATAATGAAAATTGATGTTGTTAAGTCTGAGATCTAATCCTCAGACATAGAAGTATATATACAAAAGAGTGATGGTCTATATATAAGCTGTTGCCATCACATGATCAAAACTTGTACCTGATGGGAGCTGTCAGACTAATTTTAGAAGATAACTAATTATGTCACTACATTGATATGCTTGTATCTCTATAAATACTTATTGCTATGTAATATACCATATATCATTGGAAATAGTTTGATGAGCACTTTCCAATGCAAGTTTGATTGTGTGAATCTGTCCAGTCGTTCATGAGATATTAGCAAACAAAGATTTTATAGTTACTGATGATCTAATATCTTGGTTGTTTGTTATCACTTTTGTACATTCCACATATGTGCAGATAGCCTTCATTTGGGACTTTTCAGTACAACTTAGTTTGTGAAAAGCAGTCTACTGGTTGTAGAGATACAAGCTAAATGAAGTTTGTGACACCAATTAGATAATTCTTGAAGAAACTTGAGACTTTGTAATTGAAACCAGCTTTGTCCAAGATTAAAGGAAGAAGCTGATGATTGAACAAAGGGAAAAATTGCATAATATCAAATGCTAGCATGCTTATGGTAAGGTTTTTAACCTATCCTGATCAAATAAAATGAGTAAGAACAATGCCCACATCAGTAGTGGATCTATATTTGAGTTTACCTAATTGACATGAGTGAATGAAGTTATTAGATATTGATAGGCATTGTAATCTTTCTCCAATCATCTTCTCAAGAAGCTTGCCAGTTATGTTAAGTAACATAATAGAACAGAATAATTTAGGTGAGTCATACAAAGCCTTGTTAGGCTTGGGGATAATGACTGTGATCGAAATTTTAAAATGAGATGGCCAATGACCTAAATCAACACACACATTGGCAATATTAATTAGTTTGATAATGCATTCTTTGTTCTTGATGATTTTCTTGATATGTTCCCAAGACAACTTGTCTGGTCTAGGAGTCAAAGAATTATTGCATTTTTCAATGGCATTGATGAGCTCCTCTTTTGAGAAAGAAACCTACTTCATTATTTCTTTATTAGGGATTTCTTCTAACAGATTGATATTGACTTGATGATTTTGAGTGGAATTGAAAGACTTGTGAAGTGCTTCCTATAAATCATTTAGTTTGATGCAGGGTTGACTATTGTATTGAATGGCTTCAGTAGCCAGAAGTTTTCTCTTTTTGCTCTAGTTCATGAGTTCCCAAAGACTGCAATTTTTATTGGTAATCTTATCAAATTTTCTATTGAAGAAGTTTCATTTTGTCTTTTTAACAGTTTCTTTGAATTTTTTCCAGTCTTTTAGTCATTTGGACTGTCTGTACATATCAAGATTCCTGTGACAATTATCATCCCACCAAGCTTGAGAATGCTTAGTAATGTTAATGTTCTTGGAGTGTTTATGCCATATTCTGTTAATATTGTTGGCAAGTAACTAAATGATAGCCTCAAGGATGTCAATGCTTTGAATGGAGTCTATGTTGAGACCTTTGATAAAGTTAATGAGCTCATCAATGAAATGAGTTTTCTCTTCACTGTTCTTACTTGAAGATTGTTTTTTTGTTTGAACATATTCCTTGAGAATAGAAATGTTGACATTAATGGGAGCATAATCAGATATTAACCTCCAGTCAGGGTGAATACAATAGTTATCATGTTCAAATGAGTTTGAGTGTAAAAATACAAGGTCTAAGACTGAACTCGAATCTTGGGTATTGTCAAAGTACCTAGTAGGAAAAAATTCAGTAGGTTTGGAAAGTTCTAAATGAAAAGAGTCAGCAATATTGAAAAGAGTATCTCTATGATATGGGAAATTCAGATCCCAAAAACTATTCCTAATATTAAAGTTCCCTATCATGATGAAAACATTGTTAATATTGACTTCAGTATCTTTATAGCCTAGTCTTATGGCTGTGTTATATCCATCAATTTACTATTGAAATTGAAAATGGAGGTCTTGACAAAGTAAGCATATAAATGCAAAGACAGTTGAGTTGGTCCACTTCCAGATTGACTCAGCCACTTTTTAAAACCTTAATATCTTTCTTGAAAGGACATATAGTAGATATAATTCATATCAAGACATAACCTATATGCCTTAGAGATAAATTAAAAGAGAAACTGTTATAACTGTGAGAGATTTGAACATATTGCAAGATACTATAAGAATTGGGAATTTATAACCTAAGAGAGAAGAATGGAGTACAGGGACAATTGTAATATAGACAATTTAAAAGAGGAGGAGAATTTAGTAGTCCTCAACTAGATTCTAATTATAATAAGTTTATAATACTTAGTGGTAGAGTAATATATAGGAAGGGATAATAGTGGAAGTGTTGTTGGATAATAGAGTAACAGGTTTATATAAGCTCAGAGTTTGTAAGAAAACAGAGATTTAAGTTAAAGAAAATTAAAAGACCAATATATATGAGAAATGTGAATAGTATATTTAATAAGGAAGAACTCATAGAATATATGGTGGAGGTAAATATATTTTACAAGAGGCATATAGAGAGAAAAGATATCTATATGATAAGAGAATAGAAGTAGAATGTTAGAGTTGCAAACAATAGATTTAATTTTATTTCCAACTTAGGATTAGAGTTTAGCATGATGTCACAGTCACAGTCACAAATTTGTCACATGGCATCACTCAGTGTTACAAATTAATTACCATCACATAATCATATATTACAACAGAAAGAGATAGAAAATTTAAAAAAGAATAATATTATTACAATATGTTTAACACACATTGACCTTAAGGATAATGCATAGCCCTTTAGGGTAGGCTAATGGTATTGTAGCACAGACCAGTAGACTAGTGTATATAAGGTAGACAATTCTGTATTTGGAACTCTATCAAGTTTTCTTGTAATTACTCAATCTAAAGTTATTCTTTTGTCTAACTCTTTAGACTTAAGATTATAACATGGAACATAATCTTAGAAATGCTGTGGCTTATTCACTACAACCTTGAAATTGATTAGAAGATAAGAGAAATAAAGATAACAAGATATCCTGAGAAGTATGAAAAGTAGTAGAGACTAAAGCAGAGAAAGTCAGAGTAGCAAAAGAAAAAGGAAGAAGAAAAATAAAAAAAGAACAAGAAGTGAGAAGAAAAAGAAAAGATAAAGAGACAGTAAAGTCAGAGAAAGAAGCTAAGAAATTGGTCTCTCCAAGATTCCATAAGTAGATTTATATCTTTGAAAAGAAAGCAAGTGAGAGAATACTAATAAGAAAAATATAGAATTATACAATAGATATGAAAGAGAGGTTTGTACCAAGAAAAGAAAAAGTATATTCACTTTTAAGAGAAGAGAAAAAAGAGACATACAATTTTATGAACAAACAATTAAGAAAAGAGTACATCAGACTCTTTAAATTACCTCAAATGGCACTAGTATTCGTTGTAGGAAAGAAGGATAGTAGGATGTTAGAACTTAGATTTTAAAGATAAGACAAAAGCACACTCTTATATTGAGTAATATAAGAAAACTCAATAGAGTTCCAAGTACAAGCTAGTTTACCTTATGTATACTTTAGACCATGGTCTGTATGTATGCTACAACCTATTCTAATATCCATATGCTTTTTATAAAGTTAACATGTTATTGCTATGTTATATGATATTATCTATTTCAAAATCTTTTACAACCTTTTCAGTGTCATATAATTGTGTGAACTATGACTGTGACAGGTGTCACACTTCCACCATGATTTGTGACTTATGTGACATCACATCACACTCCTTGTCTAAGTTCAAAATAAAGAAAAGTAAAAATAAAACCCAAAATAAAATAAAAAGAAAGAAAATAGAATAAAGTCAAGACCATTATTCACAACTTGTTATAAACTTAAATCCTTTGAGTGGGATAAAAGCACAACTCTTGTATTAGAGTAACACAAGAGAACTCGATAGAGAACTCTTTTACAAAGTAGTCTACCTTATATACTCCTACAAATAGTCTATGCTAAGTACTGTGCACCCTACCCTAAACGACCATGTGTAAAGCATGAGGTCAACATGTGGTGTCCATGTTGTATAACGTCACTTTGTTCCAGAACCTTCTACTTCTTTCTCTTAAGTTTTGTGATCAATGTTGGGATCACACTATTAGATGTGACAGATGTGACAGTGTGGCTGATCACTTCTAACCCTAACCTCAGAGTTCTAAAAATAGAAAAATAGTGGAAAATAAATCAAGAGAAAATAAAAATAAAAAAATAAAATAAAAAGAAACTAAGTCCACTTTCTGTGATCTTGACACAACTCTAATATAGGAAGTGTATGATATAAGACTATAGGTACTTGAACAAATAAAGAATTAAGAATAACTATTCTTTACCTTTGATTTTAGATATTGTAGAAAATATTAGTATAAAGAGAATATTTACTAAACTAGATTTATAATAGAGCTATAATAATATATAAATAAAGGAGAGAAATGAGTGGAAGATAATGTTCACAACTATAAAAAGATCTTACAGAACTTGATCAATACTGGAAAAGTAGTGAGCTTTATTAATAATGTGATAGCAGAAATAGAAGAGAAAGAAGAGTATGATAAAATAGTAGAAGAAGTAGTAAAGAGGTTGGTATAAAATAGTCTCTATGTAAAATAAGAAAAATGCAAGTGAAAGATAAGAGAAGTAAAGTTTTTAGAAGTAGTAATCAGACTAGAAGAAATAAAAATGAAGAAAGAAAAAATGAAGACAGTATTAGATTAGCTGACTTCCAATGGGATTAAGGATATTTAAGTTTGCCAATTACTATAGGTAGCTTGTCAAAGACTTTGTATTTATAGCTAGACCATTACATAACCTAGTAAAAAATAATTAAAAGTAGGATTGTGTTAAGATAACTAGGTAGAAGAGTAAAGTACTGTTACATTCTAGTCTGACTACATCTGTTCCAACCTATAGATAACACTTTTTTTCTCATCTGTACTCTCTGATCTCTTCTAGTGTGGATCATATCTTTCTATTTTCTCTTGGATGTTTTCACTAGACTCTTGCTAACTTTATGAATCTCTATTCCCAATATCTAAGGATTATTAGTAAACTAGAATAATATGCTTAACAGTCTCTATTTCAGATAACTACCCTAAGTAGTATACCTAGTATATAATCTGATAGTTTACACTGTATTAGCTTATCCTGAAAATTGACTAAAACTAACACTCTCTTCTGGTATTGGCAATAACATATCTCACTACATTTTGGTAGTTCTAATCTACCAAAAGTTTCCCAAGTCCACTTCCAAAATATATAACCAGTGTGGCTAGTAGAGGCACAGCACATAAGCTGAAGCCAAAGGTTGTTCTAATCTGTCTTCTGTATTCTCAGATAATGCACTAAGCAACTTGTTTAGACTTCTATAATGCTTTACCAGTTCTTGGATAATAAACTACATTCAACAAGTACTTTCAATCTCCAGAAAATCCTAAGAGAACAGAATAGAACAAAGAATGTCTTTTTCTCTTACTTCTATCTTGTATAATAGTACCTATAAGAGAATTAGCAAATATATATTTTCCTACTTCAGCTTTTATTCAGTAACCAACTCAAATGACTCATACTCCAGCTAGTGTGGCAATGAACATTGATGGCTTCAATTCTTTCAGAAGAAGGAACAATTTTCCTAGCAATGTGAGCTTTAGAAGTTCTTCAGTTCTCTCAAAAGCCTCATCTATTCCATACTTTAAAAGGATAGAAATCAAAAATGACCTACCTGATGAAGACATAGTAGAACCAATCAATAGCTCTCAACTGTCATACAACAATAACAACAGTGAAGGCAATTCTGTTAGTAGAGTAACTGACTTAGATCCAAAAGAGACATAGCAACATGTTCAGAGTGAGGCTCTGGCCCTAAAGAATATATTAGTAACATGAGATGAGGTCACAGCCTCAAATACTACTAACATATTTTACTTAGACAACATAATCAATATACAAATCCCATACAATCCAAATCAACCTATAGAGATTGAATGTTGGGATGGATCATTCCATTCAATTTCCCTTCATGGATTATTGGAACACTTCCCTTCTGATTCATCAAACATTAAGGAATTGCTAATTCACATGGCAAAATATATCAAAAATTAAAAAAATTAATACTTCCAAATCTAACAATGTCCTTGAACTTAGTGGTATAGATGAATCTGTGTGGAGACTTTTTTTGGTCATTTATGATTCAGAATGGGACTCACTTTTTACAGATTAGCCAAAAAATTTGTTTAGGCAGAAAGTTGCATACAAATGCACTCTAGCCATCAAGCCAATGGTAAATAGTAAAAAAGGGAGAAAATCTACTAACAAACCAGTTAGTATTGAAAGAATGCCTCCTCTAATTCCAGCAAAATCATCTAAGGAGATCAAAGAAATTTCCAAGTATTTTAAGACTACAAAGCAGTTGAACAATACTAAGAGTCATAACATGTTGTATGCCCAAGCATCAAAAGATGACAATAACACAAGAGACATTCTCAAGATCAAAGAAACATTTCCAAATCTTCAAGCAAATAAAATATAAAACATCCAAAAATCATAAAGGGGTGATGGTAAGCCTAAACCCAAAATTATCATGACTACAAAGAGACCATCCAGAAAACAAGTTATTGTTCCAATAAGCAATGACAACAAAATCTCTTTTATGAAAAATAGCAGTATCCATGTTACTAACCTAAACAGGAACTTAAAAAAAGAACATCAAATCAGATATAATAGTTGATTTCATTCATCAAGAAATTTCAGGAGTTACCATCATCACAAACAAAGTTGCCTTAGCTTTAGACCTCCAAACAATTGAGAAATATGTAAAGAACACTAATCATATAGAGTCTGCAGAGATTGAGGTTTTCTATTTATCTGAGTCCAAATTGTACCTAAAGATCACAGGTATTCCATATTTAGGGGAATTCACTAATGCTCCTATTACTTTAGATGTAGTTTAGGAAATCTTTAAGAAGAATCACATTTTCAACAACATTGCTATGATATTGAGATCTCAAGTTATAAAAGTATCTCTCAAATTGGACATGTCTATCATTTGGTTCAATATCTAAGATGTTCAAAGCAGAAGCAAAGTGAAAGGCCTTATCAATAAGTATTTCAAGGAAATTACATAGCAACTATTAGGGGTACAAACATGAACCTAAAAGTACTCCAATACAAGAATTGTTGAAAGTGGGGTCATACCACTTTCTCTTGTAGAATACAAGGTTCTAGGTATGTCAAATGTAATGGTTCTCACAAATCTGAGCACCATTGTCACTTTGCTTGATGTTGTAAAGCAAATCCAAAAACTAATTCTCTTAGACTTGAAACAAAATAAGAAGAGCCATGCCCTCACATGTTCAAATGCTTGAATTGTTAAGGGAATCATCAAGCTAACTCTAATCAATGCTCTTTCTGGTGACACTGCTTCAATAGAAAATGGCATTCTAAGAAATATCAAGAGCTTTGTAAAAACAGAAGACAATCAATTTGTTTAGCCATGAACATCATATAAATATGATTTTAAAAGATATCAAAATTTTCTCTCAAAACATTTGCAAGAGTAACTTCATTATTAACACTATACTTGAAACTTATAACTTGTACAACATTATTGTTATAAGATGAAAGTGTGGACAGACTTTAGGGTTAGGGTTAGGACAGATAAGATATTGTAGTAGTATTATTATTAGTCTATGACAAGAGAGAGAGAAGACATGTGACTAGGAAGTCATATGACATGATATCATAGACTTGGAGTAGTCTAGAGCAGTCTGGAAGGACTTAAGGTCTAGAAGAATTAGGAAAAGTCTAGGGTTAGAAGTGACATCAAGGAACAAGGGTTTCTCATGGTGTATACATGATACATGCATGGTGATGGAGATTAAAGAGTATAATGTCAGAGTACATAGACATAGCATGGTGACCTTGAGGAAGACACATGGAAGATGAGTAATGGACATGAGGACAGGGCATAGACATTAGGGTAGGACGATGCACAGTCGTAGCACAGACCATGAATACTTTATATAAATAGTTGGTAGAATACTGTTGTGGTTCACTGTCGAGTTCTCTTGTGAATACACAACTCGTATTCCCACTAAATATCTGCCTTCTTGAGATTTACTTGCTGTGCTGCTATTGGACTTTGTGTCTAGTGGTTGCCACAACAATCATATTCATTCAAAAACCATCTTGGTCCTCAATATGCTCCATACCAAGTTCAACAAATAAGGAAGAAGAAAAACTGATAGGAGTACCTAACCATCCTAACTAGATAATATTCTCTAGAAATCCTACATGTGTAGGTAACTCACCTAGAGTCATAATCTATATCAACATCAGAATGTCTTCTCTTCAGTTTTCTCTTCAAAAGAATATATTTAACTATAGGGTCATTTCTTGCATTTTCTTTTTCAATTGTAGATTGCCTTATTTCCTAATTAACATTTATTTAGACTCTTTTCAGTTAGCTTTGAAGTATCTTAAGAATACTAAAGTCAATATAAATAATGTACTCATCATGACTGGAGACTTTAATATTAGGTATAGTATTTGGAATACAGATTTTCCTTATTATTTGACATAGGGACATTCTTTTCAAAGTTGTAGATTCCTTTTAGCTAGATTTGTTTAAGCCTACTGAACTTTTGCCAACCAGATATTCTGATAATCAGTAGGATTCCAATTCAGTTATTGACCTTATGTTTCTTAGGCTAGAATCTATGGAACATGACAATCATTCAATTTATCCTGATTAGAGATTAACCCCTGATCATGCCCCCCTCACTGTCAATATTTGCATTTTTGAAGAACATGTTCAAACCAGAAAGTAAACATTAGTGAAAAACAGTAAAGAAAAGAATTACTTCCTAGAAGATTTAATTGAAGTTATTAAGGAAATCAATATAGCAAATCTTTAAAGTACAGAAGCACTTGAATCCACCATTCAGTTGTTCACTTATCACATAGACAGAATCTAGTATAAATACTCAAAAATCACTAACATCACTAAACATTCAAAAAGGAGTGGTAGAATGAAAACTGTTGAAGAGATCTTGATATGTATAGGCAAACTAAGTGTATTGAAGATTGGAAACATTTCAAGAGTACAGTCAAGAAGTCAAAATACAATTTCTTTAATTCAAAAATTCAGGAAACATCTAACAAAAAGTATGGGCCTTGGAAGCTCATAAATTAGGTCAAGAGACGTAAACTTCCAGCAGTTGAAGCTATCCAGTACAACAGTCATCTATGTAACAAACATGAAGACCTATGGAGAGCACTTCACATATCCTTTAACTTAGCTCAAAATCACTAAATTGATCTGCAACTTTTAAACAAATTACCTGATAAGGAAATAATGACATGAGTTCCCTTCTCAAGAAATATAGTGACACTTTAACTACTGGACCAGATAAACTTTCTTGGAAACATCTCAAGAGAATAATCAGAGATGATACATATCTTAGAAAATTTGTTGACATTGCTAATGCATACATAAATTTAGGACATTAGCCAGCATATTTCAAAGTTTTGACCACTATCATCATTTCTAAGCCCAATAAGAAATCCTATAATTCTTTTAAAGCTTTTTAACCTATTGTTTTACTAAATACAATCAACAAACTCTTCAAGAAGGCTACCAGTAAAAGACTTCAATTTGTGTCAATCTCGAACAACTTTATTCATATATGTCAACTAGGAAGTCTCAAACAAAGGTCAACTACAGATATGAGCATTGTACTTACCTATTTTATTCATATGAGTTGTGTTAAAAATATATCCACCAGCATGCTAGCCTTTGATATTATGCAATTTTTCCCATAGCTAAATCATCAACTCTTACCATGAATTCTGAACAAAGGGGGTTTTGATCCCAAAGTCTCATCATTTTTTCAAAACTATCTAGTAAGTAGAAAAACTAAATATCTTTGGAACTATTTCTCTTCTCCTTTTTTTAATGTTGACATTGGAGTTGGCCAAGAGTCAGCTTTTTCCTCTATTCTCTCAAATTTATATCTAGCTCTTATTCTTCATATTTTTGAAAAAAGAATGAAAAATCTAAAAATTCCAATTTCCATTCTTTCTTTTGTAGATGATGGACTTTTTATCTTTCAAAACAAATCTCTTGTTATTTCAAACGCAAATATTTTTTGTAGCTATAATATTATCTTATTTCTCTTTGGAAAAATTGGACTAACTATGGAATATAGAAAGACAGAAGTATTCTATTTTTATAGATCACAGAGAACATTTATCCCTTCTCCATTGAATCTTACTTCTCTAGGTCATATTCTTTATCTCAAGACTACTTAGTAGTATCTTAGATTTATCTTTGACTATAAATTATTGTTATACCAGTATATCAATTTTTATATTACCAAGGTGATTTCAACCATTAAATGTATGAAGATGCTAGAATTATTTTTCTATTTTAATTCCTTTCTATTTTTATTTTATTTTGAACTTAGTGAAAGAGAATGATGAGATATCACTCAGCCCTGTGCTGACACCTATCAATCAACAGCCAGCACACCACCATACCAGGAGTGAGTCTCTTCAAGAGATCTTATTCCTATCCAAAAATGATACCTTCATATGTACTGTGTATTGCCTATAACCTTGTATGGTTTTTAACTCTAGTATTATAACAAAGCTCTACTTACATATCCTCTTAAAGAACTTGGGAAAATACAAAGAAGAGCATCTCTATGGATCTTAGATGCCTTTTATACCTCCCTATTGGTGGATATTGAAGCTATTATGGGTTTAATGCCTATTCATCTCCATCTTTGAAAACTAAGCAGAAATTTTCATCTCAGAGCTCATTCTCTTCCAGTGAACCATATTATCAAATCAGTTATAGAAGTGAGGCCATCAAAAAACATCAAATCTCATTGATTTTCCTTGGATAAACTCATCCTGAAACAATATACAATTATCAAGAGTCTTATTGTAAATATGGATAACAGATTTAACAAAATTTTTCTGTCTTTTTTTCTCTTTAATTATGAATTTTCTCTAAGAAACAGACTCATCAATGTTTTCCCTAATCAGTTCTCTTTTTATCCTGAGAACAAAAAGAGCAACAATTTTGTTAAGAGTCACTTAACCAAACTCAATAATCTAATTCTTCAAGCATCATCTAATCCTCAGTTGGCCATCATTGTCACAGATGCAAGCATCAAGAATCAAGTCACTACCTCAATCTCTTATGTCTACTGTCATAATAGACTGGTCATTAAGATACTATATTATGCTGTCAATGTTACAACTATCAAAGCTGAACTCTTTACAATCAGATGTGGTATTAATCAGGCTATTTACCTCTTCAACATCAAGAAAATCTTTGTTGTTACAGACTCCATTCATACTGCTAGAAGAATTTTCAATTTGTCATCTCATCCATACCAATCTCAATCAGCTGTAATATTAGGAGAACTACAAGAGTTTTTCAAAAGAAATAATAACAACTCTATCAAATTCTGGAATTGCTCTAGTAATCATGAAAGTGCTGATAAAGAAACTAAAGAATTCAATATTTTGCTTATCCTCCTATGCAAATCATCATGGGACTTTAGCAAGAAAAGCAAATATGATTCTATCCTTAACAATTGGAAGATGATATTTCAAGTGTCAAATACCAAAGGTTACAACTTTATGAATCTTCTCAACAAGAATTCAAACCCTATCAAACTGTACACAGCCAAAGACAGTCCATAGCTAAAATTCTTTGGCCATTCCAATTCATTATGTGCCAGAGCTACAAGAGCAATTGTTAATCATGCCCCAATTGGTGAATACTAACTTAGATTCTTTTTTCAGAAAGAGTTTAAGTGTTCATATGGTTTGTATTACATTGAGTCAAGACATCATATACTTCATGAGTGTAAATGTTTTAACAACTATTGGAATCTGAATAGGGAATCAATAGCACATTTCACTCTATTCCTAGAGTTCAACAGTAGTGTTGTGGCAACCACTTATCACAAGGACAAATGATCTCACTAATGAGTAAACCTCAAAGGAGAAGTATAATGTGGGGATTCACAAGAGAACTCGACAAGGAGCCTCTTCTTAATTAGTGTCCTATTTATACAAAGGGTTCATGGTCCATGCTACTAATAAATAACCCTGCCCTTATGTCCATACTTCATCCTCATTTCTGCCTCATGTCCTACTCAAGGCTACCATGTGTACTCCAAGTGCCCTGACATCATCTTCCAGACCCTTCCATCAAGTTCTAGGCTTATGACATCACATCATGTGACCTGTCATGTGACTTCCTTGTCACGTGCCTTCTTCATCATTCTAAAGAAAAAAGAAAAAGAAAAAGAAATATAAAATCAAAAAGAAAAATAGATAAAAGAAAAATAAAATGTTAGGTCCAAAGCATTCCATAACAAGTAGTACCTTTTCTTTTGATGATAACACTACTTAGTCAGGTTACAAATATAGCTCTTTCTATTCTTTCTTTCTTTACTTTTTTTTATTTATTTACATTTTCTTTTCCTTTTCTCTGTTTTCTACTCTTCATGTAGTATACATATCAATGTATGTAGTTATGAAGTAGCTACCATAGTCTGTCTATGTACTCTGTATAATAAATTGCTGATTTAAATATATATATATTATAACTGTTATATACTATGACAAATGTGTCACAAATCATCAGTCACACATGTTCCACTAACTATCACATAATTATATATTATACAAAAGAATATAGAAAATTTTGAAACAATAATATTATACAGTATGTTTACTATATATTGACTTTGTAGAAAACACATGGTCTTTAGGATAGGTTAGTATTAGTCTTGCACAAAATGAAACCTTATCAAGTTTTCTTATATAAACCCTATATAAGATTCTTCTTTTAACTAAACTCTAAGTCTTAAGTTATAACATATATAACTCATAACATTTAGGATAGGGTAGATGTCAAGTGCACACAGACCATGTATATCATAACTTAAGCCTTAGTAATAAGATGAAAGTATACTCTTATATTGAGTAACACAAGAAAACTTAATAGAGTTCTTAGTACAAGATAATCTATCTTATATACTATAGACTGTGGTCTGTGCACACATTACAACTCACCTATCCTAATGTCCATGTGCTATCTATAAGGCCAACATGTTATAGCCATATTGTATAATATCTCCTATTTCAGAATCTTTTATATTCTTTTTTCCTGTTATATGATTATGTGACTATGACTATAATTTATATGACTATCCAGTGAAAGGTATCATGCTTCTGTGACTTGTGTGACTGTCACATGTGACATCACATCATACCTTCTATCTAAGTCCAAAATAAAGAAAATAAGAAAAGAAATAAAAGAAAAGGAAAAATAAAATAAAGTCCAATCTATTGTTCACAACTCTAACAATGCACTAGAAGTACATAGAGTAGACTTACTTATTTCAGAAACTCTACTAATTTTTCTTGTGTTCATTAATACAAGATTCCTCTTTTGTCTTAACTTTGGACTTAAGTTGTAACAACTTACTCTACTCAGAAGAGAAGGAAAATTTAAAGTAGAAACTAACATATTAGAACATGCTAAGAAGGAGTCTTATCTTAAAAACAAGAAGAAAAATCAAAGCTAGTTACATTATTATTAAGGATAGTTTAAAAACTATGAGATATATAACAAAGAACTACTGGCTATTGTGGAGGCTCTAACAAAATAGAGACAATATCTATTGAACACTACAGAAAAGTTCAAAGTTTGGACAGATTACAAAAATCTCAAGTATTTCAGGAGACCACACAAACTTAATGGATAACAAGCAAGATGGTATCTTAAGTTATAAGATTACAATTTCATTTTACAACATATTCCAGAGAAAATGAATAAGAGTAGATATTTTGTTGAGAAAATATTAAGTAGACATTAAAGAAAACAACAAAGATATCAAGATGTTCAAATAAGAACTATAAAAGAGAAAACTAGTCACAGAAGCAGAAATAGTAATGTTCAGAGAAAACTAGATAATAGAAAAAACTATATTATTGGAAGAAATATGAAAGAATAACACTAGAAAACATGAAGTGTAAAAGAAAGGATGACTGTTAAGCATAGAAATTAGTATAGATGGAAGAAAAAATCTATATTCTTAACAATTAGAAGATTCAAGAACAAATCTTACTGAAAAATCATAAACTAGTAGATTTAAGACATTCAGAATAACAAAGGATGCTTGAGTTAATCAAAAAGAATTATTGGTGGTTAGAATACAAAACAGCATCAGGAAATATATTTAAAGATGCTAGAAATGTTAATAAAACAAAGTTTAACATATAAAGAAAACAGTATTACAACTTAGGTCCAAGTATAGGGATAAAAGAGCAACCTTGTATTAGTTAATACAAGAGAACTTGGTAGATTTTCTAGTACAGGTAGGATTACTCTATATATCTCTAGTATCCATATACACTTTATATCTAGCCTATTCTAAATATTATGAGTCATGTATATAAGAGTCATTATATTATATGATATATAACATTTCTCTTCTTTTATGTCATATAATATTGTGACAGTGACAGTTACATGTGATATCATATCATTCCCCTTTACAAGTCCAAAATAAAGAAAGAATAGAGAATAATTAAAACAAAAAAATAAGAGAAACTTAAATAATAGAAGAGAAATAAAAAAGGAACAAGTCTATTATCTTTCAATTTGACAAGCAGGAGAACTTTACCTATTAAAAACACCTCAAGGACTATGGCAGGAAATTAGTATTAATATTATAGAACTACTTCTAAAATTAAAAGATAAAGATGTAATAGTAGTTATAGAAAATTCACAAAGTTCCAAAGAAGATTCTTAGCAATAGAGAACTCCAATTTGTTTCATGATTTATGAAAGATTTATATAAGACACTAAAAACAAGAAGAATACTGTCAATAGTATACTAGTTTCAAATAGATAGTCAAATAAAAAGAATTAACCAAGAAGTTAAAGTGTTATGGAATGCTGGAACACTAACAATTTTTTTTCTTTTATTTTATTTTATATTGATTTTCTTTTTTTTTTCTTTTGGACGATAAAGAGGTACGTGACATTGCAGTCACATAACATGACACATGATGTGACATCATAGGCCTAGAAGGTGGTAGAAGAATCTGGAAGATGATATCAGGGCACATGTATACAACATGGTAGCCTTGATGTCAAGATCATTGAAAGTGGACTTCATTTTTTGGTTTTTAATTTAATTTTTCTTTTCTTTTCTTTTTATTTTCATTTCTCTATTTTTAGAACAACTAGGGTTAGGGTTAGAAGTGATTGGTCACACTGTCACATCAGTCACAATCTGATAGTGTGGTCACAACATTAATCACAAGACTTGGGAGAATGAAATAGAAGGTTCTAGAGAAAATGACGTCATACAACATGGATAACACATGTTGACCTCATGTTCTACACATGGTCATTTAGGGTAGGGTGCACAGTAGTGAGCACGGACCATGGTTAGTAGTATATAAGGTAGATTAGTTTGTAAAGGTGTCTCTATCGAGTTCTCTTGTGTTACTCATATACAAGAGTCATTCTTTTATCCAACCCTAAGGACCTAAGTTCATAACACTTGAGACAAACATGAGGAAGGAGCATGGACATAAGGGCAGGGTTAATTATTAGTAGCACAGACCATATGGACTTTGTATAAATAAGACTCTAATAAAGAAGAGGCTCCTTGTCAAGTTCTCTTGTGAACTTCCCACTTGATATCCAACTTAAGAGATTTACCACTTGTGTGATCATTTGTCTTTGTGACAAGTGGTTGCCACAACAGTAGAACTCGACAAACTTCAAAGGACTTTGCATTCCATGGACTCCTTTCACTTATTTTCTTATCATCCTTGACTGTGAGCAGTGTGCTCAATGTCAAGAAGATTTAGCCAGATCCTAGGCATTAAGGGGGATACCAACTAGGAGGGCAAATCCTAGTTGTTTTGGTATATCACTGTTCACTGGTGTATTAAGACATATTACCCTGTGTGGACGTGATAGCTAGTTATATTCAGGTAGAAGACTCATGCTGCAGGATCCCCTTGTGACCTGTCTATGCAGAGTAACAGCATAGTCCATTAAGGAGTGCCTAGATTAGGGATTCCCTGCTTAGGGATAATAGTGTAACAGTTTGATTAGGGCAGTAGTTAGTAAGGCAGTAGACAGGTAGTTAGTAGACAGTGTAGGTGGGACAAGAAGAGTGCCCACTATCACCTACAGAGGATTTGCCACTGTTTAGACTGATAATAAGAAAATAAAGAAAGAGTCTAGATTAGATCACTGGAAACAAGGCCACAGTAATAGTATACTGTTGTCAAATGAAAAGGCAATGAGAGAATAGATTTTGAAAGAGATTTTTGAAGAAAGATAACAATGTCCAGTATAGAAGATTGGAGCAGGAGGAATATGGAAGAAGAATTGAGAGGATTGAGTGATAAATAAAAGGTAGAAAAAATGAGGTTGATAATTATAATGATGAAAAACAATATAAAACTACTAGAGATGCAAAAAACAATAGAAGAAATAAAAAAACAGAGAGAGGAAGAGATAAGAAGAAGAGAGGAGAAAAAGACAAGAGAACAAGAAGAAACAGATAGATAGATGGAAGAATATAGGAAAAGAAATGAGAAGGAAAGAGAGGAAAGAGAAGAGAAGAAAAGGATAGACGAAGAATGGAGAAGGATAGAAAGTATGAGAAAGAGGGAAGAGAAAAGAGCTGAGAGAGAATGGAGGTACCAAGAAATAAGAGAGAAGAGGAGAGAACTTAACAGACAGAGAGCAATGGAGGAAAGAAAATGTTTTGGATGCAGAGGATTTGATCATATAGCCAGCCACTGTAGAAATATAGGAGAAGAGGAACCAAACCAGGTGTCTATAAATAGATTTGAAGTACTGAAGGTCAAAGTAATGCAGAGAGGAGAAGGAAGCGGCAAAGAAGTAATAAAAGATAAGAGGGAAATATTGAGGGAAGAAAAAGCAAAGAGGAAGGTAGAGGTAAGACAGACAAAGATAGAAAGAAAGGAGAAAAAAGAGAAATTATTAAGAGAGATGATGATAAAGATTGGGTTAAAGCAGGAGGAAGAAGAAGAGGGAGTGGTAACAGAAGCATTGTTGGATAGTAGTGCAACAAGGCTAGTGATGAGTGAAGAATTTGCGAGGAGGCACAAGTTTAAGAGGACGAAGTTGGAAAGATCAGTGTATGTGAGAAATATTGGTGACACACTGAATTATGCAAGGCCTATAGTAGATACAGTAGAGGTGGAAATATTCTTCAAGGAATACAAAGAGAGAACATCAATAGATGTGATTGAAGGGCAAAAGTAGAGTGTAATATTAGGTATGCCTTGGCTAAGATGCCATAACCCCGAGATAAATTGAAAGATGGGAGAAGTAAAGATGACGAGGTGTCCAGATGAGTGTGGAAAGAAGTGGAGGGTAGGAAAGCAGACAAAACTGGGTTGGAAAAAGCAGGAAGAATAGGAAGAGAAGAAAGAGAGAAGGAAGCCAACAATAGAGGAAGTAAAAATGATAGAAAGAATAATAGAAGAGAAAGAGGATGAAGAGAAAGATTTGATAGAGTTGAAGATGACAAATAAAATGGTTCCAAGACAGTTCCATAAATATTTGAAGGTATTTGAAAAGAAAGATTCAGAGAGAATGCCAATGAGGAAGGCCTGAGATCATGCCATAGATCTTAGAGAAGGATTTGTACCAAAAAAAGGAAAGATATATCCATTATCAAGAGTAGAAAGAGAGAAGGTACAGGAGTTTGTGAAGGACCAGTTGAGGAAGGAGTATATTAGGCCATCGAAATCACCACAAACGTTACTAGTGTTCTTTGTGCCAAAGAAAGATGGAAAGAAAAGGATGGTGCAGGATTATCAATATCTAAACAGTTGGACAATTAAGAACAACTATCCATTACTGCTGATTTCAGATTTAATAGATAGCATAGAAAAGAAGAAGGTGTTTACAAAAATGGATTTACGATGGGGATACAACAATGTGAGGATAAAGGAGGGAGATGAGTGGAAGGCAGCATTCTCAACACCAGAAGTGTTATGATTCAATGCTCAAAGGGTTAAGCAAAGAACTAACTCTTGTATTGAGTGACACAAGAGAACTCGATAGAGTTCCAAGTACAGAGTAGTCTACCTT
>Ga0157363_1001527_pt1 | contig 19397 bp, 12 predicted proteins | sample AttsexASBM1_FD_111477 | JGI IMG/M metagenome (GOLD analysis project Ga0157363, IMG submission 111477) | Fungus gardens microbial communities from leaf cutter ant in Ribeirão Preto, State of São Paulo, Brazil - Atta sexdens ASBM1 | ecosystem: Host-associated > Fungi > Mycelium > Unclassified ... | reverse complement strand
TGTGTTCGTGCGTGTGTGTGTGTGTGTGTGTGTGTGTGTGTGTGTGTGTGTGTGTGTGTGTGTGTGTGTGTGTGTGTGTGTGTGTGTCAAGTCACATTAATTTTACGGGTAAATTCTAAACATATGGAAAAGCCTGATTATCGAGAAACCATAATCGTTTTGTATTCATTCATTCGAAAATGAAAAAAAAAATGCTCGTGATGATAACTCATTGTCAACTATTTTTTCGAAATGTATAGAATGTATATCAGTTGCATATGTTCAGTTGGACAATTACAGCAATAGAAAAAAAAAATAAAGAAAAATCCCCTCTCGTGAAAGTCGCTGTGATTGGCAATAACCAACACTGTGCAATTGTACTGCACCCCATTGCACATCGAAATAAGGATAAAAAGAAAGGTATTGTAGTTTATTTCTGAAAATCGTCTAATCGATGGAAGGTCTTTATGTGTCTGCGAACGCAGAAGGAGTAGTTGCTGCGGAAGTTGCAGAGCTCGCAGCGGAACTTGAGGCTGCCGGTGTTATGAACATTGCTCACGTGTCTCTCCATGTTTGCTTTGTATATGCTCTTGTAAGGGCAGAAAGTACAGGAGAATGTCGTGGTGTTGCGCGGATTCATTTTACAACCGAACTGCATATGCTTTTTTAGCAGGCTCTTCGGCGCGTAGATTTTCTTGCAGTGAGGACACATATATCGTTTGTGCAAATTCCAACCGCTGCTATCTGAAACAGATGAAGGAAGTTACGATGCAACTGTGTTCGCTTTATATAGAGACAATCGCAAACAATCGTTCGCATAAAAGAGACCTACAATTGTCTGATCGCCATGAACTGTCACGTAGTATATAACTGATTGATGCGACTATACGTTAAACAAATCGATTGTTTAGGTCACTTTTAAATTGTAAATATTAGAAATTAAACAGCTTTCATTAAAAAAATCTCAGCTATTCTATAAGATAAAAATGAAGAAATTTATTAAAACATGTACACAACACAAACCCATCATTGCTAAGCTAGAATCTCATCTTCATTCTTCTTCTTATAGGCTACAATATATGAGATCTAAAGTTCAGTAGGATCAACGTACGACGCAATTCGTAGGGCAGATACGTAGAAATCCCTGAAAATTATCAACTTTAAAACAATTGATCTTATTTAATTATCAGCAATACTTATACATCCAAATACTTATATATCCAAAGAGAATGGTTGCATCAGTAAAATATAAATGGATATTAAGATAATCAAATTAAAAGACTCAAATGAGGAAGGAAAAAATTCGAAAAAAATGTTACATAACTCACTAAAAATTATTCATTATTCATTATTCTTTATATAATATTGCATTATAATTTTTTATAATATATTTAATTGCACTTGCAATCATAAAATGCACATTAATGTCTAGTGTGTGTAGACTAGACTTCAGTCATTCTCGTCTAATATAGCATCTAATATATTTCGATTGAGACTGTATTATGCGTCGACTGCATAAAATTGAGAAATGCATAATTCACATTGCGAATTCCATTGTGCTTTGAAATTGATATGGATCATCCATAGTAGATTGGAATGTGTTTCGACCGGCGCGAAACGCCTTCCTCCTTATTGTTGCGCTACTGTGATCTCGGATGCACGTGCCGCATATGCCTGAAGAGAACGTCCTTACGACTGGTCTTGTATCCGCAGAGATTGCAGAAAATCATGGGTGGTGTGCCACATACGGTGCTCAAGTGACGCTGAAGGCTCGCTTTCCACGCATAGCCCTTTCCACACTTTGGACATGTAAAGGTAGGTTTGCCTACGTATTCCCCGAGATCCTCGGATTGCTGCGCGGCCGGATCGAATCCTACAAATTAGACGCAAGAATATTAGAATGGTTAAAAGCTACTTTCGAGAGAGAAAAATTTTTACATTCTCCGATAAAAATTGGCGAAACGCGCGGGGAACACAGAGAAATATAACGATATCACGAACACATAAACGCTTAATTTAACTCGTTGCGTTACGAAATATCTGAAATAAAAAATAAAATTTATACTTTACAAAGTTTAAAATTGATTTAAATTCGAGGAAATACTTAGAAAATGGAAATTGGAAGTATGAATATTAATACAATTTATTGATGAATAGTATCAGAAAAGATAATTGAGATTAATCATGAAAATTTCTTGCTAGAAAATGCATATCAATTTATTGCATCAATACAACTATATCTGATTTCATCACATATTGTAAACATCTGTTAGAAAGGAAATTTTAATTTATAAACCTCGAAAAGAAAAGAAAGTAATTCATGTATATATAGATATAGAGATAAATCAATATAGCACCATGTTTTGCACAAATATATCGCAGGACGCGTGTAAAAATAGAATGATATAAAATACATATAAAATTTTAGAAAATGTTATATAAACAATAATTACTTGGACGAAATATCGCGTATAATTATTGTTATAATTGCAAGAAAATCTATATTCAAATCACGTAATTTACAAAAAATGTTGATATTTAATATTATTTTTATAAATCGCAACCATATTAATATAATTTTATTATTCAAAATAAGCCACAAAATATATAGAATATACATAAAATATATAATATATATTCTCTTGCATTATAAAATAACAACTCTCATATATTTTATTATCCATAACACAATAATTCAATGTAATATATAACTTGAATTTAATAAATCAATATAATTTATGCTGCATTTATTAACATTTGATTAATAACTTAATAACAAAAGAATTAAATGAACATTTTTTTATAAAAACATTATTTCTCGAAAAAGTAATGCAAACTTATGCGAAGTCTCGTACCCCTCACCATCGGTCGATATAATCTCTCCATAGTTTAATAAAAAAAATTCTTACTGCAGATCAAAATTCGCTTTGCTTTTCTAGAAGATCAGATCGCAAAATATTCAAACGTTTTACATAATCTTTCGATAAGATGGATGCACTTTCACGAAAGTTCATTTTATCGGAAATGTATTCTTACACGTTGTACCATCTTTTCATCTTGTTATTGATAATCAAAATTGAGATTTTAATGCGATTGCTCGATCGACGCAAGGCCGACATGCTCGCGAACAATGTGATACTTCAATAAGGTAGGAATCCTGGCTCTATGGGAGCAGTACGGGCAGGGGTAGAGCGGTTCCATCTGACAGAAGAAGTTCATGTGCTTCCGTAGGCTGCGCCAATCACTGTACCGTTTCATGCACTTGAGACACCGCAGCTCATCCTTACACTGTCTCCAAATGTCACGCGGCAATCCGTCGCAGAAGAATCGCCGCTTAGCTGAAACACGATCAGAATCTTATGTAAGCGTAATAATTAATAATAAACGTTCATGGAACAAAGAGAATAAGATTGGATTATAATCGTGCTGCTTCTGCTGTATCATCGACTAAACTTGATAATCCTCCCAAATCATGAACATCGACTCATTATCTCATTCATTCACATCTCATCCATTCACACCAAGAAAATTCTTCGACTGACCAAACATAGTAAAAAGAAAAATGTCAAATATTGCATAGAACTTTAAAGATTAAAAAAAATATGAGTAGGAAAGAGATATCGATTTGGAAAAACTAATTCTTAGGATTCTCAAAATTGTAACGCTTCTCTCTATTCAATTTTGTCTTCGATGCGTTCCACATCTTAAAACGCGACATGAAACATCCTATATATAACAGACAACAACAGCATGTCGCTTGATCGGCATAATTTTCAAATTTAAAAAGAGAGAATAGGAACTTGGAGAGAAACGTGTCACCTTTTTCAACACTTTGAGAGATGTATTCACAACATTCAAGAAATTACACAAACGAACGGATTCCCTCTCTGCACATTGATTGCACATTGTCTGACGAATTTGAGATGCATCTGAAGAAGTTATGCTCTGAAGAACGTGAGAACGTCGAAGATATTTCCCTGAAGAGTGTAGCTCATGGAACGTCATTTTGCAATTATGCCCCATCGCAATTGCGAGCAAGCCGGAAACATAATAAAACAACAGGGCATGTGTAAATCATATGTTTTTATTATGCATAAGTAATATTTTACAGAACAACAAAATTTTATAAATTGTACTTCCTTTGTATCGCACAATATACATATGATCGTAACGTATCTATATAATATATGTATATATCTATTTTTAACGAATCGATCAATGCAAACAAACATTTCGCAAATTCAGATTCATATGCAGACGCGACGATTGTCTTATGAATGTTTTTTTCTGTATTTATTTCTTCTATCTTTTTCTCTCCTGTTTCTATCGCCTACTATGATATCTAAATACGACGCGTCAATTAGAATAAAATTCCCTTAAATTTTATTTTATTTTAAAAAAAGTTAAAATACTATTTTTAACAATTTTTAATAATAATCTTCACAGCCAAAACTCACAAATATGACCAATAATTCCCTATTCGAAGGAGACGTACAAAAATTAAATTTAGCAGTATCAAATAAGGTAAACATGCGTTTACCCATTTTCGCAATTTTATTTGACAATTATACACCGCTCGAAACCGTTTAACGCGTTTGATTGGAATCGTAACGCTCGTATGACACTGAAAAATTTTTTTAAGTGCACCATTGTGTATTATCTTAGCCTAAATCCTTTCTGTTGTGCCAGTATAATAAGTAATGAAGAAAAACTGTCCCGAACAATTAATACGATGTTAAAGTACCGAGATACTCGAGTTAGAGACATAAGAAAAGAAACTGTACAGCCTACTTTCACGCAAAACCTGTAATAGCAGCGTGTATGACGAGAAAGCTACTAATCGTCATTATGGACTGAGATTCGCGCTTCGCACTTCAAAGTTATTCAAAGCGTATTCCGTGTCAAACATGTAACACGGGAAAGCGGGTAAAACGTAACGTCAAACATCTACGCTACAGACAGATACTGACAAACACATAATATTCTCGCTCTAATAACACTCTGAAAAATCAATAACAAAGCATATTTGTGCAAAGCATGTTATGCTGCAATATATTATCGATGTGCACATCACAAACACTATAAGACACTTTTTAAGAAATGGGCACGTAAAACAATTTCCAAATATTACGGCACTAACTCTTTTTTTCTAGAGTGTCGCTAATTTCTTCTTTCTTTACGAGCTCTTTCCAGAGTATCATTACAACGCTCAAAGATGGTCGTGAACAGTTTTAGATATTACCCTACATAAACATAACGAACATAATTTGCAACTTAACAAGATCGAATCCAAGAGTTCAGATTTTTATACAATAATTCAATAGCGCATCAAGAAATTTTATACACAATCACGCGAAACAAAAAAATAATGCAATGCACTATTTATATGCATTTTTTTCCATAGACTCCAATAGTGCCATTATTTTCATCCAAACTAAATTTGTGTTAATTGTTTAAACAAATTGTATGTGATAATTTCAATTTCAAATTGATAAGAGAAAGAGAGAGAGTGTGTGACCTCATAAACCATTACATACAAATGATTATTCAAATTGCATAGCAGTCCTTAAAGGGTTATATTTATCTACGGATTTAACCCCTATTTTCAATATATATAATATAATTGTTATTTCTTACATAAAGCCGCCAATAAAGCATGAGATTTTTGTCGCTGAAAACAAATTCGTAAATGAAATCGTTCAATCACGTTTTTTAGATATTTCAGCTCAAAGAATCAAAAAATGCTATTTTTAGCACTTTTAATACTTTGAACTTACTCAAAAATTTAACGTAATAGAGCAATTTTATTTATAGATTCGTTTCCAGTGACCAAAAAATCTGTAAACTCACTTAGTCTCGTCCATGATCTAGAAAAAAAGTTTAAATTTGTCGGAGTGTCAATCATATGCTATTTATTTTAATACTAATTATAAACTTATAAAAAATACAATAAGCAACAATCGTAACATTCATATGAAAATTTGAATTTTTGAGATATATAGATGATTCCTTAACATTCCAGCTCGGAAAAAAATATTAATTGTTAAACATAAATAAAATTTCTTAAAACATCATTATAATTATTAAATAAAACTACGCAATGTTGCGTAAAATCAAACAATATCAAATTTAAAAAACAAAATTACATAAAATTTAAAAGAAGAAAAATTAAAAGAAGTTAATTAATAAAAATATTTTTTATTATCGATTATTGATTATCTAATTTTTATATTATATGATAAATAGTAATACTTGATATAAAAATATAATTTTAATATATACAAGAATTTTGTAGAACATATTATTAATTTGGTCATATTTGGTCTATCTATCGTACTACTTTCAAAGTAATTTTCCTTTGTCCAAGAAATTCGTATCTGTAAAAGTAATATGTATAAATGTATACAGAGTAAAATTAAAAAGAAAACGGTAAAAGATTATATAACCCATACTGTTGTGCTATTTGATAACAACCTAATTGATGATACAAAAATATATATATATATATATATATATATGTATATATATATATATATATATATATATATATATATATATATATATAGAATAGTGTTTTTGATATAAGAAGATAACGTGTGCATTTTGTAAAAATTGAGCAGCAATGCACATGTATTCTTCATATAGGGGAAACAAAAAAATTGTTTACTTAAAGGAAAAATTTTAAAATAATTCGCATTCTCTCTTATGAAATTAAGTCTGAACTCTTGTTCCAAACAAAAAGATATTCTTAAAAGTTTAAAGCGAGTCTTATAAACTTCTTAAAAACTAACACGCTCGAAATTATCCGAACGCGATAATTTGAAAAGAAAACTTTCCGGTTAGTAACGACATGAGACGCTTAATACAATAAATCTTTCTTCATGAGGAACCTTTTCGTATTCCAAAACTGTCTGGAGAAATCACTTTCTCCCCAAACAATAAAAAAATCCAATTCCTAATCGATTTTAAAGCTTATTTTGTTCTTTTTTTCTCAAGGAACTTTTGCTTATTTTAAAGTAACATCTTTTTTACTCAATCTCGTTTACCCAATATATTTTCTAAACGATGATTTCACTTTTATTTCTCTTGAGACTTGTTCTTCATAAAAAAAAACCACAGCAACTACTGATTATCATTTTGTCTCTGATTATATAACACAATCATCTCATGTTCTTCTTTTACTTGATTTGTAGATTTTTTGGCAAGAATAAATGTAGGAGCATTATTTCAGATGCTCGGGATATATTGCCTTCTTCGATCACGCTTATGCAGATTGTTGCTTTTAATGTAGCTTAGTTGTGGAACTACTTTGACGAATCTATCAACGGTATCGTTGGCAACTTCTTCGGGATGCTTGTTCTTCAGATGCCTGCTCAAACTGGATTGTTGGGTGAATTTTCTTTCTTTGACGCAGAAGATGCAAGAAAACTGGCGAGGCACGTGACATTCGAATTTATGATGACGAGATAGGCTCCCCTGGGATTTGTATCTTTTATCGCAATCATTACAATTATATTTGCCGGTGATGTTGCGAGGTTTACGGCAAGCAATTTTGCGATGGCGATTCAGGGAGTATTGATAGGACAGGCTCTTGCCGCAATCGGGGCATTTGTACGGTTTGCCGGTTTGTGGTTCTCCATTGCAGTTCTGCGTTTCAGGCACAAAAGATGTCCGATATCCTGTCTGATCGATCGAAGGATCGACAGACACAGACGCGGATGACATCGACAGATGCAATGGAAGGAAACCAGTGTTGAAATGAACTGAATTGTTAGTGGTGAGATCAACTGCGGCCATGGGTGACGTCGGCGGCTTCAGAAATTTAGACCACATTTCTGAAAATCAAAATGACGATGTTAAGGAAGATCGTGGTAGAATCGGGATTAAAAGGAATAAATAAATAAAAGCTTTATTATGCTTTAAAAGGAAATGTTTGAAGACGAATAGTGGGATGAATACGGAAGATGTGAAAGATTCAGAAAATCGCGGATTTTGATGAAAGATTAATATTGACTGGTGATTAAACAAGCAGCTGTTAGTGACTTGTTGCGATAAATAAATTTGAGTATATTGAGTCCCGAATGATGAAAAATTTAGCAAATCGATAATAGAAAAGGAGATAAAAAATTGAAAAGACTGACAAAAGGGAAATATATATATTAGAACATATATATATATATATATATATATATATTAGAACGTGTAAACGATTTTTAAAAAAAGGGCGATCGGATTATTTAATAATGTTGCTTAAAAGAAATTAAATAATAAGGATTAACGACTAAAAGAACGTGCGACTTCGCAACTTCATTCATAGATAATTGCGAATATCATGAAGGACAGCAGGAGAGAACAGAAGAAATGATATACATATATTCCAGTAATAATTATTGAATACATACGTACATGTAGTAGCGATACGAAGTTCCCGGCATAGGACGGCGCCGAGAAGAAAATTAAGAATAGTGTGTGCGCCGTGATAATAAAAATTTTAATAAATGCGCAAGTTTCAATAAATTATTTACAGATTACGAGAATTATGTATAATAAACTTTATAAAAAAATCAATAAAAAATATTCGTTTAAAATATAAAATGTAATCAATAGAAAATTTCGTTTAAAAAATTAATCTTCTGGAAGACAACGTACATCCGCATCGAGCGAAGATTGTAGGAAAATGTGGAGGCAATAAACGATGTCTCATTGAGACTGATTTATTGTTATGTTTGCTATAGATAATGTGTATCTTATGGATCTAGGCACAAAGTGTTATCAGCGTCTAAAATTTTATTAACGTTCTGGAATCCAATTTGTAAGAATTGGATTATATCGATAAGGTATAAGGTATACTATTATAATAATGTTCTTCGTGCGATGATCTTCGGGTTTGCATAGAATCGTTGCGTAATTCGAGATGTACACGTGTTACAAGTTTTACTTAATCTTCTAAGGTGCGCTAGAATCTTCGGCGATAGGCTATAAATAATTTTCGCGGGAAGACACAGAAGGTGGTACAGTCATTAAATAAGTGTCCATTTGAGTCATTCTTCACAGAGATGTCGCAGTAAAACTTCCACTTCCAAGGTGATGAATTCTACCCAGAATAGCTGCGCGTTCTATGAATGGATCTTCAATAAATGAATTCTTCAATTACGGGACGGCAAAACACTCTTCACTTGATGATCTTCCGGACACACTGCTTCCTTGGCGGTTGATAAAAGTTGTGGTTCTGCATCAGATGACGGCGCAAACTGACGTTTTGCGTAAAACTGCGTCCGCATAGGTCACAGGAAAAGTTCCTGCGACCGCCGCACTCATACTTCAAATGCTTCGATAGACTGGGTTTGACCTTGTAACCCCGGCCACACTGGGGACATTTGAGAGTGAGATCCTCATCCTTCAGGTAATTCGCGTGTCGCGACTTCCGGGGCGGTCCCGGCTCAATGGTCGTCCAGACTATACCTGGAAGAAGACGAAGATGACAGTCGTGTTAGTCGTGAGTTCACCTTGCTGACCGAGATCGTTAGACTCGAGTCTTAACGATCGAGACCTGATCCGCGCTAACCCGCTAGATCACGTTTCGACTTCTCGAAAAGAGACACGAAAAGGAGTTCGGCGTGGTCGTCGAAAATTCGCGACTCATAAAACCATTTGATCGGCAATCGGAACAACCCGATTGCATGTTTAAAGCGACGACTAGCCGCTTAATCTACCATCAACTATTGACATCCATCAGGGAAGGGAAAGGAAGAAACTATTTCAAATTGATATGAGATCGCTCGCGTATCTATCTTTCTTAGGAATTTCTTAGGAGCCATGGATGGATTACAATGGTAAATAGTCTACATAAGATTAGATGCTATCCCGTGATCGACGAAGTCGACTTTATGGACTCCCTTCAAGTGCCGTTCAAGGCTCGTTTTTTGGGTGAAACTTTTGCAGCAGTAGACGCACGGGAAATAGCGTGTCCCGCCGCACTCCCATTTCGTATGTCTGCGCAGATTGCAGAGCATCGTGTAGCCGCGTCCACATTTTCGACAGGCGAAGCGGCTCAAGCGGGACCTCGAGAAACCTGCTAAACGAAAGAAAATATTACTCTGAGAATGCGTCCGTGTGCGTATGATACATCGACGATCAAATTTTGACAAAATGAAATTCTAGATTGACGCGAATGCAGGAGATCAATGACGACATTGTTTTTTGCAAAAACATCTTAAGACATCGACAACGACAAACTTAAACACGATATCAATTAATTCCTCATCATAGCGTTTTTTGCGTCTGGTAACATCAGCATGCAAAAACTTACAGCGAGAATATTTTATCAATGGCAAATTGCTTGAAATCATTTTATATACTTTCATTCTTACTACGTGAACAAACTTCGAGATATCGATTGGTTCATCGTAGGAACAATGTCAAAAACATTAATTCGTTCTTCGTGCAAGTATTTGTCATGGATAAAACTCTTCTGAAAAGTTCATACTCTATACGTATAAATAACGAAATAAATTCTAAAAAAGTAATGTAATGTATTAGAAAAAACATACTAATATATTATTATCTGTTATAAATCTGCTCTTATTAAGCTGAAACATGACAACATATATTTTCAACATAATTTATTATGTGCAACTTATAAAGATTTTATTAACTTTGGTAACTATGCAAAACTAGAGGCTAGTAATGCCTGAAAGGCTTATACAAAACATTCTTCATGTTGTTTTTCACGCGTAAGTTTCACGGAGTTTAAAGTTTAATCTATCTTCACTCGAAGATTCTCGAATCTTTGGCACAAGTTCTCCCAATTCTCGATTTGTAATTTTCAACGTCATCTTCCAACGAAATTATCTTGCTCGTCGTTCTTATTGATAGATGATTTGATCGTACATCTTCCTCGGGTTATTGTATCTCTTCTTCACTGGCATCACAACGTTGTGATGATGCGTCAGATGCCTACGCAGACTGACGTTTTGCGTGTATTTGTTCGGACACAGATGACAGGAGAATCTTCGTTGACCGCCGCATTCAAAACGTACGTGTCTTGCCAAGTTGTGCTTTAGCGAGTACCTCTTTCCGCAAGCGGAACACTGGAGAGCCTGATCTTCATCGTTGCTAGAATTCCTCGCATTCGTTCTAACTCTGGCAATCTTCGTCGGGGTAACATGAGCTTTTCGCTCGTAGACCCCGGGATTGTCTGGGGGACGGAAGCTCTCGTAAAAATCTGAAAAAATAACGTTCATACGCTGATTAGTATATAGAATCGTAAAACGAAACTCGCACACACTGATCTTCTCCTTGTTTTATGTGACTTATGGAGCCCAGTGGATGACCATGGAACAATCTGGTACATCGTATTATCCTCAAATACAGATACTTTGCCTTGAAAAAATATATCTCGCGCTATTTATCGTTAATAAGATATACTTACATAATTGTTAGATTTTGTTCTAAGGATATGGGCCATAATTTCTAACTTCGTATAATTATCCTTTGGTAAAACATATATAAATAGCAAAATAAAATTCTTGAAATAAAAATTCAATTTAATTTTTCCATAAAAGAAGTGATAATTTATGTACTCAAATGCAAGACAAATGCATGTTTTAAATTATACTTCTGTTTTGAAAAAATTAATCATAAATTCTATCAGGAAAATAATCGTATCAGTATTGACATATGTCGTATTTGACATAAATCATATCGTATTTGATATATGTATCTTCTTAGAATGTTCGGTATAATTTAAAAATGAGAGATTAAGAAAAAAATTATGTGCAAGAAGAAATCTGAGATCTCATACTTAAGCTGAAATACGCAGAATACTTCTAAATCTTCGCAAAACAACTGATAAATTTTTCATATGTTACGTATAATTCTTCAAACTATATGTTCAAACAATTTTTATTTATCAAAATTCATTAGGGTTCTGTATTCTGAAAAAAAATAAAACCGATATAATACCTAAAAAATGCAAATCAAGGGATTATTAAAAAAAAACCATGCTGCTAATGCATCAACCTTACAAAAATAAAGTTTGCTAACATAGCGCTGTTAATCGACTATGTCAATGATATCAATAATTTTCTACAACTATTATGTTTCTGTTTTACACCATGCGTCGAGCTTCACAAAAAATTCAATTCGTCGCATTTTATTAACTTCTAATTATCGTAATTGCGATAACGTTTTTCTATTCGAGGATAAAGGAAATTAAGGGTTAGCAAATTATTTGTATTGCAACGTGCCCATTTATTATTAAATCAAGACAACTAATTGTTCGCCGATATAGATCCGAACATAATTTCCGAAAGTAGATTTTTCTTTCGAAAATGTAATGGGGGCACAAAAATATTGTGGGCATTCAGCATATGTTGTCGCAATTTGCCGTTTTGGGTATATCTAGAGGGACAAAGGGAACATGCGAAGTGTTTCTGCCCGCCACATTCGAATCTCAGATGTTTCACTAGATTGTGTCTTGATTGATACGTTCTGCCGCACTGATGACAATTGAAGACTACATTGTTCCTGAAGGTTTCATCTACGAGGCTTCGTGTGGCAACTGCCGGCAACTCTGTAAAAGAGGAATAATCGGTTAGTGTATCAAGCGTGATAGGTGCAAGTTTCTCGAGTTAACACCAATAACACGTATTTTCTGACTGCAAACCTGATGCCAATTTTCTTTCCTTCAAGCTGGGAAGAGAATAAGGGATAAATCGTATATGATCGTCTATTAAAAATTTATTTATAAATGAGATATATATATATATATATTGCGTTTCTTAAAACAAATTTTTCCAACAACTCAATTAATCAAGATATTATTATACATTTCATCTTAGTTTCCAAGAATCGCATAAATTATTAATTTAATTTCGGCGATTCATGTATTGTTAAACTGGAATATATTACATATTACAAGTTCAATATTTTGTAATACGTGAATGCTCTACTGATGGGGCATTTTATCATTCTTTGGTCTTAAAAATTTGCGTCCTTGCACATATAAATTATAAATTATGATAATAAATATATACACATAAATTCAAGCAATAAGATAATTAAGATAAAATAAGATAAAAAATAATAAGACAAAATAAGATAAGATCGGTTATAAGAAACATTTAGATAAAAAATTTATACGAAAACAATCATTTCCAAAAATGTTCCACAATTTGAACTATTATAGGGATAGTAACGCGTTACTTGCAACACTATTACCATTACTTTTTTATAATAAATAAAATACGATATTCAGTAATAATGTTACAATTTTTCATGATGATAACGCCAGAACAATGATATCAGAATTGAGAAAATCACTTTTGAAAATTAATTTGTTATTCATTGAAAAAAATAACTCATTACTTTAGTCATATGAGCACCGAGTAAAGTAACGAATTATCTTTTTTAATGAATAATGTTACTTTTTAAAAGTAACTTTTCCTGGCGTTACCGTTATAACAATAATGTAATGTCATTACCAAATGGTTACTATAAAAAAGTAACGATAACGATTCTTGCTCTTTCATTCTTGCTATTGTATATGTATATATACGTTTCCTACTTTATAATTACGTATCAAATTGTATATTGTTCAAAATCTTTTTATTCATCGCATGTGATTGATTAAGAGATTGAAGATTCACGAGACGTATTCACTCCATTCGAAGGAACTATAGATAAATTAGCAATCATTGCGATTCATCCATCAAAAACATCAATCCTATTGCTTGAGTAAATTATTTGTTTATTTTTATTTATTCTGTTTATTAAAGATACGCTTGGGTACCGAGAACTTCGGTGGCATGTAAAGGTTGTGCCTTTGTAAAAGATGACGACGCAGACTAATATTCTGCGTATACTTAGACGGGCACAAGTGACACAGGAAGTTTCTCTGGCCGCCACATTCGAACTTCATATGAGTCTTCAGATTGCGCTTCATCTTGTATGTTCGCCCGCATTGCGGACACGTTAGTGGCATCAGCGGTGTCAACGGCGTACTTATTGCGTCTTGCGGCTTCTGAAATCCATACACGAGTCCTGCAAACGAAAAAAGAGTTATGTTAGAGTATTTCTTCACACCTGAAACGCCATGACACGACTGACGTAACTGAAGTTGACTCGTGCCCATAAAACTGGACAGGATAGACACTTCGAAGAACGGTGAGACAAAATCAATTGCATGCACGAATTTGGTGTTCGGTTACTTTTCGCACACGCGAACACTTTATTACATCCCTTCGACCGCACAAATATTATGCACACTATAACACGTATTACAGTAGATCAAGAGTATAATAAAGGATGTCTGAATCACACTCGTAATTGTCGAAGTGAAAGAATATTTCTCTTTCCTCGCGTGTAACAATGAAAAATAGATAATTTATTATATAAAGAACCTCATTTCTCTTTTATTAAATTTTTTTAGTTGATTAAATTTATTTGATTACTTTTTACATATACTTTATTACTTTATTACATTTAATACTATATACAGATAATTGGCAATCAAAGCAACTGTAATGATATTGATAAAGTCTTTTCTTTGGTTTGAAACACAAACTGTACCACATTAATTTCCAAATGTACAATGTCATACTTATCTCATATTTTTGTCTAAAATAATATTTTAATTTATACTGTCTGGTTTAGTCTATTATTAAGTCTATAATTAAGTATTATTACTCTATAGTATCATACATTTAAATATAGTATCAAACACTTAATTACTAGACACATTATAGCAATTTGATTTTGATATAATTATCAAAACCATAATTTCTATTATCTCTTGCTTTGTATGCTAATAAAATTATAGCAAATTCTGTATTATTAATTCTGAATATCAAAAATCAAGTTTCACACAAGTGAATTAAAAGTAACATACACAACATGATTGAATGCAAAAAGTATAAATCATAATTGATTCCATTACAAGAAATGTTTTTTTGTATCGATGTGTTACATTAACAATATCATAAAGTTGAAATATAAACAAAACATACGTAATTTCATCCATTATCTATATGTGTAGAATGTCAGGTTAAGAAAATAAAATAATTTTTAATCATCGCTCAATACTTATTAAATATAACTAACATAACTAACATAATTATGTTACTAATCTCTTACAAACTAGGTCTCCTTTTTAAAATTTGGGTAAAGGAAAATAAAATGTAAAAAGATACGTACACGGAAAAAATGATTTGCTGAAGTATTTAAAAATTTAAACATAGATCTGAAAATAATTTTGTTGGACTACGAAATAATTACGTAAGAATTTAAAGCATGATGTTGCAAACAGTTTTGACATTCTAATCACTTTCTACGTAATTATTTTAATGATCTAACAAAATAATTTGCATCTATCTAAATTTTTTTAGATATTTCAGTAAAACTGTTCTTTCCATGTAAACTACATCAATCATGAAGACGATCAATGCATATTAGTCAACAAAAATCACACAAATTTAATTATTTATAACGCATTAACGCTAAAGTCAAAACATCAAATGTAAGTTAAAGTATTTATAGTCTTAATGTTTCGATCGCACGTGACGATCCAAATTGCTCTTCTGGGCAAATCGACCTTTACAAATAGGGCAGACGAATTTCGGCTCTACTCCACACTCGTATTTCTGATGCCGCCACAACGATGTGAAAAATGCATATACACGATTACACCTGATGCATACGTGCTTTTTTTTCGACTTTCTCGCCTTATTATCATACTCATCCTGAGATTGACGATCCTTGTTGCATTCGTACGCTTTATGTCGCAGTAACGAGGCCTTCAAAGCAAACGTCCGGCTGCAATCGTTGCAGAGATACTTACGAGGACCTTTTCCGCCGATAATTATGCCTTGGCTTGAGGACATCGAACGGAGGCGTCTAGTATACATTGCAATTCGCGATGTCGATGGTAAAGTGGGTATCGTCCAATTGGCCGGACTATATGTCGTACCTGCGAATCAAGAAAAGAAAAGATGAAGTTCAATCTCGATGATATTGACTCAAGGCTTAAATTCGTATAAATGACATCGGTTAATGCCTCGAAAAAGCAACTGATGTGCATGATATAAACTATATAAAATATATAAGACATCTGAGATATAATGTGTAATCACAATTCTTACTCATGGTAAACGTACGTAAATAGATACATAGATTTCATTTTTCTAATACTTTCATTAATTATCGATCGAAAAATGAAAGGCCAGGAAAGAAATTTATTTTATATTTATTTTAATAATATATATATATAATATATAATGAAATTTTATTCGACATAAATGTTATATTTTTTTATCTTTTATCAACATACATATTTTATCAAGATTGAAAATAACAATATTATACAAGACTTCTATAAAATTATTTAAATAAACAGCTAATATAATTAGCCATTTTATGATGACAAAACTTTGGCGTCATTCTTATATGCTTTTAAATACAAAAATATGATAAATAAATCAATAAAAAGAAAGTAAATAAAGTATAATGTATTTTTAAATAACAATTGCTATCGTTTTGAAATGTTAACGCACATATGTATTCAACTATTAGTAAAATAATTTTAATCATAACAGATTTAATTTTTTATAATAATAAAAATTTCACTTTTGAATATCGTATCATATTTGCATTAAATATTACATTATCGAAGCACATTATTAATAGTTTATAAAACCAGAAGATAAATCAAGGATTTAATTTAATTATTTTTTATGTGGCTAGTTTAATCTCCATATACTCTTAGAATTTCTTGTATTCGCCTATCCTTATGAAAAAATATGATTGAGAGCCAATAATAATACTATTAACTAATAATAACTATTGATGGCTCAATAATTCGTCAATCAACAGTTATAATTGAATATCAAAAGTTACTATTGGCTCCCAATCACATTTTTTCGTAAGGATAATCATGTCCAGCCATGCAGCAATGAAATATAATTCACTAGTACAATGAAACAAGTTAGAGATTTTGTGTAAAATCAGGATAAACATTAAACGCATTGGTCTCCTGTGCATGAAAATTCATTTCAACATCGGTATGCGTCTCGAAAACCTGTTGATGACCATATTGCGAATTCTGTTCTAAGAGATGCTGATGGCGCGCTAGTATGTGTTTCATCAAGCTGTCCTTGTATCTGGTTCTGTGTGGACAAAAGGCGCATTTGAACTTCGGGTCGACTCCACACTCGAAATCATGATGCCGCTTCAGATGATGCTTGTGCTTGTAAGTTTTGCCGCAGGTGACACAGGTATGTTTGGATATCGCAACGTATTTCAGATCAACTGAAACAGAAAAAAGTTTATCAACGATTAGCACGAATCATTTTTCCAATGAGAAATGTGATGCTTCATGACGATATCAAGCTTCTTCCGGGAGCGCTTGGGTAGTAAAAGTAATGTTCTCCGTTCTCACCGTGACATTCCGTCTCTGTCGTCCACTAAATATGCTTAGCGTGAACATCAAAAGACAAACACAAATGTTATTCTGTCTTATAGAATCTACACAATATGGATTATCCACATATCGTATATCTAACAATTAAGATAGATACCTGATCACTTTTCTTATACCCTACTTACCTCTTTGTTATTGTTATTGTTATCGCTAATTATCATCTTGCATTCTCAAAGAGATTCATAATTTAGAGTCTATGCTACAGAATGTAATTAATATATCAAAAGAATAAGGAAAACAATAGGATTTGATTGGCAAGGAATTTTAAAGATATTAGTTTTAGAATGAAATGTAGATTTTATTAAATTACTCAAAGATTTATCTTAATCTAAAATAATCTTCATCAGATTTCTACGTTAGGATAGCGATACAAATATGGAATGCTTCACAATTGAAACAAATTGATAAAAAAAAATATACACATATCGAAACTTTGCTACATATACGTTTTTAGACAATAGTCAAGATTTCTTCAGACTGAAGATATTATTGGCATATACTACAAATTTTAAAGAAATCGCACGAGAAATTTCTCATTTATTCTCGTATTGTCCTTCATTCTACGAAATCCTCGAGATCTTGGTAAGTCTTCGACACTCGAGTAAATAATAAAAAGTCGACATTACTTAACAGGCATACGTCGAAAAAGTTTTTTTCATGAGTCCTGATGCTTAGAGATGGTCATGCGAGGTACGAAGCCGTGCTTGGCGTGTTTCATCATGTGAACTTGAAGATACGACTTGTAAGTTGCTTTGTACGGACAGTAAGAGCATTGATGTGTCGGCTGCTTGCCACACTCGTTCGTCACGTGCCTTCTTAGATTTTTCATCTGATGATAACGGCGATCGCAGTTGTCACAGGCGAAGCGACCTTGACCACGACACCGCCGTCGATCCTTCCCCGTAGCCCTTTGAACCACGTAATAGCTCATCTTCATGTAACCTGAAAACATGAAGAGCACTTTATTAATACTGGAAGTAGCACTGGTCTTCGTCATCCTCGTAGTTTGATGGGAAAAAAGTATTTCATTAATCGATGTCTATCTTAAATCGAATATATAAACGAAATTATTTTTGTTGACAAAGTCAACTCAAGTCCTGCGTGATACAGTAAAAAAAAATAATTGCCAACAGGATAGCTTTCGAGTAGGCTGGATCATAAAGTTTTAACGTGATTGAAAAATAACAATATAAGAAGAATATACAAAGCTATATGAGAAGAGATCCGCCAAATCTCTGGAAAGTATAATATATAATATCACAAGCATGCAAATACAATTACACATCCTCATGTGCATTTTATTTAAAAAAAGAACATTCTTAAATTAATTCTTCAAAACTTGTTCTATATATATTCACGCTTTGTATTCTTCATATCATCTATACATAGTACAATTATTCATAAATTTTCTCACCATTGTCTTCCTAAATGCACTGTGAAGAGTTGAGCGACGATTGAATTCGTATTTAGTGTATTAGAATTTAATTTCTCTAGGAATTAAGAATGATATTAGCGAGGAAATAATAATACGCGTCAATATTTCTCTTAATATGTATTACGAAGATAAAGAGAATATTTTACAAGCCACTGTTACAACAATTGATCATTCGAACATTCGTTCTGACTCATTCTGACTTTGACGCGTTATTAGCTAATAATAAGATGTCACTTTTATTTACAATTGCACAAGATTTTTCTACGATACTCTATGGAGATATTTCCCACGCAATTAATGATAGGATGTAACAATATTACAAATGTAATCAATTATGTTTTCTATTTTATAAATTAATGATTCTATAAATATTACACACACACACACAAACACACACACACACACACCCACACACACACACACACACACACACACACACGCACGCACGCACGCACGCACGCACGCACGCACGCACGCACGCACGCACGCACGCACGCACGCACGCAC
>Ga0157363_1001526_pt1 | contig 19401 bp, 20 predicted proteins | sample AttsexASBM1_FD_111477 | JGI IMG/M metagenome (GOLD analysis project Ga0157363, IMG submission 111477) | Fungus gardens microbial communities from leaf cutter ant in Ribeirão Preto, State of São Paulo, Brazil - Atta sexdens ASBM1 | ecosystem: Host-associated > Fungi > Mycelium > Unclassified ... | reverse complement strand
GCGATAATGTGCAAAATGAGCGCTATGGCGTCGCGCCTTCACTGGCTTTCGGCCTGGATACGTCAACGCGTTTGTATCTGAACTATCTGCATGTGCATCAGAACAACACGCCAGATGGCGGCATCCCGACCATTGGTCTGCCGGGATACTCGTCACCGACTGCAGCTACCTCTGCACTTAACCATTCGGGTAAAGTGGCGACCAGTAATTATTACGGCACCGATTCCGATTTCGACAAATCCACCACCGATAGCGGCACCATTCGCTTCGAGCACGATCTCAACGACAGCACCACGATTCGCAACACCACGCGCTGGTCGCGAGTGAAGCAGGAGTATCTGCTGACTGCGGTGATGGGCAGCACTATCACCACGCCAAATCCGAATGATGTAGACACCTGGACCTGGACGCGCAACGCAAACCTGAAGGATGTCAGTAACCGCATTCTCACCAACCAGACCAATATCACCTCGAAATTCTATACCGGTTCAGTGGGTCACGATGTCAGTGCTGGCGTGGAATTCACACGTGAAAACCAGACCAACTACGGCGTCAATGCCATCACTGCACCTGCGGTGAATATCTATCATCCGATTAGCAGCATTTCCGTGGGTGGGCTGGATCGCAACGGCGCCAATGCCAACGGTCAGACCGATACCACCGGAATCTATGCCTTCGATACGCTGGCTGTGACCAAAAACTTCGAGCTGAACGGCGGCATTCGTCTTGATAGCTACCACACCGATTATGACAGTGCTACGGCGTGTGGCGGCACCGGGCGCGGTGCGCTGGCGTGTCCAATGGGCATCGCACGTGGCACGCCGCTCACCACCGTTGATACGGCCAAGTCTGGCAATCTGGTGAACTGGAAAGCGGGTGCGCTCTATCGTTTGACCGAGCAGGGCAATGTTTACGTCAACTATGCTATTTCTCAGCAGCCTCCAGGCGGCAGCAGCTTTGCGCTGGCGGCAGGTGGCACCGGTAACAGTGCAAACCGTACTGATTTCCAGCCTCAGAAAGCTAAATCAAGTGAAGTGGGAACCAAATGGCAGGTGCTGGACAAACGCCTGTTATTAAATGCTGCGCTGTTCCGCACTGATATCGAAAACGAAGTCACCGCGAATGATGACGGCACATACTCGCAAACCGGTAAAAAACGCGTTGAAGGCTATGAGCTTTCTGCCACCGGTAACATCACGCCAGATTGGGAAGTGATTGCCGGTTACACCCAGCAGCATGCTTCGGTGAAAGAGGGCGCAGTCGTCGCTCAGGATGGCTCATCTGCTATTGCTTACACACCAAAACACGCCTTCACCTTGTGGACGCAGTATCAGGCCACTGATGCTATTTCCGTGGGTGCAGGTGCGCGTTACGTGGGTAGCTTGCGTCGCGGCAGCGATGGAGCGGTAGGCACGCCAGACCATACTGAAGGCTATTGGGTGGCAGATGCGAAACTGGGCTATAAGGTTAATAACAACCTCGATCTGCAGCTGAACGCTTACAATATTTTCGATACCCACTATGTGGCTTCCATCAATAAGAGTGGTTACCGCTACCATCCGGGTGAACCGCGTACCTTCCTGTTGACGGCAAACGTCCATTTCTAAGATTCAACGTGGGGCGTTCGCGCCCCTTTTTATGAGAGAACACCGCGATGATGTATCACATTCCTGCAGTGCTGACGCCAGAAGAAGTGGCGAATTTCAGTTCGCTGCTGCAACAGGCCGAATGGATCGACGGACGCGCCACGGTGGGTAGCCAGGGCGCAACGGTAAAAAATAATCAGCAGATCGATACGCGCACGCCGCTTTACGATCGGTTGCAAGCTGCAGTGATGCAGGCTTTAAACAATAACCCGCTGTTCTTTTCTGCTGCGCTACCGCGTTCTATTTCTACACCGCTGTTTAACCGTTACGAACAAGGTGAAACCTACGGTTTTCACGTTGATGGCGCGGTGAGACATAATGGTGCTGCCGGGTGGATGCGAACCGATCTCTCGGCCACGCTGTTTCTCAGTGAACCTGACAGTTATGACGGCGGCGAACTGGTGATTCAAGACACCTATGGTCAGCACAAAGTGAAATTACCTGCCGGCCATCTGGTGCTATATCCTTCGAGTAGCCTGCACTGTGTCACACCGGTAACGCGCGGTGCGCGCGTGGCGTCGTTTCTGTGGATTCAATCGATGGTGCGTGATGATAAACAACGCGCCATGCTGTTTGAACTGGATCGTAATATCCAAAGCCTCAAAGCGCGTCATGGCGATAGCGAGGAGCTGCTGTCCCTGCTGAATATGTATCACAACCTGCTGCGGGGTTGGACGGAAGTGTAGCGAATGAGGGCAGTTTGCCGAGTGCTCGTACACAACCTGATCGCTCAAAGGTTCATTTTTGAACCTTTGGTGTGTTTTCATTGGGAACGTGGGCGTCAAAAATACATAAAAGGGTATGAAAGGTTCAAAAATGACCCTTTTGCGATCAGAATCTGGCACAGGATGTCGATGCCAGTTTTTTAGAGACGAGGGAACGCAACGTGATGAAAAGCAAAAAACCCGCTCAGGTTTCCCTGAGCGGGTTTCTCTAAATATGGCTCCTCTGACTGGACTCGAACCAGTGACATACGGATTAACAGTCCGCCGTTCTACCGACTGAACTACAGAGGAATCGTGTGAACGAGGCGCATATTAATGGCACCTCATTAATGTGTCAACAGCTAAAAATACATTTGTATTCAACTGGCTAGCAATAGTACAAAGCGATCGCGATTTAAGCAGAACCTGCTGCAAGACGCGCCATCGGGTCCTGGCGATAAAACTGCTGTAAGTGGCGATACATCGCAGGGAAGCGATCCGCCAGCAAATCTGGGGCGCTGAAAAAGTACTCCGACAGCACGGCAAAGCATTCGGCGGGATCGCTGGCGGCGTAGGGATCGATGGTTGCCGCCTGTTCACCCACCAATTCCACTTCCGCCTCTATCTCTTCCATCGCTTGTAGCAAATCCTTCTCCCATTGGGCGACATCTCGTAAGGCAATGACGGGAATACCGCTGGTATAGCCGCTGCCGCGTGCATCGAGTTTATGCGCAATTTCATGGATCACGAGGTTGTAGCCGGAAAGATCGAAAGAGTCCTGAATATCCAACGCGTTTAAGACCACCGGGCCTTGCATCCAGCTTTGACCGGCATGCACCGCTGGAGCCTGATGAACTAAGCCGCTGCTGTCTTCCCACCGGTCATCGACATTGAACGGTTCGGGATAAATTAACACTTCATGAAAGCCATCCAGCCACTCCAGACCGAGCTTTAACACGGGCAGGCAAAACAGCAAGGCGAGACGTGCCAGCTGCCGTTCATCGAGTTGCAGCCCATTCAACAGCGAGATTTTTTTTTGTTGCAGAAAGCGTTGGGCAAGCGTGGTCAGGGCGCTTTGCTCTTCAGTCGTGAGCAGCGAAAAGATCGGTTGCGCCAGCGCCTGTTGCCAGGGAAGCGCCGTAACAGTGGTATCTACCTGCGCATTCCATGGCCATTTGAACATCGCGCGACTCACTCTGCAGGGCGGAAAGGGTTATCCTGGCGCGACAAAAAGAAAAATGCCAGCGCGGAATCAAAGCCGTGTATTCAATCAATTACTGCAGGTTTTTTCTGTGATTAAGATGGCAAAGCAGGAAAATTGCCCTCACCCAGGCGGGGGAGGGCTGAAGACAGTTAACTCTCGCGATCAACGCGTTGAAATTCGATCACCCATACCCACGGGTTCACTTCCCAACTGGTGGCGCCATACTGCTTTTGCCACGCTTTACGATAGGCTTCTTTCGGCGATTCTGCGTTCATGTTCATCGTAAAGAAGTTATTCAGGAAGTGCGTATCCGTTTGTACGCCCTCAGCCATGATGTCATCTTCACTGATGTCCTGAATCTTTTCAGCACGTACCGAGGTAATCGCCAAATCAATACGGCTGGCCCAGCGCGGCATATGAATCGCCGTTTGCCAACCAAACTGCTCGGCGTGCTCCACATCTTCATCCAACTGACCCAGTTCATTGCTGTCGGAACGATACTGACAGAAAGCCGGGCTACGGAACGGCAGTGGATCGCGTTCATATTCGGCGAGTTGTTCTTCTGGCACGATGGGGCCGCGCCAGGTTTCACGCACCCACAATCGGTCACCCGCCTGGCCAAACGGGCAGTGAGAGCTGACATCTGCCATCGACATCAATTTATAGCCATGCAGATGGTTGGCGCTAACGTCAAATGCATGCACGCCTTCGTGATGATCCTGGCCTGGGCCAAAAGCCTGGGTTTTCATAATGCGCCGGGTTTGCGTCTGCTGGCCAACCAGCAGGGCGCGGACCCGCTGTTCGGAAAAAAGAATCGGCCGTTCTTTCATTACGTACCTCATGTAGTGTTACTCACCCGGAAAACTTCGACGAATCACCCGCATCAGCAGATGTGAGAGTTAGCATAATGGGTTTGAATCAATTTGCTTAATAATTTGTCGCCTCAGTATCAGGCTATTCCTGCATATTCCGGTTTTAAAAATGGCGCTTAAGCAAAATACATGCTGGAAATGCCCTCTCAGGCGAGAGAGAACCAGAAATATCCCCTATACAGTACGTTATAACGGCCTGCATGGGAATCTTTTCAGATTTTCCCGTGAGTGTTTATCGCTTTTACCTTGTGATAGTTAGCATCATTAACTGGAATAATTCAAAAGCGTGAATACTGTTGATGGTAGAAATAGATTACGCCTGTTTAACAGAGTTATTTAACTGAAATGACGCTAAGGAAATGCCTAAAACGTGATCTCCGCTGGGAAAGCGACATTAACAGCGCTATAACAAGATCGGGATCGCATTTTTACGCTTTGCACATCCAGGAAGGATGTAAAAAAAGTGTCACGACCAGACCGCTATGATGTCCCCAGGAGCAGCACCCTGAATTGGCGGTGCTTTTATAACAGCAATAAGGAGAAGCACGATGTCACTCACCCGCTGGCAACAACGCTACGAGAACTGGCTGCAGCAAAACTGGCTGCACGATGATAAAGCCCATGATATCGCGCACCTGCGTCGTGTCTGGATGAGCGCCACGCGCATCATGCAGCACAGTGCAGCCGATCCTATGGTGGTCCTCACCGCCTGTTACTTCCATGATGTGGTTAACCTTCCCAAAAACCATCCAGAGCGCCATCTGGCTTCCACCTATGCCGCTGAAGAGACACGCCGAATTTTGCAGCAGGACTTTCCCGATTTCCCCCTGGAATTGCTCGAGGGCGTCGCACATGCCGTCCAGGCGCACAGTTTCAGCGCACGCATCACGCCACTGACATTGGAAGCAAAAATTGTTCAGGATGCCGATCGCCTCGAGTCTCTGGGTGCTATTGGCCTCGCACGCGTTTTCTATACGGCCGGGGCGTTGGGCCGTCCGCTGTTTGACAGCGAGGATCCATTAGGAAAAGAGCGTGAATTAGACGATGTGAAATGGACGCTGGATCACTTCCAGAAGAAACTTTTACGCTTGCCCGAAACCATGCAAACCGAAGCGGGGCGCCTGCTGGCGGAGCATAACGCGGATTTCCTGGTGCACTTTATGGCTAAGCTATGCGCGGAATTGCAGGGCAATCTCACCAGCATTGATGAGTCAGTATTAAGGGATTTCAGCCCTATACACTCTTAATATTAAATTTTTATGACAGTCTGTTAACTTTCATCTTCTTCCGCTACGTTGTTGTAAATCAAAAGGGAGTATGAAGATGACCGAGACCGTTAACTTAACCATTAAAATTGACCCGGCGCTGAAAGAGCACATTAAACAGTTAGCCGCCGATAACCAAATCTCCATGAGTCAGGAGATCGTTAACCGCCTGCAGGCCAGTTTACATGCGGTTGAGCAACCGGCGGTTGATAGTCTGAATACCGAAGAAGCGGTGGCTGAACAGCTCTCCGCGTCTGAACTGAAGCAGGTACGTGCACTGCTGAAGAAAGGCAAAAAGAAAAAATAAGCGATATAAAAAACCCGTCATTGACGGGTTTTTTTATCTTTGTACTCAAGCGGCATCAACGCGGAATTGCTGTGCCCGCTGGGCGAGGCGATCAGAGAGTTCACGCAGTTGCGTAGCCGAATTGACCTGATGGGCGTTGAGCGCTTCGTTTTGCTGTAGCTGATTACTCATCTCCACCACTTCATGCGCAATTTTACTGACGCGGTGACTTTGCGCAGTGCTATTTTGCTGCAACTCATCGAGCTGCGTTACGACCCCCGAAACCGCACCGCTGATTTGTGTAAACAACACTTCCAGCGCTTTCACTTTGTCAAAACCATCATTCACATGCTGCTGAGTGTGCTGAATTAAACCATCAATCTGACGCGTTGATTCACCACTCTTTTGCGAGAGCAGCCCCATCTCTTTGGCGACAACGGAGAAACTGCGACCATACGATCCGGCGTGGGCGGATTCAATCGCGGCATTCAACGACAGCAAACGGGTTTGCATCGACAGGCTATCCAGCATGCCGACAATTCCGGCGATATCACCCGAAGCTGTAACGATCTGCTGCATTTTGAGTTCCATATTGTCGACTTCCGTGGCGCAGTTGCGCATCAGAGCATCGGCTGACTGCGCCTCCTGCGTGGCCTGCTGCGAGAATTGCGCACCAATTTCGACTTCTTCAGACACGCGATGTAAACGCTGTGACAGATGGTGGAAGCTGGCATTCTGCGCCTGGTGTTGCTGCATCACCTGTTTATTATGCTGCTGCATATCTTCTGCACCCGCCGCCACGCTCACAGCAACGGTATTAATGTCGCTGACAATCTGCTGCAGACCGAAACGCATTGATTCGATCGACTGAAACAGCTGGCGCGTCTCTAAGCACTGGCGGCGTGGCGTATCATGACTCGGGACTAAATCACCGGTGGCAATCTCCTCCAACTGCCGGTTGGCACGACGCAGCGGCAACAGCACGCCGCGCATCAACAGACTGGAGGCCAGCACCAGCAGCGCCATCAAAATGGCACTGACGATCAGCGACATGTTGCGACTCTGCTTTAGCGTACTGAGGGTATTTTGATTGACGCTGCTCAACTGATGGTTGGCTTGTTCAATCTCGCTGAACCAGGCATCGTTAAACTGCTGCTGGAATGCCTGCATCGGCACAATAAAGAAGGCATTGATGTCATTGGCCGCTAAACCTTTCAACTGCTCTTGCAAACCTTCCGCTAACATCGCAAAGCCCTGAGCCAGCGGACTGTCTGCTTTAGCATGGTAGGCGGTAAACAGTGCCTGCGCTTTTTTTAACGAATCATCAGAGGCGGCCGCCAGACTTTTCCAGCTATCGACTGAGCCACTTTGCTGATCCTGCATTAAATAGATACCAGCACGGTGGCTGTTATCACTGGCGGTGAGCAATTCGATACGTGCTTTATCCAGCAGGGCCAATCTTTCCCGCAGTTGGTTGGCTTGCTGGAGTGACGTTTGCGTCTGATTAACGTGATTGCTGAGCAGCAGTACGCCCGCGAACTGCAGGAGACAGAACAGCACGATAAACAGCAAAAATTGGTTACGAAGACTGGTAAGCCAAAGCGGCAAACGCCAGGTAAGACGCGTACGTAAACGCAGCGGTAACGAGATTACAGAAAGGAGTGACATCTAACGCCCCCAAAAATAAAAAGGAGTATTGAGAGCGGGCGTGACAGTTTGGTGACAATAGACGCGTTTCAGCGCAAAACAGCATAATACGCGTCCCTAAAGGAAACTGTGGACCTGTGGCGCTAAGTGTTTTGGCTAAGATGTTGTTCGATAAGCGGCGAAAGTAACTGTGCCACAGCAGCAAAAACCGGGACGACCACTGAATTACCAAACTGCTTATATGCCTGGGTATCCGAGACCGGAATACGGAACTGGCTTTGTCCCGGTGCCTCAAATCCCATCAGTCGGGCGCACTCGCGCGGTGTTAAACGACGTGGACGCTGAGCCATATTGCTGGCGTGCTGGAAATCCGCTTCTCCCAGCGCCTGATCCCAGCCGCGGTCGATCAGAATTTCTGAGCCGTCTTTATAATAGCGCGCTGATAAGGTGCGGACACATACGTTGGGATTACGGGGATCGTTAAGGCCAAAGCCGAAGCCATTACCTTTAGCCTTGTGCTTTTTGGCGTATTGATAGAGATAGTTCCACAGTGTCGGCGACAGGATGTATTTCGCATCTGGCGTCGGCTCTAGCAAGCTTTGCAGCGTGGGCACCTGCTGCGGATAGAGTTGAGAAAGCGCGCGCAGTGAAAAACCGTCGCTCAATCCGGTGTCACGACGAATGCCGACCAGCACAATGCGTTCGCGATGTTGCGGCAGGAAATGGCGCGCATCCACCACTTTCGCATCGGGTGTTGCGCTGTCGGCCGCATCGGCAACGTCGTAGCCAAGTTCATCCAGCGTCGCCATAATGATGGCGAAGGTGCGTCCTTTGTCATGACTCTTGAGGTTTTTCACGTTTTCCAGCACGAAGAACGGCGGCTTTTTGGCAGCGAGAATGCGGGCTACATCGAAAAACAACGTGCCCTGCGCTTCACACTCAAAACCGTGCGCACGACCTAACGCATTTTTTTTACTGACGCCGGCCAGTGAAAATGGCTGGCAGGGAAAACCCGCCAGCAGCACCTGATGATCGGGGATGGTTTGGTCGATGTGCTGATAAATCGCCTGTTCGTCAGTGAGTCCTGCGGGCTGCGTCACCAAACGAATATCGCTATTGAACTGATGCCGTTGCGGATCGCTGTAGTGATTGGCTTTATAAGTACGAACCGCTTCTTTATTCCATTCACTGGTGAACACGCACTGGCCGCCAATTTGCTCGAAACCACGACGAATCCCACCGATGCCGGCAAACAGATCGACAAATTGAAATTTAGGCGCAGCGTAATGAGCAGGGCGCGAAGGCAATAACGCTTGCAGGCTGCTGACTTCATCGCTGGAAAGGGCAGGAATGGCGCTTTTACCCTGACGAATGCGATTTAGACGCGGCACGCTCCAGTCGCATCCGCCCGCCTCGGTTAAGGTTTGCACCACATCGCGTGCGGCATAGATATCGAGAACCTGCATTAACAGCGATGTGGCGTCATCCGAAGGGGCAGAAAATGAGGAGGGTGAAACCGTCGCGGCGGGATCGATAGCAAGCATGCGTTTTTCCTTAACAGTGAAGCCGCTATGCTATCACTCCTCGCGTCTTCACACACTTGTTGCGCGTGCCTTTCGCTTTCACGCCAAACCGCTAAAGTTGTAGAAGCCCCAATAAAAAGGAGACGCCATGGTCGACGTCCATTCGCAAGCTATTCGCAGCAAAAATATGCGTGCCATTCGCAATCAGGACACGGCGATTGAGCAGCGTATCGCGTTGATTTTGAAAGATCGTGGCTTCAACTATCGTGTACAAGATAAAGCGTTGCCGGGTCGGCCAGACTTTGTTTTGCCACACGAGCGGGCGATTATCTTTGTCCATGGCTGCTTCTGGCATCGTCATCACTGCTATTTATTCAAGATGCCCGCCACGCGCACTGAGTTCTGGAACGGCAAAATTAACAGCAACGTTGAACGCGACCGCCGTTATATCGGGCAGTTACAACAAAGCGGCTGGAAGGTACTGATTGTCTGGGAGTGCGCGCTGCGCGGAAAATTGCGCCTGGAAGACGAGGCGTTGATTGAACGACTGGAAGAGTGGCTGCTGGCCGCCATGCACAGTGGCGAAATCGATCATCAAGGCTTGCATCACTATCGTGTTGAATAGCGTGCGATTGTTGCTTTTAGCCGCCATAACGGTTTAGATCTTCTCTTTCTCTGGGACGCGGAATCGAGCCATGAGCAGCATCAAACTGACGGTCAAACGCCTGTATCAACTCCGTGATGAGCGGATGGTGAACACCCATGCAACGGCACGCATTTATTTAGGCGAGCAACTGGTGGCCACCGAGGAGATCAGCGGAATGACGGAAAGTCCGGTCAGCAAATATGTGCACGCTGGCGATCTTGCCGGGCAAACACTTCGCGTCGAATGGGACTGTGCGGGCATCGCTGATATGTCAGTGACGGCGGTTGAGCGATGCCCCTGTTGTCAGGATCACGAACCGGAATAAGGATAACTATTTTGGCAGGAACCAGTTTACTCACGCTTCTGGATGACATTGCGACGCTGCTTGATGATATTTCAGTGATGGGCAAAGTCGCGGCAAAGAAGACCGCTGGCGTATTGGGTGATGATCTCTCACTCAATGCGCAGCAGGTCACCGGCGTAAAAGCCAACCGTGAATTACCCGTGGTCTGGAGCGTCGCAAAAGGCTCATTTCTTAATAAATTAATTCTGGTGCCGCTGGCGCTGATTATCTCGGCGTTTGCGCCCTGGCTAATCACACCGCTGTTGATGCTGGGCGGCGCTTACCTTTGCTATGAAGGCGTGGAAAAGGTGCTGCACAGCCTGAATCACGATAAGGCAGAAAGCAGCCCGGAGGCACGTCAACAGCGTCTGGATAAGCTGGCGCAGCAGGATCCGCGCCAGTTCGAAAAAGATAAAGTGAAAGGTGCTGTACGCACAGATTTCATTCTTTCTGCGGAAATTGTGGCAATCACCTTAGGGATTGTCTCTGAAGCGCCGCTGTTGAATCAGGTGCTGATTCTGGCGGGGATTGCGATTCTGGTGACGATTGGTGTTTACGGCATTGTGGCGATGATCGTGAAAATCGACGACCTCGGATACTGGCTGCGGGAAAAGTCCTCCACGCTGGCTCAGGCGACTGGCGGTGCGCTATTGGCGCTGGCCCCCTGGTTGATGAAGGTGTTAACGGTGGTGGGCACGGTGGCAATGTTCCTGGTCGGTGGCGGCATTATTGTGCACGGTATCGCGCCGTTGCATCACGCGATTGAGGAGTACAGCAGCGGCTTCCACGGCGTTATCTCCGCCTTGCTGAGCAACGGTGCCAATCTGGTACTCGGCTTTATCATTGGGTCGATCGTGCTGTTGGCGGTAAATCTGGTTGCGAAAGTACGCGGTAAATCGGTATAAAGCGCAGGAATTTATCAATCACGGGTCAGGAGAACGATGATGAACGACGATATGTTTGAATTTGATATCGATGCGCAGCTGGAACAGGCTGAAGCGAAAGCGGCTGAAAAAGCCAATGAAGTCCCGGCTGATATCAGCGACGAAGCGGACTGCGAAGGTTGCAAAATCTGATTTACCACCCGGGAAAGTGTTTCAAAGCCGATAATAATTTTTATCGGCTTTTTTTATAAACAACATTTTACACTGCTTATTCCGATTTCGTCACAGTAATAACATTATCCTATAGGCATAAATGGGGTGCAGCTGCTATAACTTTATCCGTTCATTCAACGGAAAAAGGGAGGGCGCGGTATGACCTTTGCGATCAGTGATGAAGTTCAGCACAAAGAGGGCGGACCCACGATGGTGGTGACCGGCTATGCCAGCGGAATGGTAGAGTGTCGTTGGTATGATGGCTACAGCGTGCGACGCGAGGCGTTCCGTAGTGACGAACTGAGTCACTTATCCGGAGCGCGCCAGCTGGCCAGCTAAGCGTGTGCGGGACGGTCAATCCGTCCCGTTGCGTTTTTACCTATCTGATTTTCCTTTGATCCCTGCCTGTACGACTTTTCTCCTGCTGACTACACTTTTCGCATCCGCCCTTGATTGAATAACTGTTGCCCATGCCCACTTCGCCTTTGACGCCACGCACTGGTAATCCTTTTTTGCCGGTGCATCTCTGCTTTCTGGCGGTCTTTTTGTTCTCTGCATTCCTTACCGTGCATGAAGCGATTGAGCTAAAAAATAACTATGAGGAGCGTCAGCGCGCACAACTGGCTGAAATCCAGAAAAACCTCGACAGCCGATTTCAGGAAAGCATCGATGAATTGACGTATTACGAGAGAATGCTCAACTATGCGTTGATGCATCCGCTGGATTCGAGTCAAACGCGCGAAGCCATTACCCGCTTTCAACAATTGCGCCAGCAAACGACCTGGCAGTTAAAGTTGGCTAGCCTGCGCAGTATGCCGTTGAATGGCGTGAGTGACAGTTGGTTAATGCGCGATCCCCTGCTGCTGCGCAACAGCGACCACATCAATGCGGAATTGCGCGCCGCCATGGAATTCAGCTTTATCATGCAGTTCAGCGACCCGGGACAGGATTTTCACTCACGCTTTTGGTATATCTCGCGCGCCGGTTTTTTTATCAGTTCAAGGCCTCCGCAAAGTCCGCAAGAGCTGATAGAAAGCTATACCACCATGACGGAGCGCCCCTATTTTCGCGATCAGGCACCGGATAATCCGCAGCGCGGTCGATTGCGCTGGAGTGAAGCCTATCAGGGTGAATTTAACGAAGGGTTAATGATGACAGTGAGCACGCCGATCGTCAGTCATGGTTACTGGTACGGTGTACTGTCGATGGATTTCACCCAGGCGCGGATACATGGGTTGATGGCCGAAGCACGCCATAGCTTGCTGCAAGGCAAGTTGCTGATGGTAGACCGCTCGCTGAATGAAATCACCCGCTTGCATGCGCCAAACGATCAACCGCTAATGCCGGAGCAACAGTCGCGGCTGGAAGCGCAAATTAGAGAGCAGCCCGCTGGCGTGATGCGCCTCGGCACCCAGTTTGCCAGCTGGAGCAAATTAAAGAATGTGGACGCGTATATCGTGAATATTCAGAGCCTGAGGCAGGGGATGTCACAGGAACTGGGCCGCGTATCGCTGTTCTTGCTCGGCATGTGGTTGCTGTTTGTACTGCTACTGCTGGTCGTGCATCAGGTCATTATTCGTCTGGTGCGCCGTATGGACGATCTATCCGCCAAACTCACCTGGCGCGCCAATTACGACGGTATGACGCGGTTGCTCAATCGCAATGCGTTCTTTGAGCAGTTTGTGGCGTTGGCGGCGCATAGCCAGCAGCAGAAGAAGCCGATTGCGGTGATCCAATTGGATGTCGACCACTTTAAGAACGTGAACGATACCTGGGGGCATGCGGCGGGCGATCAGGCTTTGATGCGAGTCGCTGGGGTGATCAGTCGGACACTGCGCAAGTATGATGTCGCGGGTCGTATCGGCGGTGAAGAATTTTGTATTGTGTTACCCGAAACCACGCTGGCGGATGCCCAGGCGGTAGCGGAGCGCATCCGTATCCGACTGGCGGCAAAAACCATCCTGGTGAATTGCAATTCGACGTTCAGCGTCACCCTGTCGGCTGGCGTGACCGGCAGCGAAGAGCAGGGCGATTATCATGCCGAGAGCCTGCAAGCCACCGCCGATCGCCGCCTGTATCTGGCGAAAACCGGCGGTCGCAACCGCGTGGTGGCAGAAGATTAAACCTTGCCTTCGTTATCCTCCTCCACCGCCTGATAAATCCGCTGCAGAATATCAGGGAAAGCAGATTGCACACGGCTCCAGCTGGGAATGAAAGGTTTCTCATTGGGCCGCTCAATAAAGGATTGCCCGGCATCGAGTATCGCCTGTGTGAACATCTCCACCGCCGCTTCCTCAATATGCTGATCAAACTTCAGGCCATTCATTGTCGCTTCGTGGTTGTAGATCTCCATCATATCCAGCGCATTGCGATAATAAGTGGCTTTAAGCACGCGGAATGAGTCACTGGTGAGTGGCACGCCCATGGTCGCCAGCTTGCGCAGTAACGACTGGACAATATCATTGCTCATACGTTTCAGGCCGCCGGTGCCATCTTCTTCTGCCAATGGTTGATGTTTATGATCGTAGTTATCGGCAATTTCCACCTGACAGGTTTGTCGCGTGGTGTAGTTGCGATAAATCTCCGACAGCACGCCGATTTCCAGCCCCCAGTCGCCGGGAATTTTAATGCCGTTCAGCACATGGGTACGCATGGCGAATTCGCCAGACAGCGGATAGCGGAAGCTGGTGAGGTAATCCAGATATTCAGAATGGCCATACACTTTTTGTAGCGAACGCAGCAGCGGGCCGACCAGCAAGCGGCCTACGCGACCATTAAGCTTGCCGTCCGCGACGCGCGCGTAGAACCCTTTGCAGAACTCATACTGGAAAGCTGGATTGGCAAGCGGATAGAGCAAGCGCGCCAGCATGCTGCGCTCATAGGTGACGATATCGCAGTCATGCAGCGCCACGCACTGGGTGCGATCCGAGGCCAGCGTATACCCGGTGCAGAACCACACGTTGCGTCCTTTACCCGGCTGGCTAGGCGACAACCCTTCTTTATCCAGTTCAGCATCCAGCGCTTTCAATCGCGGTCCATCATTCCACAGGATGCGATGGCGTTGTGGCAAACGAGAAAAGAACTCGCGAGCAAAGAGAAACTGGTCGCGGTCAGCACGATCGAGACCGATGACGATCTCATCCAGATAAGGCACTTTGGCCAGCTCATTGACGATGTTATCCAGCGCCGGACCTTCCAGTTCGGAGAACAGGGAAGGCAGGATTAGCCCCATTTTGCGTTTACGCGCGAAACGTACCATCTCTTTTTCCAGCGATTCAACGCTGCGTTGGGTGAGATTATGAAAGTTAGTAATGACACCATTTTGGTAAAAATCACTCATTTTCTCATCCTTAGGTCAGAGGGTTATTCGGGTTGCGCGAGAAAATAGTCCAGCCCTTCACGCCAGCCAAGCGGGCCAGCATGCGCGGTGTGATAGACATTTTGTCGATCGCGGCGCGTGAGGATCACCGGGGTTTTACTGAATCCTTTAATCACCACGGCATAATCGACCTGCTCCAGCATCGGCACATCATTGGGGCCATCACCGAGGCCGAGGGTGGTCCGCTTCTCTCCACTGCGCTGTTCGAGATGCTGCTGCAGCTGCTGCAGTGCGATGCCTTTACCGCAGCCCTCTGGCATCACATGCCAGAATCGTCCCCCTTGGGTGAGCGCCAGGTTGTGTTCCGCCAGCGCCATACGAAAATCCTCCAGCTTTTCACTGTCATCGCGCCAGAGTATGACTTCTGAAGCATTGCGCAGTCGGCTCTGGCTGGCTTCGGCCAGGGTTAATCCGGTGAAGCGGGCCACTTCCGCATCGCTAAAGTCGTGAAAACCGCTGAAGCGGAAAGTGGATTGCAGGGTATTCAGAGAGCGGCACAGCGCAAGATAGTGTTCACCCGGTTCCTCCGCTGCAATTTGCTCGCCATCAAAAGCGATAAAAGCCCCGTTTTCAGCGATGAAAGGGGTACCGGAAAGACCCAGGCGTTTCTGTAAGGGGATCATTTCAGCGGCCGTTTTACTGGAACAGAACACCACGGGAATCGCCTGCTGCTTGAGGCGCTCCAACCATTCACTGGCGGCATCCCAGTTGTAATCATGATGATCCAACAACGAGCCATCGAGATCGGTCACAATCATCAGCGACGAGTTAAGTCTGAGCATCAACACTCCTTACGCCAGGCGCGTCCGTAAAGCAGAGAGTAATCAGTATAATAGCGTTATGACGATCACACTTTTATACGAGTGGCTCACGTCAATTTCCAGGATAAATCTTAAATCCACAGGGTGACGATTAGGGACGTACACACATTGCGTATAAAAGAAACACAGTAGGCACACGGTGTTTTCGGTAACAAATGGGGAAGGTCATGCTTTTTTGTTCGTTTTATACGCCAGATTGGGACTTGTCTTGTGTTGACTAAAGCGTAGTCTGACTCAGGTGTTAAGAATTTCCTGGTGTAACGAATTCACTGATTTATTTTACCCGGCCATCCCGCCGGGTTTTTTTTTGAAATCGATTTCAACGGTTAACTTCAGTGATCGAGAAGTCACGGATATCGAGTTCAAATGCTTCAGCCAGATCGGTATAAGAGTCATAGGCTTCACCATTCACTTTCACCCGGTGAGCGTGTTCCGCTTCCATGAACTCTTTAACCTCGCCTGAGGTTTTCTTCTGAATCGCTTCCAGCAATGCTTCAACGTCAATGTTCACTTCGCGCTGCACATTGTCACTGTACTCTTTTGCGGTTGTCATGGTCGGCCTCCCAGAGGCGATGAGATTCTATATCAGTATAGACAACGGGAAGAATGGGCAGGAAAGGGCAGATTTCAGGCAAAAAAAAGCCCGCGCTGCGCGGGCAAAAATCCTTGTTACTTTTAGGTTGACTGCGCCTTTGGGGTTGGTGCAGTACGAAGAAGTGTACGGGCTACCCGCGTCAGAAGTCTCTCTGTGTACTGTTAAGAAAGTGAAAAGCCGCGGTTTGACAGAACTTTACCCGTCTGTCATCGCATCAAGCGAATCAGCGGCTATGCTTAGAGCTTGACGATAAATAAGTGATATCAGGGAGTTAGTATGGATTTTATTCGAATTGTGATTGCGATTTTACTGCCACCGCTGGGTGTATTTCTGCAGGTGGGCTTTGGCGGCGCCTTCTGGCTGAATATCCTGCTCACGCTGTGCGGTTATATCCCGGGCATTGTGCATGCCGTGTGGGTAATCGCCCGACGCTGATCCGGATCAGGCGGCCGCCATTTTCTTCCGTTACACTGTATTCAGGACAATATCTGGAGAGTAATCAATGCAGGTGAATGACCGCGTAACGGTAAAAACCGATGGCGGCCCACGTCGCGTGGGTACAGTACTGGCAGTTGAAGGTTTTAATGAAGGGACCATGTACCTGGTGGCGCTGGAGGATTATCCGCTGGGGATTTGGTTCTTTAATGAAAGCGACCATGCGGAAGGGGTGTTTGTTGAGCCCTACGAGGAAGCTTAAGACTGCATAAAAAAATCAGGTGCACATAAGGTGCACCTGATGCATATCAACCCCTGCCATCAATGACGGCGAGAGGGTTTAGAACGTTTCCCAGTTGTCATTACTGTTCGCCGCTGCCAATGCTGGACGCGGTGTCAGCGTCGGGGCCTTCAGGGTGCCTGATGAAGGTGCCATCACTCGCGATGCGGGTGAATCGTTAAGTTTAAATGCCGCAACGGCCTGTGTCAGACGACCCGCCTGATCTTCCAGCGAGGCGGCCGCTGAAGAGGCTTCTTCCACCAGCGAGGCGTTCTGCTGCGTCACGTTGTCCATCTCGGTAACCGCCAGACTCACCTGCTGAATGCCACGGCTTTGCTCATCGGAGGCGGCGGCAATTTCCGACATAATATCGGTGACGCGACGCACCGCCTCGACGATCTCACCCATGGTTGAGCCGGCTTCACCCACCTGATGTGAACCGTTATTAATCAGATCAACCGACTCGGCAATCAGCGTTTCAATCTCTTTCGCGGCCTGGGCACTGCGCTGGGCCAGATTTCGTACTTCGCTCGCTACGACGGCGAAACCACGCCCTTGCTCACCGGCACGCGCTGCTTCTACCGCCGCGTTCAGCGCCAGGATGTTGGTCTGGAAGGCGATACTGTTAATGACGTTGGTGATCTCAGCAATTTTCTTCGAGCTGCCAGAGATATTGTTCATGGTTTTCACCACGCCATGCACCAACTCACCACCGCTACGGGCTTTGCCGGAAGCATCCGCAGCCAGTTGACTGGCATGGTGGGCGTTTTCCGCATTTTGCTTCACGGTTGCGGTGAGCTGTTCCATGCTGGCAGCGGTTTGCTCCAGCGCAGAAGCCTGCTCCTCAGTGCGTGAAGACAAATCGGTGTTACCGGCTGAGATCTCGCTGGAACCCTGATAGATGGCAACGGCGCCTTCGCGGACGGTGCCTACGGTACGCACCAGTGCGGCCTGCATCAGTTGCAGATTATGCAACAGGCTACCGATCTCGCTACGGCCATACGCTTGTTCCGGTGCGGTCAGATCGCCCTGCGCAATACGCTCAATACGCTCAACCGACTGACGCAGCGGGCTGATCACCACACGGCGGAGGAAGACGAAGGTGAGGAGCACCAATACCAGTGCAGCAGCAAAGGCCACAGCCATGGCAATAAAGCCGACGCGGGACTGGTGCGCAGCTTCCGCGTTGATCGCTTCGGCACGGTCAGTACGAATTTTTATCGCTTTCAGTAATACCGCGTTATACGCATCATCCAACTTGCGTGTCACGTCGGTTTCCTGCGCCACGATCCCTTCGAAGCTGCCTTGCTTAGCCGACTCAATCATCGGCTTCAATCCCTTGTCGATATAGTCATTGAATGCCGCGGTAAGTGGCGCATCCAGCGCGATATCCTCCGGCGTTTTCGCCTTGCGGTCCATGTAAGTTTTAAAACCGTCACGCGCTTGCTTGATGCGGGTCTCCGTGCGCGCCAGATCGGCACGATAGCCGTCCATTTCACCGATGCGGGCAGCGGCGCCGGATTGCAGCACGTTCAGACGAGCGGTACGCAAATGGTTCGAGCTATTAGAGATGCCCATACGGATTTGAATTTCATCCGTCGCATCGTTGAGGGATTTATTACTCTGGGTTAAAAAATAGCTGGCGAGGCCGATACACAGGGCAAAAAGCAGCAGAATGCCACCAAAGATCATGCTGAAAAGAGGCATCAGGCGCAGGTTCTGCCAGATGCTGAGCTTATATTGCTCATCAATCGATGCTGTTTTCATATCCTTGCTCTCATTTTGGGTAGGTGTTCTGAGAACAAGCATCGGCAGTTCAGGCTAAAGGATTAGGGGGCGAAGTGAGACCTGGCTCGCAGATCCAGGCAAAACGACAAAGGGCCAATCTGCGGATTGGCCCTTTGTCGGCTACGGCTATTTACTCAAACTGTTTACATGCAGGACTATCGCACGTTGACATAAATACCGGAGGTCACATTATCGGTCAGTCGCACCACATGATAAATAACCTGTTTATTATGTGTTTTAATTTTGCGTTTTATATTACCTTTGTGTGACGATACCGTTTTGGCTTTAATTTGCATCTTGTCTGAAATTTGAATGGTGTCATGTCCTGACATCCACATTTTCAGCATATTTGATTCAGTCTGACTTAATGTCAGTGGGTGAATGTCCAGGCCTGCTGAAATACGCGGGGTAGCGCTGAGTTTCTTTTGCAGGTAAGTACCGAGCAGTGAATCCAGAGTCGAGGTTTTCACCGATTTTGACGTAATAATCAGGTTCTTACGAACGTAGAGGTATTCCTCAAAATGGATGTTCGAGATCGCCATAAAGATAAAAAATAGCGTATCTGGATGCTGCATAATAATGGCACGAATACGATCGCTGGAATCGGATTCATGAATGAAGCATTCTTCGTTAATAAATACGACACCAGGCTTTAACTGTTCACATCTTTGTTGCAGTTGTTCAATATCAGAGACCGGAGTAATATTTTTCTTTTTAACTCCTTTGGCCGACATATAGTCTGATAATCCCAGGCGTGTGTAGTTACATGAATCCATAATAATCGTTGGCATTATAGCGACCCTCACCAATTTGTTATCCGTTTAAATCAACGATGAATACGCGTTTGCGGTACGAGAGAGATTTCCAAAG